>Ga0102963_1000837_pt1 | contig 13480 bp, 6 predicted proteins | sample SalPon2_C_H2O_MG_2_FD_84522 | JGI IMG/M metagenome (GOLD analysis project Ga0102963, IMG submission 84522) | Salt pond water microbial communities from South San Francisco under conditions of wetland restoration - Salt Pond MetaG SF2_C_H2O_MG | ecosystem: Environmental > Aquatic > Non-marine... | reverse complement strand
CAACTCACCAAAGTTATCCCAAAAACCTTCATCAGTTGTCTGCATTTTATTATATGCTTGTGCTGCATCTGTAAGTAATATTGATGTCTCATAAGCTGCATAAGCTATTGCTGCTCCTGGTGCTGCTGCTGCTAGGCCTAATGCAGGTAAACCTTTAGTCACTGCTTTAGTTATTATTTGGTCTCCTATGTCTAACTTTTCTAATACACTGAATACTTTTCTAAATATGCCAGGGTTCTTTTGCATAATCTCTTTAGATTTGTTTAGATTATCTACACCATCTGACTGAGATATTACTTCATCTAAATCTACTACATTTGTAGGTGTGCTTTTTATTTTTATATTAAGTTCTTCTGCAAAGTCTTCTATTGAAAAATTATATCCCTCAACATATTCCAATGTGCTGTTAACATCTTTGATAGCTCTATTGTTTATTATCTGTGTACCTATAATATCGTTGTAGGCTTGCATATAACCTTTATCAATTTGAAATGGAAAGTCATCTGCAGTTATTCCTTCAAAACTTTTTACACTATTTAAAAGTTGCGTAGGTTCTACAGAATTTTGTAGAAAAAGATTTATATTAGGCTTGATAGCATTTCCTACATCAGCAGCTACTTGGTCTGTTGCTTCATAAAATTCCATCATCTGTCCACCATCGTAGAATGTATTATCAACAGAACTAAAATTTACATATCCTGTTTGTTGTCTTCCTAGTTGTTCTAGATAGTACTTAATGACATTCTTTACAGCTTTAGCTTGACTGTTATTAGGATTATCATACGCTCTTAAATAATCACTAGGGCCTTCTTTCAAACCTAGACTATCTGCTATATCAACATATAATTCATCTATAAGTTCTTCCGGTAAATTTTCTATTTGGTTATAAATTTCTACAAGCTGTACAGTAAAAGGTCTCATTACTTCTGTTGAAGACCATGCAGAATACATAGAACCAATCTCAAAATATTTCATTTCATCAAGAGTTCTTATTTGCATATCTAAAGCAAGAGGAATGTCTTGTACTTTTATATTGCTACCTTGTAGTTGTTCAGTCATCTCTCTTGTTACATCGTATATGTTTTGGTTTGTATCTATTTCAAAATCAAAATTTTCATTAAGTTCATTTGCTATATCTAATACTGCTTCTGATGTTTCATCATATCCTGTCCACATTTGTGCAGGTTCTATCAAATCATCTAAAGCATCCATTTCAACCAAAACATTCAAGTTAGCAAATGCATAATCCATCATCGTGCTTAAATTTAATTTACCAAAAGTATCTTCTAAAGGTTCAAAAGCTTCTTCAAGAGTACTTACATGTGTTGTGTAATAATTGTCGGGTCTACCTTGAAGTAGAGTATTTAGTATTTGTTGACGAAATTCACTCGCACCACCATCAATGAGTTCGTCATAGATTTCTTTTAAAGCATCTTGGATAATTCCAATTTCTCTATTGCCATATTCTGCCATAGATTAGTTTGCTTTCTGTCTCTTAGCTCTTTGTTCCTGTATTGCTTTAGATGCTTCTTCTTTAAGCAACTCTAATTTTGTCTTACTCATTTTTATTTTCCGGAATACTATCTTTTATGCTAGGTTTATCTCTAAGCATCTGCATTACTTCTAGTAAGGATGGTGCTTTCTCTGCAGTTTCCTGTATGTTCTCAACACCTTCTTTTACTTTATCTGCAACTGCTCCTGGAGTATCTGCTATTAACTTACCAGTTTCAGCTAAACCTCCACCTATATTCTCTACAGTAGTCTTACCAACTTGTGTAAGCATCTTTAAAAATTGATAGTATCTTTTAGCAGGAGCGATTGTACTGTTATATAGTGGGCTATTTTCGGGCTGTTTAAACACGCTGTCATCAGCCTGTGTTTGTGGCTTTTGTTCAAATCTAGTATTAGGGGCCTGTACTTTATCTTCTTCCATTATCCATCTCCTAGCTTTATAGCACCCATAGATGCTTCAAATAAATTAGTTGAGTACTTTATATCTTCTAAGTCTTCATTAGCAGCTTGTTGCTGTTGTATCTCCGGTCTTGCAGCAAGAGCTTCTGTAGCAATTTCTAATGCAGATTTTACTATAGGTTGCTCTCCTTTACCTGCCATCAAGTATTCGTATGATGGTAAAACTAAAGGCATTGAAGAACCTTTCATATATCTTGGAAACTCACCTGGTTGTACAGCTTCTAAATCTTTGTATGTACTTCCTAGTATTAAATCTCTGTCAGTAATTAAAGAACTTTCATATTGTTTTTCTAATGCAGCTGCTTGTGTAAAAGACTGTACAGCTAAATTACCATAATCAACAAGATTTTGAGCAGTTAAAACTACACCTAAATCAGCTGCTGCCTTCTCTACTAAATCTTGAATTTGTTTTGGAGAGACATTAGCTTTTGTTTGTAAATAATTTGCTTCTTCTAATAGTTGTATAAAGTCTTCTGTTTGACCTATTTCTTGTCCAAGTTTTTCTAATGCTGTAGTGTACTGCGGTAAGTTATTATCTCTATCTTTTTTCCATGGTTGACTTGGGTCATCTGTTGCATAAATAAATACTGCTGTCATAAAATTAGCTTCTCTGTCTGTCCATTGTCCATACTCATCTACAGGAGGAGCTTCCATTCCGGCTCTTACCATTTGTTGTTGTAGAGTAAATCTTTCTGATTGGTCTAGTTCGGTAAACATTCTGTATTCTGAACCTTTAACAAATGGAGCAAGTTCCTTTTCACCATCAGCACCTATTATGTAACCATCTATGTCGGGAGTATATCCCCAAGCAACACCACTAGAACTAAATCTTCCTTGATAATTTTGTATATCAGCATATTCTTTTTTTCTTGCTATGTCTTCTTGTTCAGAACTTATCTGTTCTATATCTACAGATTTTGCCTCTTTAGATAAGTTTGTAACTTCTGTTGTTTGTTTTTTAACAAATTCAACTCTTAATATTTTGTTATCTCCTAAGTCCTTATCTGTTTTTTTAGGTGCATTATTAATACTTTTATCAACAGCAATAATTAAATCTGAAACTTTTTCATTAGCATCTTCTGTTCCATTTTCTATTATATCTATATATTGTTGTGCTACTTCATCAGTAATAAAAGGTGCAAAGTCATCATTTTCCATTATTTCTTTTATAGAATATTTTTGAGAAACTCTATCAGAGATACCTAATGCAGCTCCACCTCTTGCACCCACTTGTGGAGTAAGTTGTTTGATATCAAAAAAGAAGATTTCTTCGGTAAGATAACTGCTTATCATATCAGCTATAGAAGTGTAATTTTTTGTATCTACAGCTTCTATTTCTAGAACAGTTCCTTCATTTCCTTCTAGACCTTCTGTTAATACATCTATATCAGTATCTTGTACTTCTTCTCCTGGCTTTGTAACCATACCTAATCTCCTATATTGTCTCTATTATTAGGGCTTAACTCATAGAATAGCACTTCGTTAGCTAATTGTACGAAGTTAGTTCCTTCACTATCGTTAATTAAATCCTGCCATATTTGCAACATTATTTCCCTAGCATCTATTTTATCTTGTTTTGTTCCAGTTAATACTTTAGATGAATAATTATTACGACCAGTTGCAAATAATGTTTTATCTTTATAAGTAAACTTTCCACCATCAATAAGAACATTTAAAATAGCATCTCTTTGTTTTAAATATTCTTGTACATAAACATACTCCGGACTGTTTGCAGTTAAATCGTATTCGCTCCATCTAGATAATTCATTGAATATATCAGTTTGTGAAGCTCTTGAAAGTTTACCTTCTTGTGAGAACAAGTTATTACCATTAAAGTATTCTTGTTCAATTTTTTTCTTTTCTTTTAATAGTTGTTCTTTTTGTAATGATGCAGGTACGCTTTCTTTAATATCTTTTTTTGCTTTCTCATATTCAAATATAGCTTGGCTTTGTCTCATGTAATTACTATATTCTTCCGGTGTTACATTTTTACTTCTTATTTCGTGATAAGCAGGCCAAAATAATTCATCTTCTAATTTATCAGGATAAATATAATACGCTGTGTTTGGCAATGCTCCTGCTTCTAATAATTTATTTCTATCATCTTCCATCCACCACATAAAAGAGTTTTCTTTTACAGGTTTTTTTCCTGTCCTATAAGAAGATGCTTGTTGTAATGGAATAGGATTAATACCAAATCTAGTTATAAATTCTTCTTGTGTTTTAAAATTATCATACCCATTTCTAATAAGCATTTCTTGATATTTATTAACTAGCGTTTGTGTACCCCACCATTTTCCATCTTTGTCTTCAACTTCTATTCTAGGTTGTACTGCAGTAGGTAGAGAAAACTGTGCTGCAGCTCTAAAAATGTATACAAAGTTAGCTTGTTTAAATGCTTTGTCTGTATATTTATCTACTGATGCTTGGTCTGTTTGGTCAACTAATCCTGCTAATACATATGAAGTATATAAGTCCATGACTGTTGTTGCGTATGCTTGTTGTACATCATCATTACTTTTTGAACCACCAACAATAGCAAGTTTTTTGAGCCATGCAGGTAATTGCTCTACAGCTGCTCCGGAGTTTTGAAATTCTCCTAAAAAGAAATTTCTAACCCATGCGGGTGATGACATATTTTCTAATATTTTAGTCATTGGAATTGTAATAGTAGGACCAAAACCAGGAGCAAAACCATTCTGTGCAATTAAGTTAAGACCACCTGCAAAACCAGGAGCTGTAGCTCTTACACCTTGTTCTTCTAAACTTTCACCAAATACTACAGTTTGATATGGTGAAATATTTACTCCTGCTTTCTCAGCTAATTTACCTATTCCTTTGAATGCACCTAAACTAAGCACATTAAAAACATCTACATAATTGAACATGAGTTTACCAGTAGCAGCATCTTTTTCTAGAAAACCATTTTCACTATCCCAAGGTTTAGCTTCAGTACCATTATCTACTGTTATCCTTGCTCTATTAAACTTTTGTGGACTTTCTGTTATAAGTTTACCCCATGACTGAAAGACCTCTGCCCATATTTCCGGGAATGGAATATAGTTAGAAAATAAATCTGAAGCAACATGTCGTTGAGATACAGAATAAAATAATGTTTTAACCTCGTTCATAGCAGCTGTTTTCAATAACTCTTCTGCTTGTGGAATACTTGTAATAGTATTTTCTACTGATGGTTTTTTAGCAGCTACGATTAATTCATCCCATAATTCGTTCTTATCAATCCAAGGTTCTGCACCCTTTAAAAATTTTGCTTTAGTTGCATCATCCATATATTCGATAACTTCTATAGCATTTTCATAAAAAGCATACCTAAACACAGGGTCTCTGTTTAACCAGTTAGAAGGTTTAGAAATTAAATTGTTATACATTCCTTCTATAAAATTGTCGAACATGCCATCGTTACCTCGGAAATCGGCCATTTTACCTGCAGCTTGTATCTCTTCACCAACTATCATTGTTCCTGCTTCAGAAACTCTATTTTCAAAATCAAATTGTCGATACAATGCCTTAGCACCTAGGTCTTGATTTACTACTTCATTTTCAAATTTTTTCTGCAATTCTCTATAAAACACTTCATTGTTTTTTCCTCGTTCTTTTAACTTAAATGTTTGTATGTGGTCTGAGTATCTGACCCAATCACGATTATCTAAAACCCCACCAGTTTTAATAAATTGCATAATATTTGTATTAGCACCAACTGTCATATCTGTGCTGTATTTAGGATGTGTTTTATTATTATTTGCATACCAAACTCTAGTTGACATTTCTGCAGATAATTCTTTACCTGTATTCGGGTCTAAAATTTTTGCTGTTGGGTTGCCTATAAGATAACCAATTCTGTATTCAATACTTTCTAAGTATTCTCTTAATGCTTTGTCATCTGTTAAATATAATTTATCTTCCGGGTTAAAACTTCTTTGGACTAATTCTTTAAGATATACTTCACCATCACTTCTTAACCACTTCATAGTATCATCAATACCTTTATTCGCTAAAGGAACAGCTATAGGGTCTGAAGCGAGGAGAGAAATTTCTGTCCAAAATGCTTCCCACCATCTAGGGTTTACTTTATCATTTGGTAAATATTTGTCCACTTTGATAAAAGAATTTTCAGCCAAATCTTTTCTTCCTTGTGTTAATCCTTCTGTAATTAATGATTGACCCATTGCTGAATTATAAGTACTGTCATTACTAAACAAACTTCCTCCAGGCATACCTTTTGCAGCACCTTGAACATCTTCAGCTGATATTCTTAATGCTTCAAAATTCTTAGCATATAATGCTTCTAGTGCAGGTTGGTTAAGTACTGTATCTATATTTATATCAGATGCACTTTTATATCCAGGTCCTTTAGATTTACTATATAAATAAATCAAATCATTATCCATTAATGGTTTTCCAAATCCTGTTCTTTCAGCAAGTTCTCTATTAGCTATATATACACTTTCTTGAAATGAGTTAGCTCCAATGTATACAGCATTAACTACAGAATTTTCTCCTTGTAGTCCAATAGAAACATCAATCATAAAATTTCCTGCTTCATCTTGATATGTTCCCATAACATGTTTTTCTTTAGATAAAAGAGCAACAGTGTCATCATCTAAAAATATATTATCTATTTGTTGGTCAATATATTCTGCAGGGCTTATATTAAGTTCTTTTGCTTTTGTTTCTATATCTCCAAGTTGTCCTAAGCTAAACTCTTTATCTTTATAAGGTGATACGAATGCATCTCCTTCTGCAATTTTTCTTGTTTGCAAATCAAAGAATTTTCGTTCATCTAAATCAGTAGTAAATCCACCTGCTTTTATAAACGCTTCTCCCATAGAGGTGTATGTTTTTCCATCATATCCTTCTATAGAACCTTTCGCTGTTGCTTTTATATTTTTTGTTTTTGTTTTAAATGCTTTTTCAGTTAACTCTGCAAATCTTAATTCTCGTAAATCAAAGTTATTAACTGCAGCTTCAATAACATAATCTGAAACTGTACCATTATAATTTGTTTCTAACATTTTTGATTTTAATATTTTTTGACTTTGTATGTAATCTATACTTTGAAATTGTTTTATATCATCAACTTCAATTAGGTTTTTTAATAATTCTAAACCATCGTCATCCATTCTTACAGTTAGCACTTGTTCACCAAGATTATTAGATAGTTGAAAAACTTTGTCGGCTCTAACTTTATCTCCAAAAAGTCCATATTCTTTACTAGAGTTCATAGCCATTCTTTTAAAAGGATGAGTTATGAAATTAATTTTCCCTGCAAACGCAGCTCTTAATGCTTCTTCCGGAGCTATTCTTAATGCGAGAGCTGCTCTTAACATCCATGCAGGTTTTATAACTTTGTTCATAGCAGTATCAATTGCTGTTTCGATTTTAGTTTTTGGTTTTAAAGTAAGTTTATTTTTCTTTACATTATCTGTTAATGCTCTTCTAGGTATTTTTAATCTATCTGCCCAACTTAAATCATCTATATTTTTAAATTTATTTGTCCACTGACGCAATCTGCTATCGTCTGGACCAAATAACAATTGATGTGACTTAGTAGCTCTAACAACATCTTGTGGGTCAATGATTGTAGCAAAACTATCTCCCGCTTGTGAAAGTAAATGCATACTTGGAACTGCTTCAAATATATATTGTTCTACAGCACCAACATCATATTCTATTCCTAAAGATTTAAAATGACCTTCTAAGTCTTCAATTTTTTTAGTTATCTTTTTTTTAATCTGTACACCATTAAAACTTAATGAACCACCGCTACTGCCTTTAAAATAAGCTCTAACTTCATTTAATTCTGCAGTAAAGTTTTGTTGTTGTTTAATTAAATCTTCTACTTCTACTTTTAAAGTAGGATTTACTCTTTGTACTGACCTAGCTATAGACATATTTACTCTGTTAATAACTTCATCTAGTTCTTTTTGTGATTGTGCTTTTAATACTTCTTTTACATATTTACCTCTAGTGTTAGTGTCTGCAAATGCATTTTTTAAATTCCTGTCTACATTCCATGCAGCTTCATCTAAGTTATTAAATACCGCTAATGTTTCCGGTCTTAAATCTAAACTTCTTTTTAAACCTCTAGGAAGATAGGCTGATTGTCTTATTTGTGTACCTACACCAAACAATCCTTTTTCCGGATTTGCTTGTGTAAATAAACCCCTAAACTTTCTTAGAGGAGCAACATCTGTAACTTCTCCAGTTATAACTTTAGAGACAGTGTTAAAAAATTCACCTGTAAGTGTTGGTTTATAAGGTATTACATTTTTACCAAAAGCTGTATTGTTTGCGGTTAACTCTCTTACTTTATCTAGTTCTAACTGTGTTTTTTTCGGTACATAATTTTTCATTAAATCAAACATTTTATCGTATTGGCTCTCAGATAAATTTCCATTCTTGGCAACTATTTCAAGAACATCCCATACATGGTCTGCATTATTTACATTTAATAAAACTTCTTTTACCGAAGTAGGTATCTTACTAAATTCGGGTATATCATTTAAAAAAGACATTCCATCATTGCCATCTAGTTTTGCTATTGCCTTACCAAAATCTTGTCCCCATCCTGTAACTCTTATATCATCAATAGTTTTACCATAAAAAATAGCTCTGTTTTGTTTACCTGTTTTACCTACTGCAAAAGTTCCTAAGAATTGTTTTGCTAACTGTGTTGTATTATCAGTAGCTTTTAACGCTTTAGTAGAAGCAGATGTCATACCTCTCATTGCATTCTTTACACCCGAACCATAACTTAAAGCTAAGTTAACTGGGTCTGCAGCTATACGAAAAACACCATCTATAATTCCCGACACAACACTGTACCCTGTAGAACCTGGTTCTAACATTTGTGCAGCAGCTATTCTTCCAGGAGATATATTTATTTGTTCTCCTCTTCTTGTTGTATATTTAAATTTGTCTTCTTTTAAATCAAATAATTGTGTAACTGGTAAACCATAAATATCTGCTGCTTTAGTATACGCAGTTTTTATATCTGAACCTTTTCTTATTTCATCAAGATATACTTGTGTTTGTGTAACATCTACTGAGTTAGGTAAAAATCCTGTACCTAAGTTAAGAGGTTTACCTTTTTTAATTTGTTGTAAAGCTATGTTAAGTTCTGTTGGTCCATACTCTTTTCTTGCATTTTTAAATGCTTCACCAACATCTTGGTTATAAATTCTGCTTAAAAAGTTTGCTGTAGTACTACCTTCTTCTCCTTCTCTTTGAGGCACAAAAGTTTCAGCTAAACCACCTAATGTAGCAGCAGCGATTGTTCCTGGAACTGATTGTCCAGTTTGTTGTGCAGCAACAACTGCTGATTTAAAACCTCTTGATATAGGTTGAAATGCTGCATCTAATGCAAGCATACCTAACTGTACTCCTCTTTTACCCCATCCAACTTTAGTAGCATTCTTTTGTTGGTATTTTTTTGCAAGCACTTCTTGATTTTTTTGTGCAAGTTGTAGAGCTAAATCGTCTCCTGGTTCTATTCCTGCTAAAGAACTATACACTGCCATTTCTTTTGGTAGCGTTGGATAAGCAGCCATCATGTTACTTATGTTTTCTTGTAACTGTGGACTTGTTTGTTTTACTCCTTGATTATAAGAGTTTACCCTATTGAGAGTATCTTCTGCATGTGCAATAGCAAGGTCCATTGCAGAAAACCTAATACCATTAGACCGCATCGCTTTCCTTTAATTTATTGGAATATGTGTATTCTCGGTTTGTATCGACAATTTGCGGTGCTGCATTTTTCTGTTCAAAATATTCTAAAATTATTGGGTCTTGAAATCTTTCAAAAAGTCCCGACATAAAAGCATCAAAATTTAATGGAGGTTTAACTGGTGCATTTCCTGTACCAGTTTGTAATCCATTGACATTAGATACACTAGGAAATTTTGTTGGCTCTCCTAATTTGATAGGCCTACTAACTGCAGATTGTATAGCTTGTGCTATTTCCGGAGTTTCTGCTGTAGCAGAAGTACCTGTTAAACCAGTAGCTAAATCATTTACCATTCCGGATGAACCTGTTGGGTCTCCTTCTTTTCTAGGAATATACAAATCTGAATATCCTGGGTCCGGTTTCATGTCTGTATTTTTTTTAGCAGCTTGTTCTGATGCATTTAACCTAACCATATTTTTTATCCTCGTCTTCTAAAAAGTTTCCAATGTTTTGAAAAAATTCCATAAAATTGTTTTGTTGTTTGTCATTTAATCTTCTCATCATTATTTTAATAAGAACACCATCTATAGGTCCAGGAACTAAGTATTCAAAAAATACTGGAGTACCTTCTAAATCAATAACAAGTTCTTCTAAGTTAGGGTCTGTATCATCTAAGTCGAGTTCTATATCCCAGTCTTCTTCATTAATGATATTGTAAAAAAGATTATCAGTCTCTTCCATTGGGTCAAAATCTTTAGGCACCTTGTCCACCTCCTTGTGCTGCAGCTTGGGCAAGCACTTGTGCTAATCCTGGAGGAGGTCCTTGCGGTCCTTGCGGTCCTGCAGCTTGCGCTATTTGGGCTTCCTCAGGTGACATCTCGTCACCCTCAGGAGTATAGAACTTTTCTAGAATTTTATTAATGTTTTGAGGATTTTTCTTAATCTCAATAGCAGCCATTGTTGCTTTAGGATTACCTTGTGCAGCTTGTGCCATAAGACTTTCAAATAAAACATTCTCTGCTCTCTCTGCATTAATTCTTGAATTGATTTGAGATATGTTATCTAATCCATCCATGTTTTCTTGTAATGTTTGTTTGTCGATAATGCCTTGTTGTTTTAGCTGTAGGCCTGTAATAATTTTCTGTGGTTCATCGAACCCGGCCATAACACCATAAATTCTTCTTGTCTTATACATTTCAGCAATATCAGAACTTGGTACATAAGTCTCTTTAAATGCAGTTCCATTTCTAAATCCTGCAAGAGGCTTACGCATTTTAGGATACATAATCTCATCCCATTCTAATCTCTTAGTGTCAATCTGCTCCAATGCATCTTTAAGTACAACTTGATATTCTCGTACATGTAATGATGCAGATTGGCCTAGTTCTTCTAGTCCTCTACCAGTAACGAATGCATTAGGACTTTGTCCATCATCTGATACTGGATATGCAGAACCTAAACGAAGATGTCTTTCTAGTCTATCTATCTGTTGAAACAGCTGATAGGGTAGATTGTTTGTTGGTTTAGATACCTGGCTTCCAGGTGTCAAATAGTTAACTGACAATCGTCCTTTCTTATACTGTCCACTCTCTATCTCGCCAATGATGTTGGTTTCTGTAAACACAGCATCTTCCATTGCAATGACAGATAGAACATTTATCTTCGCCATATTAGCCATTAGTCCTATAACATGTTGGAATTGACCTTGCATTTGGTCAAAGCTAAATCTTTTTGCCACAACAAATCTTGGTCCGGATTTAAGTGGGTTAGGAATAAAGTCTAGAATAATTTGATTTTCGGGTAAGAAAATATAAGTACCTTCATCATCATAGTATTCTGCCACAACTTTACCTGTACCACTTTGGTTAGCCCATGTTTTGTCATAACTTGACATGTAAGCCATAGTGTTATATTCAGCATCAATCTCATCTAAAATAACATTCTTGTGCTTAGGATACATTTCAACTAAGGCCTTATGAGGTATGCGTTGTACAATAGCTAACTCTTTAGGTTGTTGTCCTTCTCCAAAATATCCTGGGTAACAAATGTAAGGGTCTTTGACTTCTGCATAAGGATAAGGAACACCATTAGCATCTTTCTTTTCTTTTAATACCCATACAGCAAATCCATAACCTGGTAGCCATCTACCAACTTGTGGTAATTGTAAATCTAATTTCTGTGCTTCATCATAAGAATGCACAATGCGTTCAAGTTTTTCTGCACGCTTAGTAGCTCTCTCACTATCTTTGTCATTAAAGATATCTACTTTTAAGTCAGGCGCTCTACCTAGTTTTTGTGCAAATCGTTCCATAGCGGAGTGCAGTAAGTTTGGTGCAGGTATTTGGTTATAGTCCATGTCTCGCATTTGTTTACCTAGCAACGCTTTAATACCATCAGCACCACCATTCATAATGGCTCTGATTTTATCTTTCTCGCTGATAACATCTGCGTGTTGACTTCTTAGCTCGTATATTCTGCTATAAATTTCTTCTGCTGTTTTCATTATCTCCAATTATCCAAATCTATGTTACTACCTTCATATCCACCAAAAGATGGTTCATATTCAAGTCCCATTGTAGCAAGTCTTTCCTTCTGAAGTCTACGAATAGTTTTCATTGGGAACCAACTAGCCATTACTAAGTCAGACTTCTGTCCAACACTTCTGCTTTTATTTTGCGCAGAACTGAAATACACTAACTGACTTTTATATAAGTTTACCTTTTCTTGGGCTTCAAATCCAAGATATGGCAAAGAAATTAGTTGTTGTTCAAACAATGGCCTCATAGCTGTAACACCAAATATCGGGTCATGTTTGTTAGAGTAAGTCTGCGTACCTTCTAAAAATACACCATGCTTACCTGCGAAATCTCTAATAGATTGGTCTTGTCTAATTGCACGCTGAAAACCATTCTCTTCAATAACCCAGTGGGCTAGATTGTATTTCACAAACCATTCTTTCATTATCTTTAATGCTTGTGGAATACCACCACCTAGTGAGTTCTCCATATCAATCATATACAATTTGTTAGATGCCTGGTCATATCCCCATAAGAATGCAGCCTGGTATCCAACTGATGCCGGGTCAAGTCCTGCAATTAATCTAACTCCTGCAGGTACCTGCCCTATTTCTCTACTTTGGTCACGACATGCTTCTATCTCAACGCTGTCAAATAATGCCATACCATCGGGCATTGCAACATTCAAATAGACCATCTCATAAATAGCTCTACCACCAGTAGTTTCTGCAGCAGCTTTTCTACCCATTAACCATTTGTAAGTTCTTTTGTTTGCCCACAACATACAATCCTGGTGAGCTTCATCATTCCAATCGGGTAAGGTACATCCAGTATCATGTGCTTCTTCTACTATCGTATTCCAACTTTCGTTATCTAAAAGATGAGAATACAAATCGTCATAGTGTTGCCTGGAGCCAATAACAATTAAAGCTGTGTGTTCCTCTTTTCGAGAAGATAATGTTGTTGTCCACCAAGTTCTTGTGTTTTCTCTTGATGCAGGTTGCATTGTAGAAGAGTGGTCCTCTAAGTCATCGCCTATGATAATATCACAATCTCGTGAAAGAATTTTTCCACCCCTACCGATACCAACCATGGTAGGAGACTTAATACCGGTAACAGTACGAGTGCCAACAGTGAACCCACTCTGAGACCACGCTTTTCCTGCTCTGCTAGTTGGTTTAAAACTTTTTCCAGGTGGGCAGAGTTCTTCGATAAGTTTTTCATTGTTCTCTAACTGGTCTATTACTGAAGCGACAGCATTCTTAGATATCTCTTCATTACCACCTACCCACAATATTCTAACATT
>Ga0102963_1000827_pt1 | contig 13538 bp, 10 predicted proteins | sample SalPon2_C_H2O_MG_2_FD_84522 | JGI IMG/M metagenome (GOLD analysis project Ga0102963, IMG submission 84522) | Salt pond water microbial communities from South San Francisco under conditions of wetland restoration - Salt Pond MetaG SF2_C_H2O_MG | ecosystem: Environmental > Aquatic > Non-marine... | reverse complement strand
CCCTTGGACCCAGTAGTCGATGTAGGCCAGTCGCTCAATTGGTAGAGCAGCGGTCTCCAAAACCGCAGGTTGGGGGTTCGATTCCCTCCTGGACTGCCATTTTTAGAAAGACGGCAGGCAACAGGCAATTCATGAGCGGAGCACAGGTAGAGCAGCGCAGGTCCGGTCTCGACATCCTGAAGTGGGTGGTTGTGGCGGCATTGGTGCTTGCGGGCGCTGTAGGCAACGCCTACTACGCTGAGCAGTCGCTCCTCTATCGGGTGTTAGCGCTGCTCGCAGTGGCGGCAGTGGCTGGCCTGATTGCCTTGCAAACGCACCAGGGTCGCGCGCTTTGGACGCTGGTGAACGAAGCGCGGGTGGAGATTCGCAAGGTCGTCTGGCCAACGCGAGAGGAAACCACCCAAACCACCTTGGTGGTGCTCGCGCTGGTATTCGTGATGTCCCTCATTTTGTGGGGACTTGATTCGCTTCTTGGCCTCGTGGTTTCGAGCGTTATCGGCTAGGAGCGGGAGAACAGGTCATGCGTTGGTACGTGGTACACGCCTACTCGGGCTACGAAAAGCAGGTGATGCGTGCGCTGATTGAACGCATCGGGCGCTCCGGGCTTGAGGGACAGTTCGGCGAGGTTCTCGTTCCGACGGAGGAAGTCGTTGAGATCCGCGCCGGCCAGAAGCGCCGCAGCGAGCGTAAGTTCTTCCCCGGCTATGTGCTGGTGCAGATGGAGCTCAACGACGACACCTGGCACCTCGTGAAAAGCACGCCACGGGTCATGGGCTTTATTGGCGGCAAGGCCGACAAGCCCGCACCCCTTTCGGATACGGAAGCCAATCGCATTCTCGATCGGGTGCAGCAGGTGGGCGATAAGCCGATGCCGAAGACGCTCTTTGAGCCCGGCGAGATCGTTCGCGTGATCGATAGCCCCTTCAACGACTTCAACGGGGTCGTGGAAGAGGTGAATTACGAGAAGAGTCGCCTCCGCGTGGCGGTGACGATTTTTGGACGTTCCACGCCTGTGGAACTCGATTTTGGGCAGGTGGAGAAGGGCTAGGCCCACCACCGCTATGGCAGTCTGTCCTTCGGGGCAGTGTGTTGATCAGGCGCGGCAAGCGCCAAAACGGGGAGCTTGAGCTGGACTCAAGCGCTTGAACCCAAAGGAGCCTTACCATGGCCAAGAAGATTCAGGCCTACATCAAGCTGCAGGTCCCTGCAGGCCAGGCGAACCCGAGCCCCCCCGTGGGTCCGGCGCTCGGTCAGCATGGGGTGAACATTATGGAGTTCTGCAAAGCCTTCAATGCGGAAACGCAAGGCATGGAGCAGGGCCTCCCCCTCCCCGTCGTCATCACGGTATACGCCGACCGAAGCTTTACCTTCATCAAGAAGACGCCGCCGGCGTCCGTCCTGCTGAAGAAAGCGGCGGGCCTCAAGTCCGGCAGCGGCCGTCCGAACACGGAGAAGGTCGGCAAGGTGACGCGCGCCCAGGTGGAAGAGATCGCCCAGGCCAAAATGCCCGATCTCACGGCCTCCGATCTTGAAGCGGCTGTGCGCACCATCGCCGGTAGTGCACGTAGCGCCGGCATTGAAGTGGAGGGCCTCTAAGATGGCGAAGCTGACGAAACGTCAAAAGGCCATTGCCGAGAAGATTGAAGCCGGCCGGGCCTACCCCATCGGCGACGCCGTGGCGCTTCTTTCCGAGATCTCCACGGTGAAGTTCTCCGAGGCCATCGAGGTTGCCATTAATCTGGGCGTCGACCCTCGGAAATCCGACCAGGTGGTGCGTGGCGCCACGACCCTGCCCCACGGCACGGGGAAGACCGTTCGCGTCGCCGTATTCACCCAGGGTGAGAACGCTGATAAGGCCACGGCCGCGGGCGCTGATCTCGTCGGTATGGAAGAGCTCGCCGAGCAGGTCAAGAAGGGCGAGATGAACTTCGACGTGGTAATCGCCTCCCCGGACGCCATGCGTGTGGTGGGTCAGCTCGGTCAGATTCTGGGTCCCCGGGGCCTCATGCCGAACCCGAAGACGGGCACGGTGACGCCGGACGTAGAAACGGCGGTCAAGAATGCAAAGGCGGGGCAGGTGCGTTACCGCACGGACCGCAACGGCATCATCCACGGCAGCATTGGGCGCGTGGGTTTTGAAGCCGACGCTATTAAGGCCAACCTCGAGGCCCTGCTCTCGGATCTCAAGAAGGCCAAGCCGTCTTCCTCTAAGGGCGTGTATCTGAAGAAGATCACCCTCTCGACCACCATGGGCCCTGGGCTCACGGTTGATATCGGAAGCCTCGACGCTTAAGACGATGGCCCGCCCGGCGCCCTAGGGCGTCGGGCTTAGCTGTCTCCAGCCGTTGGGGTCCTCGCGTGAAGTGAGGAAAGAACTTTGAGGTCTCCGGTACTCCGGAAGCCGTCAAAGACCGCAGGTCTCACCGCAATAAGGTGAGTTAAGTCCCTCGGGGGCCTGCGCAGATGGTGAGACCCGCTGAAATGGATCTCGCCGAAACGCGCTCCTTTTAGGAGCAATAGGGAACAGCCAAGGTGCTCTGCACCGCGGCGACATCCAGGAGAACGCCAGTGGCACTCAAACTCGAAGACAAGCAGGCCATTGTGGCCGAAGTCACCGAGGCCGCCGGCAGCGCTTTGTCCGCAGTTCTTGCCGATTACCGCGGCCTGAACGTAGGACAAATGACCGAGCTTCGCAAAAAGGCCCGGGAAGCCAATGTGTATCTGCGGGTTATCCGCAACACCTTGGCTCGCCGTGCCGTTGCGGGCACCGAGTTCGAATGCCTAGAAGAGACCTTCACCGGTCCGACTCTGCTTGCCCTGTCCCTCGAGGACCCGGGCGCTGCAGCGCGGGTACTGAAGGATTTCATGAAGGGCAACGACGCACTCGAGGTCAAAGCGCTCGCCATCGGTGGTGAACGCCTGGGTCCCGAACGTCTCGACGCAGTTGCTAGCTTGCCCACGCGCGATCAGGCGCTGGCCATGCTCATGGGGACCATGCTTGCACCGGTCACCAAGCTTGCCCAGACCTTCAACGCCGTGCCGTCCAAGCTGGTGCGCACCGTCGATGCGGTACGGATCCAGAAAGCAGAACAGGCGGCCTGAGGCGCTTCGGCCTTCAGGTTTCAGCGATTAATTATCCGGGAGTACGGAAAAAATGGCTCTTTCTAAAGACGAAATCCTAGACGCAATTGCCGAAATGAGCGTGATGGACGTGGTGGACCTTGTGGCCGCCATGGAAGAAAAGTTCGGCGTGACCGCTGCGGCAGCCGTGGCGGCTGCTCCGGTGGCGGCTGCGGGCGGTGACGCCGCTGCGGCAGAAGAAAAGACCGAATTCGATGTGGTGCTGACTTCCGCCGGCGAGAAGAAGGTCAACGTGATCAAGGTTGTCCGTGGCATCACGGGTCTTGGCCTCAAGGAAGCCAAGGCAGTGGTCGACGGTGCGCCCTCTCCCCTTAAGGAAGGTGCGTCCAAGGACGAAGCCGAAGACATCAAGAAGCAAATCGAAGAAGCAGGCGGTACGGTCGAGATCAAGTAAGACCATGCGCCTACGCGGTAAACGCGGGTTCAGGCTGGTGGCTCCGGGAGCCACCGGCCTTTTCCCGTTGCAGGACCCTTCAATGAAAGACAGCTCGCGCTAAGAGCCGGGAGACGCTGATGGCTTATTCGTTCACAGAGAAGAAGCGAGTTCGCAAGAACTTCGGGAAGCTTCCCCAGATTATGGACGTGCCTTTCCTGCTTGCGATCCAGCTAGAGTCCTACGAGCGTTTCCTTCAGGCTGAGCGGACGCCTGCGGAACGCCTGGAGTCTGGGCTGCACGCAGCCTTCAAATCCGTTTTCCCGATCGCGAGCTATTCGGGCAATGCTGCCCTGGATTACGTGAGCTATCGCCTCGGCGAGCCCACCTTCGACGTTAAAGAATGCATTCTCCGGAGCGCCACCTACGCCGTGCCGCTTCGGGTGACGGTCAAGCTCGTCATCTATGACAAAGAGTCGAGCAATAAGGCCATCAAGGAAATCAAAGAGCAGGAAGTCTACATGGGCGAAGTGCCCGTGATGACGGAGAACGGCACCTTCATCATTAACGGCACGGAGCGGGTGATCGTTTCCCAGCTCCACCGTTCCCCAGGGGTGTTCTTCGATCATGATCGGGGCAAGACGCACTCCTCCGGCAAGCTGCTCTACAGTGCCCGGGTGATCCCCTATCGCGGCTCCTGGCTCGACTTCGAATTCGATCCGAAGGACGCAGTATTCGTGCGGATCGACCGGCGCCGGAAGCTGCCCGCTTCGGTGCTGATGCGTGCCCTCGGGTACGACACGGAAGAAATTCTGGGCATGTTCTTTGACACCAACACCTTCCACGTGAAGAAGGATGGGTATTCCCTGGATCTCATCCCCGATCGGCTCCGCGGTGATATCGCAAGCTTTGATCTAAAGGATAAGAAGGGCAAAACCATCGTTGAGGCCGGTCGGCGAATCACCGCCCGTCACGTGCGCCTGCTCGAGGAAGCGGGCATGAAGCGCCTCGACGTGCCTCGGGAGTACCTGATCGGTCGGACCCTCGCTAAGAACATCGTTGACGAGAATAGCGGAGAGGTGCTCGCGGAGTGCAACGCCGAGGTCACCGCAGAGATCCTGGATAAGGTCGCAGCCTCCGACGTCAAGGTGATCGATACGATCTACACCAACGAACTCGACTGCGGGCCCTACATCAGCGACACGCTGCGCATCGATGGCACCCGGAGCCGGCTCGAGGCGCTGGTGGAAATCTATCGCATGATGCGCCCCGGTGAGCCGCCGACGAAGGAAGCGGCGGAGAACCTGTTCAATAATCTGTTCTTCTCCAGCGAGCGCTACGATCTCTCTGCCGTGGGCCGCATGAAGTTCAACCGCCGTCTCGGTCGCAAGGACTCGGAAGGCGGCGGCGTGCTGTCCAACGAAGACATCATCGCGGTTCTGCAGACCCTTATCTCGATCCGAGATGGCAAGGGCGTGGTGGATGATATCGACCACCTCGGCAACCGCCGGGTTCGGTCCGTAGGGGAAATGGCCGAAAACCAGTTCCGCGTCGGCCTGATCCGGGTGGAGCGGGCGGTCAAGGAGCGCCTGTCCCTCGCAGAGTCGGAAGGCCTCATGCCCCAGGACATGATCAACGCGAAGCCCGTGGCGGCCGCGGTGAAGGAGTTCTTTGGGTCCTCCCAGCTCTCCCAGTTCATGGATCAAAACAACCCGCTGTCGGAAGTGACGCACAAGCGGCGCGTTTCTGCCCTGGGCCCGGGCGGCCTTACCCGCGAGCGGGCAGGCTTTGAGGTCCGGGACGTGCACCCGACCCATTATGGGCGGGTGTGCCCCATCGAAACGCCGGAAGGACCGAACATCGGTCTCATCAACTCCCTGGCCACCTACGCGCGGACCAACGAGTACGGCTTCCTTGAGACGCCCTATCGCCGCGTAGAAGGGGGCAAGGTCACGGATCAGATCGATTATCTGTCGGCCATCGACGAGGCCGAGTTTGTGATCGCTCAGGCGAGCTCGCCCATCAACGACAAAGGGCAGTTCGTCGAGGATCTCATCGACGCCCGTTTCCAAAACGAATTCACCAAGATGCCTTCGGAAAACGTCAACTACATGGACGTATCTCCGAAGCAGGTGGTGTCCGTGGCGGCGTCGCTCATTCCCTTCCTCGAGCACGACGACGCCAACCGCGCCCTCATGGGATCTAACATGCAGCGCCAGGCGGTGCCGGCCCTTCGCGCCGAGAAGCCCCTCGTGGGCACGGGTATCGAAGGCATCGTAGCTCGGGATAGCGGCGTGTGCGTGGTGGCGCGGCGCGGCGGCGTCATCGATAGCGTGGATGCGTCCCGCATCGTGTTGAAGGTGAATGACGCCGAGACCGTTTCCGGGGAAGCAGGCATCGATATCTACAGCCTGACCAAATACACCCGGAGCAACCAGAACACCTGCATCAACCAGCGAGCGCTGGTTAAGCAGGGAGACGTGGTCGCCCCGGGGGACGTGCTCGCCGATGGGCCTTCCGTGGATCTCGGGGAGCTCGCCCTGGGCCAGAACATGCGCATCGCGTTCATGCCCTGGAATGGCTACAACTTCGAGGACTCCATCCTCATCTCCGAGCGGGTGGTTCAGGAAGACCGCTTCACCTCCATCCACATCCAGGAGCTGACCTGTATCTCTCGAGATACGAAGCTCGGGCCGGAGGAGATCTCTTGCGACATTCCGAATGTCGGTGAGCACGCGCTAAACAAGCTCGATGAGTCCGGTGTGGTGTACGTCGGTGCGGAAGTGACGCCGGGGGACATCCTCGTCGGTAAGGTGACGCCGAAGGGCGAAACCCAGCTGACGCCGGAAGAGAAGCTCCTCCGCGCGATCTTCGGGGAAAAGGCGTCGGACGTGAAAGATACGTCTCTGCGCGTGCCTACCGGGGTGCATGGAACGGTCATTGATGTTCAGGTCTTTACCCGCGACGGAGTGGAGAAGGACGCGCGAGCCAAGGCCATCGAGAAGGCCCAGCTCGACAAGGTCCGTAAGGATCTCGACGACGAGTTCCGCATCATCGAAGCAGCCACCTTTGAGCGTCTCGCTTCTCGCTTGGTGAACAAGAAAGCGGTCACCGGTCCTGGGCTCGCAAAGGGCGCCACGATTCGTAAGACCTACCTGGACGAGTTGCCCAAGGACGAGTGGTTCAAGATCCGCATGGCGACGGACGAGCTCAACGAGCTCATCGAGGATGCGGAAAACCACCTGGCGGAGCGCAAGGAACAGCTCCGGGCACGGCTCGAGGACAAGCGCGCGAAGCTGGCTACGGGGGACGACCGCGCGCCGTGCGTGCTGAAAATCGTCAAGGTATTCCTCGCCATCAAGCGTCGCGTGCAGCCCGGTGACAAGATGGCTGGCCGGCACGGGAACAAGGGGGTGATCTCCGTGATCATGCCCGTGGAAGACATGCCCTTCGACGAGCATGGCGTCCCTGTCGATATCGTCCTGAATCCCCTGGGGGTTCCGTCTCGGATGAACGTGGGGCAGGTCCTAGAAACTCACCTCGGGTTGGCCGCCAAGGGGCTCGGCGAGCGCATTGGCCGCATGCTTGATGAACAGGTCAAGATCGCGGAGGTCCGCAAGCTGCTCGACGAGATTTATGGCAAGGATAGCGAATTCGCCGCCTTCACGGACGACGAGATCCTTGAGCTCGCGGGGAACCTCCGCGGCGGCGTGCCTATGGCAACGCCCGTCTTTGATGGCGCCGAGGAGCGGGAAATTAAGGCCATGCTGAAGCTTGCGGGCCTCCCCGAGTCTGGGCAGACGGTGCTCTTCAACGGACGTACCGGCGAGCAGTTCGAGCGTCTGGTCACCGTGGGCTACATGTATATGCTCAAGCTGAACCACCTCGTGGATGACAAGATGCACGCCCGCTCCACCGGGTCCTACAGCTTGGTGACCCAGCAGCCCCTGGGCGGGAAAGCCCAGTTCGGCGGCCAGCGCTTCGGAGAGATGGAAGTGTGGGCCCTCGAGGCTTACGGCGCTGCCTATACGCTGCAGGAAATGCTGACGGTCAAGTCGGACGACGTCGGTGGCCGGACGAAGATGTACAAAAACATCGTCGACGGCGACTACCGCATGGAACCGGGCATGCCCGAGTCCTTCAACGTGCTGCTCAAGGAAATTCGTTCCCTGGGCATCGATGTTGAACTCGAGAACGAGTAACGCGGCGCTAGGCTCATAAAAGTTGTGCCGGAGCAGGCGATGCCGCTCCGGTGGCCCCTCTAGGGAGGTAGCATGAAAGACTTATTGAATCTGCTGAAGTCCCAGACCCAGTCAGACGATTTTGATGCCTTGCGCATTGGCCTGGCGTCCCCGGAAATGATTCGTTCCTGGTCCTTCGGGGAAGTGAAGAAGCCGGAGACCATCAACTATCGGACCTTCAAGCCCGAGCGCGACGGCCTCTTCTGCGCCCGCATCTTCGGGCCCATCAAGGACTACGAGTGCCTCTGCGGCAAGTACAAGCGCCTGAAGCATCGCGGCGTGATCTGCGAAAAGTGCGGCGTGGAAGTGACGTTGACCAAGGTGCGCCGGGAGCGCATGGGCCACATTGAGCTGGCCAGCCCCGTCGCCCACATTTGGTTCTTGAAGTCTCTGCCCTCCCGGATCGGCCTGCTTCTCGATATGACGCTTCGGGATATCGAGCGCGTGCTCTACTTCGAGTCCTTCGTCGTCATCGATGATGGCACGACGGACCTGGAGATCGGCCAGCTGCTTAGTGATGAGCAGTATTACGATGCCCTTGAGCAGTACGGCGATGACTTCGTGGCGAAGATGGGCGCAGAGGCGGTCTTTGATTTGCTGACCCAGCTGGACCTGAACGAGGAGATCAACACTCTTCGGGAAGAGATTCCGCAGACGAACTCGGAAACCAAGATCAAGAAGCTGTCCAAGCGTCTAAAGCTCATGGAAGCCTTCCAGGGTTCGGGTAACAAGCCCGAGTGGATGGTGATGAATGTGCTGCCCGTGCTGCCCCCGGACCTTCGGCCCCTCGTGCCCCTGGACGGTGGCCGCTTTGCGACTTCGGATCTGAACGATTTGTACCGCCGGGTGATTAACCGGAATAACCGTTTGAAGCGCCTGCTCGACCTCAGCGCGCCGGACATCATCGTGCGCAACGAAAAGCGCATGCTGCAGGAAGCGGTGGATGCGCTGCTGGATAACGGTCGTCGCGGTCGCGCCATTACCGGTTCGAACAAGCGGCCCTTGAAGTCCCTCGCAGACATGATCAAGGGTAAGCAAGGTCGTTTCCGTCAGAACCTGCTCGGGAAGCGTGTCGATTACTCTGGCCGTTCCGTGATCGTGGTGGGTCCGACGCTCAAGCTGCACCAGTGCGGCCTGCCGAAGAAAATGGCCCTTGAGCTCTTCAAGCCCTTTATCTTCGGCAAGCTCGAGGCCCGCGGCCTGGCGACCACCATCAAGGCAGCAAAGAAGATGGTTGAGCGGGAGACTCCGGAGGTGTGGGATATCCTTGCCGACGTCATCCGCGAGCACCCGGTGCTTCTGAACCGAGCGCCGACGCTGCACCGTCTCGGCATTCAGGCCTTCGAGCCCGTGCTGATTGAAGGTAAAGCCATTCAGCTTCACCCCCTCGTCTGCGCGGCGTACAACGCCGACTTCGACGGCGACCAGATGGCCGTGCACGTGCCCCTGACCCTCGAGGCTCAGCTCGAGGCACGGGCGCTGATGATGTCCACGAACAACATCCTGTCCCCGGCCAGCGGCGAGCCGATCATCGTGCCGTCCCAGGACGTGGTACTTGGGCTGTATTACATGACCCGGGAAGCCATCAACGTCCCCGGGGAAGGCATGGCTTTCGCCGACGTGCGGGAAGTGAGCCGGGCCTTCCGCTCGGGTCAGGTGTCCCTCCATGCGCGGGTGAAGGTGCGCGTGGCGCAGCTGGTGGAAACGGAAGAGGGGACGCAGGAAGAGCGCCTCGTGCTGACCGATACCACCGTCGGCCGGGCCCTGTTCAGTGAAATTGTGCCCAAGCAGCTGCCCTTCGACATGGTGAACAAGCCCATGACGAAGAAGTCGATTTCCGCGCTGCTCAATGCCTGCTATCGCCACGTGGGCCTGAAGGAAACGGTGATTTTCGCCGACCAGCTTATGTACACGGGGTTTGAGTATTCCACCCGCTCGGGCTGCTCCATTGGCGTTAACGACTTTGAGATCCCCGCCGCCAAGGCCACCGTGGTTGACGCTGCGGAAGCCGAGGTCAAGGAGATCGAAGGGCAGTACGCCTCGGGTCTTGTGACGCAGGGTGAGAAGTACAACAAGGTCATCGATATCTGGTCCCGGGCAAACGATGAAATTGCCAAGGCCATGATGGACGGGCTTTCCAAGGAGCCCGTGCGTACCCGGGACGGCGAAGAGGTTGAGCAGGACTCCTTCAACTCCGTCTACATGTACGCCGACTCCGGCGCCCGGGGCTCCCCCGCGCAGATCCGTCAGCTGGCGGGGATGCGAGGCCTGATGGCCCGTCCCGACGGATCCATCATCGAGACCGCCATCACGGCAAACTTCCGGGAAGGGTTGTCTGTTAACCAGTACTTCATCTCCACCCACGGGGCTCGAAAAGGCCTTGCGGATACGGCGTTGAAGACGGCGAACTCCGGTTACCTCACCCGTCGCCTGGTCGACGTGGCCCAGGACCTCGTGGTGACCGAGCACGATTGCGGCTCCACCTCCGGCCTGCTTATGACGCCGCTTATCGAAGGCGGGGACGTCGTCGAGCCTTTGGCGGCGCGCGTGCTCGGTCGGGTCGTGTCCCGGGATATCCTGGGCGTCGACGGCGAGACCGTGGTCGTTGCTGCGGGCACCATGCTCGACGAAGGGATGGTGGATCAGCTCGAGGAGCTGGGCATCGACGAAATTCTCGTGCGTTCGCCCATCACCTGCGAAACCCGCTACGGCGTCTGCTCTTCCTGCTACGGCCGGGATCTGGCCCGGGGCCACCTGGTCAACGTCGGCGAGTCCGTCGGCGTTATTGCCGCCCAGTCCATCGGCGAGCCGGGCACCCAGCTCACCATGCGGACCTTCCACATCGGGGGGGCGGCCTCTCGAGCCACGGCCGTGGACAACGTGCAGGTTAAGCACGGTGGTCGCGCGCGCTTGCACAATCTCAAGACCGTGGAGCGGAGCTCCGGGGAGCTGGTCGCCGTTTCCCGTTCCGGGGAAGTCGGCGTGGTCGATGCCCAGGGCCGGGAGCGGGAGAAGTACAAGCTGCCCTACGGCGCCGTGATCACGGCCCGGGATGGCGACGAGATCGAAGCCGGTCAGGTGATCGCCAGCTGGGATCCCCACACCCACCCGATTATCACGGAGCACGCCGGTAAGGTGGTCTTCGAGGATCTCGAGGAAGGGGTGTCCATCAACCGGAAGACCGACGAGCTCACCGGTTTGACCAATATCGAAATCATCGATCCGAAGGATCGCCCGGCCGCCGGTAAGGATCTTCGCCCGGCCATTCGTCTGATCGATGACAAGGGCGAGCTGGTGGTGCTGCAGGCCCTACCGGCCAGTGCCATCCTGTCCATCGAGGACGGGCAGCAGATTGGCGTCGGTGACGTCATCGCCCGGGTGCCCCAGGAAGGGTCAAAGACCCGGGATATCACCGGGGGTCTACCGCGGGTCGCGGACCTCTTCGAAGCCCGGAAGCCCAAGGAGCCGGCCATCCTCGCGGAGGCGACGGGGGTCGTATCCTTCGGCAAGGAAACGAAGGGCAAGCGTCGCCTCGTCATCACCCCGGAAGGGGGCGATGTGGTGGAAACGCTCATACCGAAGTGGCGGAACATCGGCGTGTTCGAAGGCGAAACGGTGGAGCGGGGCGAAGTGGTCTCCGACGGTCCGGCGTCGCCCCACGACATCCTCCGCTTGAAGGGCGTCGATGCGCTGGCGAACTACATCGTAAACGAGATCCAGGAGGTGTATCGCCTCCAGGGTGTGAAGATCAACGATAAGCACATCGAGGTCATCGTTCGCCAGATGCTGCGGAAGGCGGAAATCGTCCACGAGGGAGATTCCACCTACATTCGCGGTGAGCAGGTGGAATACGTTCAGGTGCTCGAGGCGAACGAGAAGCTGCGGGCTGAGGATAAGGCACCGGTGGAAGTGGAGCGCATGCTCCTCGGCATCACCAAGGCTTCCCTGGCGACGGAATCCTTCATCTCCGCGGCCTCCTTCCAGGAGACCACCCGGGTGCTGACGGAAGCGGCGGTCACCGGTAAGCGGGATCACCTCCGGGGCCTGAAGGAAAATGTTGTGGTGGGTCGTCTCATTCCTGCGGGAACGGGCCTGGCCTACCACAGCGAGCGCAAGCGCAAGCGTGACGACATGCTGGCGGCACGCCAGGCGCGGGAAACGGGGGCCTCCGCGGAGGACGTCGAAGCCGCGCTGACGGAGATGCTTCGCGAGCAATAAGCGCGGAGTGAGTTGACCGGTTGTGGCGGCGGCCGTAAACTTCGCCGCCCTTCTAGCCGGCCCTTTGGGCTGGCGGGTCGCGGACTTGGCCGCGACGATTGAGTTATGGAGCAGGATTTATGGCGACTATCGCCCAGCTGGTGCGGAAGCCCCGCAAGCGTAAGGCGGCAAAGAGCGACGTTCCGGCCCTTCAGGGGTGTCCGCAGCGTCGTGGCGTGTGCACGCGCGTTTACACCACCACGCCGAAGAAGCCGAACTCCGCACTTCGGAAGGTGTGCCGCGTTCGTCTCACCAACGGCTACGAAGTGTCTTCCTACATCGGTGGGGAAGGGCACAACCTCCAGGAGCACTCCGTGGTGCTGATTCGCGGCGGCCGGGTGAAGGATCTTCCCGGTGTGCGCTATCACACGGTCCGGGGCACCCTGGATACCTCCGGCGTGGCGGATCGTCGCCAGGGTCGGTCGAAGTATGGCGCGAAGCGTCCTAAGTAAGGATCTCGCGATTTTTAGCCCCTAAGGGGGCAGTAAGGTCCGGGCGCTCGGTCCCGGAAACACCTGAAGACATAAGGAAAGTACCATGCCGCGTCGTCGCGTTGTCGCCAAGCGTGAAGTCCTCCCGGATCCTAAGTTCGGGAACAAAACCCTCGCGAAGTTCATGAACCACCTCATGCGGGACGGGAAGAAGTCCGTCGCTGAGCGCATCGTTTACGGTGCTCTGGATCGCGTCCAAGAGCGCGGTGGTCGGGAGCCCGTGGATGTGTTCGAGAAAGCCCTTGAGGCCATCGCGCCCATGGTTGAGGTGAAGTCTCGTCGGGTCGGTGGGGCCACCTACCAGGTGCCCGTAGAAGTGCGCCCGGCCCGTCGCCAAGCCCTCGCCATGCGGTGGCTGGTGGAAGCCGCGCGGAAGCGGGGCGAGAAGTCTATGGTGCATCGCCTCGCTGGCGAAATGCTCGAGGCCTCCGAAGGCCGGGGCAGCGCTGTCAAGAAGCGGGAGGATACGCACCGTATGGCGGAAGCCAACAAGGCCTTCTCCCACTACCGGTTCTAAGACGACCCATCCTAACGGTCTAAGCGCCCGGTTCTTCCGGGCGTTGTCGTATAAGGCGGACCCCCGTGGCGCGAAAAACACCCATCGAACGCTATCGCAACATTGGCATTGTCGCGCACGTCGATGCGGGAAAAACCACGACCACGGAGCGCGTGCTGTTCTACACGGGCATCTCCCACAAGATCGGCGAGGTGCACGAAGGCGCCGCGGTCATGGACTGGATGGAGCAGGAGCAGGAGCGGGGGATCACCATTACCTCCGCGGCCACGACCTGCTTCTGGTCCGGCATGAATCAACAGTTCGACGAACACCGCATCAATATCATCGACACCCCGGGGCACGTGGATTTCACTATTGAGGTGGAGCGCTCCCTTCGGGTTCTCGATGGCGCGGTGGTGGTGTTCTGCGCGACCTCTGGGGTAGAGCCCCAGTCAGAAACGGTATGGCGCCAAGCCAATAAGTACGAAGTCCCGCGTATTTGCTTCATTAATAAGATGGACCGGGCCGGGGCAAGCTTT
>Ga0102963_1000823_pt1 | contig 13562 bp, 28 predicted proteins | sample SalPon2_C_H2O_MG_2_FD_84522 | JGI IMG/M metagenome (GOLD analysis project Ga0102963, IMG submission 84522) | Salt pond water microbial communities from South San Francisco under conditions of wetland restoration - Salt Pond MetaG SF2_C_H2O_MG | ecosystem: Environmental > Aquatic > Non-marine... | reverse complement strand
CGAACGAAAGGAGATTTTTGGAGAATTTCCTTCTTGTCACGGAAGTTACACACCGGTTTTGACTCGTCGCGAGCTAAAGGACATTCTTTTGAGTCTTTCGAAAGAAGACGCTGAATGGGCATCTGAAATTTTAGAGGAATTTATCTAAGGAACATTATGCCTAACGGCGTAGAACAAAAAGAAACATTTGTTCGGTGGTTCGGTCGCAGTCTTGAGATAGAAGACTGTGATCCATCACTGTACATGACGAATTATTTCTTTGATCGGTTCGAGTATAACAAAGAGCAGCGTCTTTGGTTGACGTGGTTGTATGGTAACACCTACTATTGGCCAACCTCTTACGTGATATGGAACGAGTTTCCTGATATGGAACTTGTTGGTGTTGATCGTCTTAAACAATGGAACGATGAGAACTACAAACGTCTTCGGTATCAAACAGACACAAAATGGAACAAGGGACACTTACCCGCCATGTTTGAGTCTTATAAAGATTTCGTTGGTGTTCGTTCTCAGCGTGAGGCGTTGACCGAAGGTTTCGTTGGAGAACCGATTAAAGACTTTTATACTCTTTGGAAAACTACCAACAAATGGCATAAGTTTGGTAGATATACTTCTTGGTTCTATATCCAAACTCTCAAACAGTGTTGTGATATTGACATCGATGTCGACAGTCTTTGGTTCCATGATCATAGCGGTAGTCGTTCTCATCGTAACGGTATGTGCCTTGCTATTGACAAACCAGAATGGGTTGATAAGAAACTTGATAAAGAGCAGATCGATTTCCTCGAGGGAGAGGCGAGAGAAATGCTACAAGAAACGAGGTATAAATACCCACACGTTGCAGAGAAAGCGGACTTCTTCGCTATGGAGACGTGCCTCTGCTCCTTTAAAAAACTGTTCCGTAAGTCTCGTGGTCGTTACCTTGGTTATTACCTAGATAGGCAAGCAGAGGAAATTAAGAAGGTTGAAAACGATAACTGGGTTGGTATTGATTGGAAACCTATGTGGCAAGCACGTGAAGAGACCGTTGATAAACAATGGTTGACTAATGAGATAAAAAAGTATAAAATGGAATGGTACTTGGATACTGGAGACTTTGAACAAGTTTCTACTGGACTTGAGGAATTTATGGTATGAAAGTAATTATAGCGGACAAAGTATATAAGAGTGATCATAAACTCGGTACATATATGGAAGATACCGACTATGATCTGTTGGTTGAAGAGGATATGGATTTCTATGCTCCGATTCAAGAACTTGGTAGAACAGAACCATCAGAGGAAGAATGCATCTTTAAGTTTCGTAAGAATCGATTCACCAGAGAAGAACAACTCGGCGCGTATGAAGGTTTGGTTAATGCTGCGCTACCAACTCAGAACAGAGGTCTTGCTGCTGGACCAAAGGGTGAGCGACAAGGTGGACGTAATTGGTGTACTGAAGAACAGATAGAGATCATGGAATACTTCATGACCGGAACTAAAGCATCTCTCTTTGAAGAAGATGGAGACCCGATTGAGAATATTAAGAAACGCCATGCTGAAGCAAAAGATCCATCAGAAGCGAGAGGTATTGTTTGGATCAAATCTAAGATAGAAGAAGAAGGATATGATTACGAGAAATTCTTCGACATTAAGGTAGAAGAAATACTTAGACTACCTGTTCAAGATCAAGGACCAGCAGCAAAGAATTTATTTGAAGAATATGTTTCAAACACAACCTACGCAAACCAAGTGTTATCAGGTATTGCTGGGTTTTTTGATCGGTATCCTCGTATACCATGGGGTCGTGCCACCTCTTATACTGAACATAATCGTGAGACCTACGAGCTCTGTTATCCGTTTATGCGCAAACTCTCGAATGAGTTTCAGCGACTCTTGCCAGAACGGTTTGATGTTCAGAATAATGCGGCAAAGAAACTCGACCCCAGATTTAGAGTTGCTGGCGAGGATACACCGTTCACTACTATTACAGTGAACAAAAACTTTCGCACCTCCGCCCATCGGGATGCAGGTGATTTGCATGCAGGATTTTCAAACCTGTCGGTGATCGCGAAAGAAAGAGAGTGGGAGGGAGGGTACTTGGTTCTGCCAGAATATCGGGTCGCTATTAATATCCGTCCAGGCGATTTGTTGCTGATCAATAATCATGAAGGCATCCATGGCAACACAGAACTAATCCCTCCCGCTGGTAAGACTCTTGAAGAAATGGAACGTATCTCTCTAGTTTGCTATTTTCGTGAAAAAATGCTAGACTTGGGTAGTTGGGAATATGAATATCTACGTAGATCGTTTGTTGACGATCGTAGGACAAACAAAGATCACAAACTCTATCGTCCTCTTTGGAACGGTGTCTCTGCAAATATGTGGGAACAAACAGAGTGGTATGATTATGTCAAGAAAAATGGTAATGAAGATATGTTGAGAAGGCATCATCCCAATGCTTTAAAAGAATCGTCATCACTTGAAGAGTTTTTTGGATAATGAGAAACATATTTGCAATTGGCGGTATACCAGGAACGGGCAAGACTACATTAATGAACGCGATAATGAAAAGTATCGCCGATGATTGGGTTGCTGAGAAACCAGTGGATCTGCTCGACTCAATATATTCTAAGTCGCGTGATACCTATGTATTCGGAAAGTACTCTCCTTACTATGATGCTTAAGGATACGCGCAAGGCACCGATAAACTTAGCATGGCGGTACAACCAAAAGCGATTGAGTTTATCAAAGAAACCAAGTCTAATATTCTGTTTGAAGGTGACCGACTGTTCACTGCCTCATTACTTGAAGTTTGTGTTGAGTTGACAGACGTTGAGACTACCATCATAATCCTCAGTGCAGATGATATTGAAAAGCGATACGCGGAACGAGGTTCAGTACAAAGCGAGAAATTCATACAAGGACGTAAAACTAAGTATGATAACATCGCAAAGAATTTTTTCTTATGGGATAATATTGTTGAAATGAAACATAATACACCTGAAGATACACAAGCAATCATCTCGTTAATTCATAAGGAACAAGATCATGAAGTATAAATTTAACGAAGATCAATTGGTCAAAGAGTTACAGGAATATGTCGACCGAACCTACGATCAACATTATGCAACAGACAAATATCAGGCAACTGATATTATTATCGACTCTGGACTAGGAACTGGATTTTGCCTTGGTAATGTTCTCAAATATGCGAAGCGATATGGCAACAAAGGAACTCCTGCTGATGCTCGCAAAGACATTATGAAGATTCTTCACTATGCTTTAATTCAGTTACATATTCATGATCAAGAGCATAAGCAACAATCCGAAGATCGTAACCCAGCATATGGACCTTATCCTGAATACAATTCAAATTTGCGACAAGAATCAGAAGCATACGACAGATCATATGCTAAACGATTAAATGACGCTACACCTGAAGAATGGAACGGCATCAATAAAAATGGATAAGACCGAAGAAATACACGAGGTAGCGAAAGAAAAATATAAAGAAAGTCAGATGAGTAAAGCTGGCAGACTTGCCATGGAACTTAATGCTGAGAAAAAACGTCTCAAAGAAGAGATGGAAGAACTCCAATCTCAAGTTGAAGATATGTCGCCGGTTACGCCAACTGGCACACTTGATAGTTATGTAAAATGGATCGCTACTATAGCAGGAGTTTCTGGTGTTTTCTTAATGAGTTCAGGACTAAGTTTGGAAGGGCAGACTGCCTATCTATTAGCATCATGCAGTTGGACATACGTTGGCGCTGCTTGGAACGATAAGGCAATTATGATTGGCAGTTCAGTAAGCGGAACTGCAGTATTAATGAACTTAGTAACTGGTGTGCTATAAATATCTTTTTTAAAATCGGAGATATGTAATGCATGAATATAGATGTAAAATTAAGAAAGTAGTTGATGGCGATACTGTCGATGTCGACATTGACCTTGGTTTTGGTATATGGTATCTTGATCAGCGTGTTCGCCTTTACGGTATTGACACACCTGAATCTCGCACAAGAGATAAAGTTGAAAAAATCTATGGCAAAGCAGCGGGAAGATATCTTAAAGCAATGCTCGGAAAAGAATGTACTATGAGAACGCACAAGGACGCCAAAGGTAAGTTTGGTCGCATCTTAGGTGAGTTTGTTGTATATGATGCTGACTCTGACGCTTGGCGTAGTGTTAACCAACTGATGATTGAAAATCATTTGGCGGTTGCCTATCATGGTCAAAGCAAAGATGATATTGAAGAAGAGCATTTGAAAAACCGAGAATTGTTAGAACCTACTTTTTTATAAGAGAAATGAAAGGATGAATATGTAATGTCTAAATCTAATGTAGTTGATTTTGTTGCATACAAAAAATTTAAAGAAGAAACAATGCAGCAAATAGAAGAATCTAGTAACATTTTATCAGATCTTGACGAACATGAGTTGTCGGGTTTGCTTAAATTTTTAGAGGGACTTGAAGATTCGCCAAAAGTAGAGTATAGTATTACTGTTGAAGACGCTTCTTCTTATACTTTAGACAACCTTACTTATTCTATTGATTATCCTAACGATGAGGATTAATGAAAAATTTAAAAACTCCTTTGCGATATCCTGGCGGAAAATCCAGAGCAACCAAATTTCTGTTCGATTATTTGCCGAATGAAATAGGATCATATCGCGAACCGTTTTTGGGTGGCGGTTCATTTGCTATCGAATTCTCAAAACGCTACCCAGAAACACCAGTTTGGGTGAATGACATTTATCTTAATTTGTTTTGTTTTTGGGATCAATTACAAAAAAATAACGAAGCACTTCACAGTGCAATTCTTTCTAGGAAGATGCAAGCAGAATCTTATGAAGACAACACGAGAGCGCATAAAGAACTTTTTCTGGAAAGTCGAAACAACCTTGGAATGGTTTTGGATTCTTTTAGTCGTGCTGTATATTTTTTCATTGCCAATAAGTGTTCCTTTTCTGGTCTGGGTGAGTCTAGCGGATTCTCCGCAGCAGCAAGTCGATCAAACTTCTCAATCAGAAACATCAACAACCTGCCAAAATACTTGCCAATAATTAAAAACTGGACAATTACTAACCTAAACTATACTGAATTGTTAGACTGTGAGGAGACCGCATTTATCTTCGCTGATCCTCCATATGATATTAAATCATTCTTATATGGTAAAAAAGGCAAACATCATTCAGATTTTAATCATTATGATTTCTGTGAGCAAATGAAGGACTGTCCAGGCAATGTTATGATCACATACAACTCTAATGAGATTCTTCGCGAATTGTATAAAGATTGGAACCAGAAAGAATGGGACTTGACATACACGATGCATTCAGGTAAGAATTATAGAGAAGACGAAGGTAATAGAAAGGAATTATTGTTAACTAATTATGATGCATAAAGACGCTTTAAAAGAATCTATATTTGATACTGTTTTGGGGACATTAGTCAATTTCCCTTTGAACTATATTTTAATCGCATTTTGTTTGTCATTAAATATGTCTGCATTTTATATGGCAGTTTTTATGACCACAATATTGTTTATATTAGCAGTGGTAAGAAAATACTTTGTTAGAATTTTTTATGAAAGGAGAAATCATGTATCGTCAAACTAACTTGTTTCCCGAAAGAGACACTAGCAAACCTCCCTATAATGGGTTGTTCTTTTGTCCAATCAGACAGGATATGTTTAGGTGGGAAGAGTTTATTAATTGGTATGAGGCAAAGAAACTATGAAGGTTAGAGAAGAAAATACCGACATCAAAGGGTTTACTTCCGCTGCTCGTTCTGGAGTCGTTACAGTAGAGTTTGAAAAAATTAATAATGGCGGTCTGAGAGTTATGCCGTGCACGTTGAACCGCGATTTGTCTCATCACAATGTTCCTGAAATACTCGAACAAAGAGAGGACAACGACCACATTGTAGTCTGGGCGTTAGACTCAGAAGCATGGCGTTCTTTTCGAGTAGAGACTATGGTAAAATGGTATGAAGGTTATCCAGAAACCCAGACATAACTGCTTACTTTTTCGCAGTTGGTGACATAATCATCAGTGACAAAAAGTTTGCCATTAAAATTGCGATACAAGTAATACGTTTTACCGCTGATGGGTCTGTACTTTTCTAAGACCATCGTTCTTATAATGTTCATTATTTTGCCGTGTTAAGTTGCAAGTATATATAATATTTTGGGTTTTAAAAAATATTTCAGATAAAAAAAATCGATGAACAACAAAAAAGGATTTTAGAATGTCTTACTCAAAAGAAGTGATGGATCATTATGAAAACCCGAGAAATGTTGGTAAGATGGACCCTGATGATGATAACGTTGGAACGGGTATGGTAGGAGCTCCTGCTTGCGGGGATGTAATGAAACTACAAATAAAGGTAAACTCTGATGGAATTATCGAAGACGCAAAATTTAAAACATACGGATGTGGAAGTGCAATTGCTAGCAGTTCTTTACTCACTGAGTGGGTTAAGGGAAGAACCTTGGATTCTGCTCATGCTATTAGGAACTCAGATATAGCAGAAGAACTCGCGCTACCTCCAGTAAAGATTCATTGTTCAGTCTTAGCAGAAGATGCTATTAAGGCAGCAATAAAGGATTATAGAGAAAAAACAGTTTCATAATATAAATTGAGGATTACATAATGCATAAAGCAGGAAAGATATGGGGAACAACCCAGCTGGTAGAAAACACACCTTCTTTTGAATTTCATCGAATAGAATTTAAAGCGAATTCTTGTTGTTCAGAGCACTACCATGAAACTAAATGGAACGGATTCTTTGTTGAGTCTGGCCGATTATTAATTAAGACTTGGAGCGGGGATGGTCTAATTGATAATACCACACTGAAAGCAGGAGAGTATTTTAAAGTACGACCTGGAGTCTGGCACCAATTTATTGGCATCGACGAGGGTGTGGCGTTTGAGTTATATTGGGCAGAATTCAATGGTGAAGATATAGTTCGTAGGACACAAGGGCAGATTTTTGACAAAGATGCAGATGAACATGTTTCTCATCCATTTACCGATCTTAACTATGACGGACAAGATACGTGAGAATAGAAAACGATGTTAAGTTAGACTATAGCGACGTTCTTTTCAGACCAAAGCGAAGTGTTCTTGGAACTAGAAAAGAAGTAGAACTGACTAGAGAGTTTACTTTTCGTAATTATAATAACAAACGTTCTCCTCATTACACTGGTCTTCCCATTATGGCGTCAAACATGGATGGGGTCGGAACATTTGAAATGGCAGACGCTCTTCGTCAACAAGGGATGTTTACTTGCCTTAAAAAAGATTATACCGCAAAAGAATTGGGCACGTATCTTAACCTAGATTCGAAAAGAAAAGAAACTGTTGCTATTACAACAGGAATATTGAACGAAGATGTGATAAAAATAGAGCAAGTGTTTGCTGCTACGAGGTACTTTAAATATCTTTGTATTGATGTTGCCAACGGATATAGCGAAAGGTTTGTTGATTTCGTTTCTGCCATAAGAGAAAAGCATAGTGATCTTGTTATCATCGCCGGCAATGTAGTAACACCAGAAGTTACTGAAGAGTTGCTTTTACGAGGAGCAGATATAATAAAAGTTGGAATTGGTCCTGGAAGTGTTTGCACTACTCGCATAAAAACTGGCGTGGGATATCCTCAATTGTCTGCTGTTATAGAATGTGCTGATGCGGCACACGGACTCGGAGGACACATTATTGCTGATGGAGGTTGTTCTTCTCCAGGAGATGTAGCAAAAGCATTTGGCGCAGGAGCAGACTTTGTCATGTTAGGAGGTATGCTGGCAGGTCATGATGAAGGTGGTGGTAAAGTTAATGATGGCAAGATAACTTTTTATGGTATGAGTTCAAACAAAGCACAAAAGAACATTGGCAACATTAAACAACATCGAGCGAGCGAAGGGCGAGTAGTATCTATTCCTCACAAGGGTAGTGTAAAAGAAACCGTCAAAGATATCCTTGGTGGATTGAGGTCTACTTGTACTTACGTTGGCGCAAAAACCTTGAAATCGCTAAGTAAATGTACTACCTTCGTTCGAGTGAATAATGGTAAACAGTACAACCAAATGTTTGAGTCTCAAACCATAGGTGACTAATGTCTGAAATTTCTTCAATACAAGAAGTAACGCCAAGAGTAAGCACCTATTCTTACAGCCAACAGAGCGTTTATGGTTCATCTCTTGAAGGAAAGAGCAAAGTTGTAGAGACTACCTTCACAGTCACTTTGTATGATAGGAATGGATACAAACAAACAACAGAAAACACTTCAACCCGTTCCTATTATGTTTAATGAAATCAATAACTTACCAGTTTACTTTTTAGGATTTTAATGCTATAATTCTCGGACACACACTAAAAGGTTCTACTATGTTTAGAAAAACTGATGTTGATTCTCGAATTTTACGTGCTATTGAAAACTACCCTGAAAAAACCTACGTCCCTGTTCACCCTTCTGATTATTACGCTCTTAGGTTTGCGGGTCGTCTTAATTCCTTTCCGTTGCCCCTCTATTGTCTTGGTACTGGCGGTTATAAAAAACCTATTGAAAATCAATAGGTTGCCGGTTTACTTTTTCAATGTGATGTGTTAAAATAGTAATAAATTGAAAGGAACCCTGCTTATGTCTACTCGTGCTACTTACCAGTTTGATTCCCCAGCGACAGGTCGCGAAACTTTCTACATCCATCACGATGGATATTTTACTGGCGCTGCCGGTTATTTCCGCAAGGCATTTGAATCATCTCAGTCGGGTACATTAGCAGAGAAATTCTTTCGCGCCAACGAGAATGCAAAGTTTACTTCTGCCGCTGAAAATCATGACGACACCGAGTTTCATTATACCGTTTCCGGTTGGGGCAAATTGCTGGTTGCCTACCAAAGACGTCCGTTCGGATCGAGCGATGAACTGCAGTGGGTCGAGAAGTTTCGCGGTTCAGTGAAAGAATTTGTTAACTATTATAATCCTTTGAGGGGGTAGAGTAATGAAAGACTATTTTTTCGATTTTGTTGAAGCGCGTGGCGAGTTGGCAGCTTCGCGAGTGGTACTACAGAATCTGGTTCGTGCAATTGAATCAGACCTTCCAGAGACGCGTGAATTTTTGCTGGACGTTTCCCTGAAGTTGGCAAAAGAACAGATAGTTGCCAATGAGAAAATATTAGAAAAGGAGGCAGCGTAATGGATCGTTTAGATTTGAGTGGTAAGGATCAAGAAGCATTGTGTGAGTTGCTTAACGAGTTGTGTAAGACTCACGACTGGTTCTACACAATGTCTGATGACAGTCGTGCTTATCATGATGGTCTTGCTAATGCTGATAAGATCAACCACGTTCGTGGTGTTCTTGATGCTATGGGGTTCGGTATGACTGCTGAGACCATTATCGGCGATTATAAACCCGCAAAAAGGGTTGCGCACTAATGGATACATTTTTTAATTTGTTGATTGGTGTTGTCTTTGTTCTTTGGGTTGTTGCCGCAGTATTATATCCAATTTTTGAAGACCGCGATCGAAAACGATTCGACAAAAGTGATGTGAAATATAATGATGGAGATAATACATGAGTGAATTAACCACGAACCCCAAAGCACACCTCAACGGGTCTTATGTAAAGTTTGAGCGTATGGGTAAACGTTGTACGGGTTTCGTTGAAGAGGTTTTTGACGATGGGTTTGCTGTTGCTACCGTGGCGCATAATGACGCAGGATTTCCTCATCATAATACCGATTATGTTGTGTTTGTTAAAACCGAGGAGGCATATCAATAGTGAGAGTTTTTGGATCTTATAAGTATGACTTTAATGGTCGTAAACGCAAACCTCAAAAACCGAAAGGAGAAGTCTGTGTCAAATATGTCCCGCCTAAGTTTCAGGAATACAAACCAAATTCGTCGTATGCAAGCGAACGTGCGGCAGAGGCAAAACTCTACCCGTCAGCACCTCTTACTCCAGCAAAGGCAGGAGGCGACAAAAGAGAGTCCCAGCAGTACACAGGAGACTTCGTTATCGGCATCGCCACCCTCCACAAGTCCAACGCAGTTCCGGTAACCAACCCGAAGTATGCGAAAGAAATTTCGGATATGATATCATGAGAAAAAAACTTGGTGCATATTCGTTCCCCAATCCAGAGACTCGTGCTGGTGAGTTGATAAAGCGAAGAAGATTACAGATGTTAATCCATAGTTGTCTTTACTACTCATTAAATGAGAACATCTGGGATGACATAACTTTCGACCAAAGAGCGAAAGAATTAGCGAATCTCATTCAAGAACACCCAAACGCTTACTCTGATCGATTCGACGAGTATTTTGAGGGATGGGATGGTTCTTCTGGGTTTCATTTACCGCATCGAGACCCATGGGTTCTTGCTGCGGCACAAAGATTAATAGAAGGAAATTAGATGTATTTACGTGATTTTATTTATGATCATTCAGTCAAAATTCAAATAGCACTGTCAGTGCTCGTTCTTTTATTTGCGGTCGACCCTGTAGAATATTTTCTCAGTGTTGGACTTGCCATTTCTGCTTTCCTAGACTGGAAAGATGGAAAACCTTTAGTATGATTGATTACACTAGTCGAAAGTGGAACAGTCTAAGTCAACTTAAAGATACCATCGAACGCGATGGTAAAGAGCAAGTAATATCATTTAATGGTTATGAACTAGTGACTAAAAAATGGCGTTACGGATTATATGATTCAATACTAGTGAGGAAACCACGTGGCAGAAAGATATCGTCGTGAAGTAACTGTTTGGGACAAATGTACCTATGAACAAAAAAATCATGTGTACATTACACAAGGAACGAACCTACTTGGATATGTACCAGTAGGTGGTAAAGAAATTCGTTTCAAACAACCGTTGAAACAATGGAGTGTTACTCGACGCAAATTCGTAGATCTAACCAAAAAAGAGATTGCCCAACTTAAATCCTTATAAATAAACTGTAGTTGATAATGATATAGAATGAGAGGATTATGAAGAAGATTATTTTTATTATCGGAATTTTTTGGTTTTGTTCTACGTACGCGGAAGAGTCGACTGAAGAGTCAACCGTTGACCCGATTATAACAGAAAGTACAGTGACTACTAATACTAATTCAACAACTGAATTAAAGTCGCCACCTGCTTCTGCTATATCGCCAACGATTAATACTTCGAATTCTGATCTCTGTACATTCGGTGTTGCTGGCGCAATACAAACGCAGATTCTTGGCATCTCTACAGGAACACAGGTAGTTGATGAGAACTGTGAGCGGTTGAAAAATGCCAAAACACTTTATGATATGGGAATGAAGGTCGCTGCTGTTTCTGTTATGTGTCAAGATGAACGAGTATTTTCTGCGATGATGAATGCAGGAACTCCTTGTCCTTACGACGGAAAGATCGGACAAGCAGCAAAAGAAGCGTGGGAAATAAACGAAAGCGAACAACCGAAAAATGATAAAAAAGAAGGATTGAAAGATGGTACTAAGACGCTGCTTGGCGGTGCTGGGGTTGCTTCTTTACTCCTCTTACTGCTTATCTGAAGAGGTTTACGAAACGTCTCCGAATGCTGCTGCATTTGGACTTAACTGGGTGATGACCAACATATTACCTCAACAGGCAGGACTGTCCGTCAATAGCGTAGTCTATCGATATACTGCAGTAAAAGAAGATGAGTGGAATATGCTCGTTCATGTGCAGAATGAAGATGCAGAAGGAACCGGATATATTTTTCGCGAAACCGACGATTGGTCTAATCGACCTGGAAATACTGTCAATAAAGTAGTTCCTGTGGCAAATATACCAATACAGCGTTGGGGTGATGGGTCGATTGAGGTAGAAGGTCAGGGAACAGTAGAAGACGCTACTGTTCTATATAACTATCAGTACGACACTTGTTTTAATGTCACGACTGATCCGAATTGTCCTGGATTCATTCCACCATCTGAAATGATGGCAATGATACCAGAAGTTATTGACCCTTTGGATGACGAGTTTGTTCAACGGGAAATGAATAAAAAGGCGAAGAGAGAAAAAGAGATAGAAGAAGAAGAGGATAGGAAAAGAATCAAGTTGAAGAAACTTGAAGAAGATACTCGACTAGACCAAATACTTGGCATAGTAGATCAATCTTTAGTAGACGCAGACGCAGTTCTTAGATATGAAAATCTAGTGGGTTTGTCTGCATTACCGAGTTCTTATATTAGCAACATTCCTGATACTGTGTATGAGGAAACAATAGTATTGAAAGACGCGACTTTGCCAGATAATAAACAAGGTCGCAGAGCGAATTTCGCTCAACAATTGCTCCATGAGCAAATGGTTGATTTACAGTATGATTAATTTTAAACAAAGGAGTTACAAATGAAGAAGTTCATTTTACTGTTAGCAACACTTTTCGCGTCGAGCGTTTATGGAGTAGAAGTTCCCATTCAAGGTAATGTTGAATCTAAATGTGTTATTACTCTAGATACAAATGGTGTCTATGGTAACCCGACACCGAGCGATCTAACTACCTTGCCAGCAAGTGGTGGTGTTCTTCCTGTTGTTCGATATGATGTAATACAAGCAGATTACTACAAAGCATCAATTACTTACCCGACATCGTTTTCCGAAAGTCCAAGTCTTTCTGACACAGTTGACTGGGCAGGTAGCGTATCGGTAGACCAAGTGTCTGATGCTAACATGTCAGCGTATGATACAAACAAGGTCGAGTTCAATAATGTTACTGAAATCGAATTGACAGTTGCAGGAAGTACATGGTTTAAAGTCCAATCATCAGCAGACTATGGATTTGATAAAGCATTCCCTGCAGGAATTTATCGGGCAGTAGTTGAGGCAGAGTGTATCGCTCTGTAATTTATGCATAAATTTGTTATGTTCTTTTTGATGATGATTATATCGGTGGGTGTTAGTGCTCACCAATGGACACCTACCTATCCAGAGTTAAAACCAGCATATATGGATGGTGTATTGGTCGCTGATCTTGAATTGTTTAACACAAGAAATGATGTGGAGTATTTTGAAGTTTCTGTATTTGATAAAGATTGGAAGGCAATTAAGTTTGCAACAACTGAAAAAATATTTTCTGTTCCCTTTCTGAAAAGAAAATCGATATCAGTTTATATTAGAGAGCAAGACAAATTTAAGATTACATACATTTGCTCTAAATCTAAATTGTTGTCAGAAGAAATATCACGGGCATTGGTTTCCTCGAGAATATGCTCTAAGATAAAACTATGAAATTAATATTATTGGTGGTGATTGTTATGGTTTGGTCAAGCATGGCGTGGGGTCAATCCACGTCGCTTAACCTAGCAATACCACAATCTCAGCAGAGTTATCAGTCTGATAGGATTAGAGCGGGAGACATTGAATGTTCTATGGCAATCGGGTCGTCGACTAATGTAGAGTTTGGGGTTGTCGGTATTCTTAACCAGAACAATCCTTTTAGTAATACGGCAGGATTAGACGCGAACTCTGCGATGATGTATAATGATTGGCGTGATGATAATCGTTTCATTAGAGACGTTGGTGTTTACTCTAAGATAACGATACCAATTGGTGCACCAAAAGAAAGGTT
>Ga0102963_1000821_pt1 | contig 13587 bp, 23 predicted proteins | sample SalPon2_C_H2O_MG_2_FD_84522 | JGI IMG/M metagenome (GOLD analysis project Ga0102963, IMG submission 84522) | Salt pond water microbial communities from South San Francisco under conditions of wetland restoration - Salt Pond MetaG SF2_C_H2O_MG | ecosystem: Environmental > Aquatic > Non-marine... | reverse complement strand
CCATCAATTCCTTTGGCGTAGTGAAACGCAAATTGTGGGTCAATAATATAGTTGTGACCAATATCGGTAGCGGAACGAACTACCCGACCCAGCATTTGAGTCAATTCATTAGCAGTCATCATACGATACCAGCCCGGATTTTCTTTCATTTTGATTGCCGTCCTTACATCACCCATGGCAGGGAATGGCACCTTTACTACAATACAGAAATCTACCGACTTACCATCGTATCCTTGATTGGCATATGTAGAAATTAAGACCTGATTGCTCACTCCCGAATCAAATGAGGAAAACACTTCATTACGACTGCGAGAATTTTTATCATGTTGCACCAAACGAGAGTGAACTTCGGGAGAAATCCATTCTATCGCCTCTACCAATTCCTTTTCCAGAGAATCTGTATATGGCAAAATTAATCCCTTGCCACGAGGATAAGAATTGATAATGTCAATCACTGTTTGAGCCGTCTTGCGGATTTGGTCTTCGGACTTGTTTCGGTATCCCATTTTTCCTCCGACATGATGAGTATAAACGGGTCGGTTAGCCAGCGGGAACGAAGAGAAACCCACTTGCACAAAAGCCGTGGTTTCAGGATTTAGACCCAACTCTTGTTGGTATATATCAATATCGCCAATAGTTCCGCTCAGAAAAATTCTGACTCGCCCCACATTGAGCATCAGTTCTTCAGAATAATTCCCGATGTCTAAAGGTTTGAAAGAAACCCACTCAGGATTGCTGTCGTCATTGGCTTGCCACAAACAGTTTTTCCAATCAGTTTTCAACATCTCCGTGACCGATTCCAAACGAGATAATGTATTGTAGACATACTTTAGTTCGTCCGCAGAAAAATCCTTGGCTTTAATCTTGCGATTCACCTTGCGAATCAGAGCCGAGAAATAAGCAGCCCACACTGCCGAGGCTTTCTGTCGGAACTCATCCGTAGAATCCGAGCGAACTGACGGAACTTGTGGAAAGCCCCATGCAAATGAGTTGTTAGGATGCCACGACTCTAAGGCTCGCTTGCGAACCTGTTGTAGCGTAAATTGGTCGGCTTCAGAGGCTTTGAGCACTTCTTGGTGAGTCGGTAGTTGCAACAATCGCTCAATAATTTTGACTGAAAAATCCAAAGAGAAAAATCCAGTCATAGCCTCGGTAAGTTGATGGGCTTCGTCTACAATCAGAAAATCACGCTGAGGCAGCATAGAACCGACTCGGTTCATCGCCATCAAATAACTCATGTTGCTGATGAAATAACCCGCATTCTGGGCATTGGCTAACGCCTCAAAGTAATCACACAGTAAATCAGTATCTACGCCCCAATCATACGCACCAGAATCTTTACGAGGAGTTTTGTAATCACACTTGAAACCTTTAATCATAGAACAAGGAGCCATATTTGCTGTGCAACCTTTGGTCTGCCACTGAAACCCACCAATTTTGGCTCGGTCTAAGGCTTCTTGAGCCGTTCGCTCATTGATAGTTCCTGCTTCTACATCCAGACGACATTCATAGTTGCCTTTACCCATTACGCTTCGCATGAACGGCATTTCTCTCATATATTGTTCTTGCAGACCTTTCAGATGAGTCACCACATAAGCATTTGGATTGCCAAACATTTTAGGAATCATCATCGCCATAGCCGATTTTCCTGAGCCAGTAGGACATTCAATCACAATGTTGCGATAGCCTTCTTCTACCAAACGAGCCACTTCAGGTAACACTTGCTGTTGTTCCAGACGAGGTTCAGCAAAACGAGTTCCAGTAAAAAATTCCTGCACAGATTCTGAGGGTTCATCAGTTCGCTGTAATTTCCGATGGTAAGGGCCAGATTGAGTTGCTTCGGCGGCAATTTTTCTGTTACCAATTTCCCCCAATTCCGAATCATCATACTCAATATCTACTTGCACTTCTTCGGATTCATCATCCTCTTCTTCTGACAATACTGCGGCTCCATCTACCGCCAGAGCCAAACCCATGACTTCACAAAACTGAGTCAGATTCTTGATTTTGTTGCCATTGAGAACCATGGAACCTTGGTAGCAACGAGTCGCCTTGCTCCACCGCAGGTCATAAGTGCCTCCCAAAATATCTCGGTAAGCCATAGTATTACCACGAACCTCTACGCTAATAAACATGGTTTCTATGTTTTGCATTACCTATTTAACAACACCTAATCTTAAATAGCAGACAGCCGTTTTTAATTTTATGGTCTGGGCAGGTTCTGTTACCGCAGGAGTTCATCGCACGGCTGATGACCTTGGAGATGACGCATTTTTTGTCTGCAATCGTTCAGACTCGGCGGGAATTGCCGACGGAGTTGGTTCTTGGCGAAGCAAAGGAGTTCAATCGGGATTTTTTGCTCGTTCCCTGATGACTAATACTCGTAATTTTATAGATGCTGGACTTAATCCTTATGATGCAGTTTCTGTGGCATTATCTGATTGGAGCGACCAATCCAATTATGGCTCCAGCACCGTCATTGTGGCTCAAAGGGCTGATGACCGACTTTATGTGGCTCAAATGGGGGATTCGGGATTATTGGTTATCCGAGATAACCGAATCGTATTTCAGAGTGAACCGCATGAGCATTTGCTCAATACTCCCTATCAAGTTGGAGCCTCTGGTGATTCATGGTCGGAGGCTCTTAGATATAGCGTTCCAGTGCAATCTGGAGATACCATTATCATGGCCTCAGATGGATTGTTTAGCAATGTCTTTCCCAGCCACATCGCTGAAATAGTTTCTCAGTTTCCTCGCCTTGCCACTGACTTTGAAACCATGCAAGACATGGCTCACTTTCTTTGCGACTATGCCATGGCTCAATCGGAAAATCCTAAGGTTTGGACACCAATTGCTCAACGCCGATATGAAGCCGGTCTAATTGAGGCTCGTGACCCGTTATCTATGGGCGGAAAGCCTGACGATATTGCCGTGGTGGTGGGTCGCATTGCGTGAGAGTTTTGGACTCTCACTGTGATTCAAAGCCCAGTTGCGACATGGCCTCTTCAGCCGTCATTTCACCAGATTCCACGGCTTCGGTCAGCGTGTTGAATGGATAGCACTCATCCTTGAAATCACAGTAGTTGCAAGCCCATGAACCTGCACCATTGACCTTATCAGACCCTGCAAGCGGGTCTTTTTGAATCTTAGGCCAATTGGTCTTGGCGATTTGGCCTCGGCTCCACATGGTTTCCAATTCTTCATCAGAATATCGGAGCGGATAGGTTCGGGCAGGAGGCTCGTCCTGCTCCAATTCCTCTTGCATCTCAATGTAGTTGCGAATAATGTCCTCTACGGTAAAATCTCCGAGTGGAGCATAGGGCGTGTTGGTTGCGGCTTCCTTTTCCATGCAATACACAATGTCGCTCTTGACAGGATTACCTTCAAGGTCAGTCACAATGACTCGCCCAGAATATCCATCCTCCAGCGACACCTTGAAAACCTTGTGCAATCCCGAATCCACGGCAGCATAATGCAGTTCTGCGTGAGAAATAGTGACACCGTAATAGTCCTCAAAGGGCTTACGCATAGCCAGATAAACTGCCATCTGCATCACATAGTTGTCCTTGGCCTTACCATGACGATATTCCTTGTTGCCCATGGCTTCACGAGCACCATAGCCACGAATCGTCTTAGCATCCACAATCACGGCTTCGGTTTGAGAAATAGAGAGAACATTGCCGTCCTCATCCAGTTCCGCCTTGCGAATCAATTGGTCTACTTCTCCTGAAATCATCACGGGGACATCGGAATCAAATCCAGCCAGTTCCGCAATGTCCTGCTTAATCTTGATGTTGTTATCAATCAATAGACCTTGACGCTTGAAATGGTCGGTCATAGAGGCTTCCCACGCATGACCCGTTTCAAAAATCACCATGCTGCGGTCATCAGGAGGGTTGGTGCGAGCATAACCCCGCTTGGAGTAATAATTCTGACGGTGGCACTTGCCGATATATTCTTCTTCGCCCCAATGATTAGTGCGAGTTGTTCCTGCACCTGTGGGGTTCAGACCACCGAGGGAAACTCGGAAAGGTCGCTTTGCCATGCTTCTAATTGCTGCTAACATATAATTTGGGTTCTCTACTGCCGTCATAATATCTCCTCTGAGGGTTCGTAATAAGACCTTTGTAGGTCTACCTATTTAACACATCGCTTCAAGCGAAGGATTCCCCACATCCGCAAGCGGAACTGGCATTAGGGTTGTTGATTTTAAATCCGCCGCCCATTAACTTGTTTTCATAGTCAATTTCAATTCCATTGAGTAGGTGGCTGGCGGCATTTGGAACCAGAATTTTGAATCCACGCTCTTGCAATTCTTGGCAATCTGGGTAGGAACCCTCTACGATTTGTAAGTCATACAAATATCCCGAACAGCCACCAGAAAGAACTCCGACCAGCAACGCAGAATTTTGGTCTTCTCCAAATGCTTCCTGCAACATTTCTGCGGCCATATCGGTAATGGTGAGTGCCACGGTTATCGGTTCTGGTGCTTCTGTAATAGTCACCACTTCACAAGTTCCACAATCCATGATTATTCTGGGTGTGAACTACTATTTAAGTTAAATTGATATATCAGAAATGATTTATATCCTGTATGCCACGCCTACCTGCTGCCATAAATTGGATTAGAGGTGGAAGCAGACCCGGAGATTTATTAATGACTCTGGAGATACCGTTTTATATGCGGGGAAGTCCAGAAATAAAGGAAGATATGCTACATTCACAAGTAATGAGTCGTGCTCAAATAAAGGATTTTCTCTACGATGTGGTGAATAGCACCATAGATAGATTAGAACTCCAAACCATAAATCAGCCCCGCAAGGACGAAGATGGTAATAATGTCTATGCAGGTGATTACGGAGGGGACCCATCACAGCAAATCTGGGAAACCGTAGAACGATTAAAGCCTAATCCCCCATCAAGTATTGATGCTATTTTTTTCAAGGGTCCAGACCCTGCATCCAAGGATGATGACTACAGTATTACCCTGAATTGGAAAAGAATGCCAGATGCTGATGTGGAGGCCGAAAGAAATGAATCATTAGCAATCATAGATAGATGCTTGGCTCAACCCTTCCAACTTAGCCAAATAATTTGTTATGGAAATGACTTCGGCAAGATGCTTTTTGCACCTTTGAACCCCATAGAAGATTTAGATGAATTTTTTGGTTTAGAATAGGGTGTTATTATGAGTCTGCCTAAACCTATCAATTGGCTTCGTGGCAGCCGAGAAGCCACAGGTTGGTTACATTTGGTGCGAATGATTGACACGGCACCCACAGGTTCATTAAGCGGCGTGGAACAATTTGAAAAAACCCATGGTCAATTAGAATACTATACTGCGGGCATAATCACCTCCAATGAAATTCCGATGGTTAGAAATAGCATTTTAAATCGTGTGTTAGAAGTTAATCCTGATTTAACCAGTGTAGGGGACTCACCGCATTTGGTTTGGTTTCAAACGGAAGAAGACCCTGATTATTGGGACTTGTATTTTATGCCTAAAGGTCAGCAATCAGGAAAATCTCCGGATGATGGGCAGTATAATACAGACTATTATACTGTTGCCACTATTGAAAACTATCGTCTTAATGACCTTGATTTGTAGTGGACGAATTGTAATCAAAATTCCGAGTCTTCATCGGCGGGCGGATAATTCCAAGTATCAAAGTTAAATTCTGGGTGTCCCGGCATCTGAGGAAGTTGCTGTTGCAAGATAATATCCATTTCTTTGGCAGTGCTCACCAAGTTTTTGATTCCTCCAGCCCATATCATGTCGGCTTGCCAGAATCTGTGGTTCATCACTACTACATCTTGCTTGCGGAGTTGCAACTCAAATTGATGACGCAACATTTCCAACAGTTGATGAATTGGATGGCGGTCATCTACGGGTTCACGACCCCAATACACCAAGGTCATCTTGAAACCATCTGGTTCGTGAGGCAGAGCCTTCAGATACGCTTCTAATTCCATGATTACGCCCCCAACATAGCATCCACTTCGGCGGGATTGGCACCTTGCTTAATCAGAAACTCACGCAGGTCAAAGTTTTCCCACTCTTTAATGATATTCAACATCTGGTGCAAGTCAGGCAACAATTCTTTGGTCGGAACTTCTTGCACCTTGACTATGGGTTCTTGCGAACCTATCTGATAGTTGCTAACTTGATGATATTTACCATTGTTAATCATGCTGGTTACTACCGCACGAGCCATATCTGCATTTTTCTGAGAATCCAAAACTACCTTGACTTTCTCTTCTGCCGCACCAAACAAGCGGGCTTGGTCACCTAAAACCAGTTGCATAAATCGTTCTGGTTCGGCTTGCAGCAAGGCTTCCGATTGCTCTAAAGTCAGCGACTGAGCCTCACTCAGAATCCCACAGAAATTGCCTACCGTAGCGACTACCATCCGCAAGGGGTCATGCAAGATATTGAACATCACAAAATACACATCATCTGGGTCTTGCTCCGACCGCATTTCAATATCGGCCGTGACCACTACCTCAGCCTCTTTATTCAAACTCAGTTTTACTCTTTTAATTGCTTTCATAATCATTCCTCCACTGCGGCTCCACAACGATAAAACAGACCCTCTTGGGTAATATCAAACTCAGTTCCTGTTTGGGAACAAATCCGATACCTCCACCTTAATGCCCACTCAGGGGCAATGGCTTGGGCTTGCTCTAAGGTCAGGGCTTGTTCATTTTGAATCAATTCAGAACTCACCCCTAACCCCATTTCCGCCGCTAACGATTGCCACCCGATGTTTCTCACCTCACAGACTCTTAGCGATGCGTTTCAGGTCATCTTTCAGGATGTTTCCTAAATAAACATTGGCTCCCGAAGCGTCTGAGATGCTGATTTTGATATACTTACTGGTCTTGCCCGAAATCTCAAAATCTTCTAAGGTCAGAATCTTTCCATCACTCATGGTCACCAGATGAGTTACGCCCATAAGCCGATTATGGCTCCGCTACCTATTTCAATCTTTGCCGAACCACAGTAGTTGCGAATCAAAGTCGCCCCACGAATTGATTTCTACGGAAAATACCTCTACACGCAAACCAGAGCGATTCAGTTGCAGTGCCTTGCGATTGGCTTCTGCTTGGTGCAAGAAGCCTTCGGGATGCACCCGACATTCGCCCGACTTTTCGTGAATCAGGACGACCCAGACCCTCCGAGGGATATACCCTTGAGGATTTCTCGCTGGAGCGTTTGGGTTGGGAATCATTTGCCCTCACTCGTTGTATCGCTTGTTGTATTCAGCCAGCAACGCATCGGCAAGGTCATAAATCTCTTGCACCAGAGTGTCGTTGTTTGCCGACTCATTTTCTGGACGAGCCGTAATCATAGCCGTAGCATTATTGATGCACATACCGAGCGTAATGCGGTCTTGAGTGGTCATGGGTCCTGCCTTGGGGCCAATGAAAATTGAGTTTCCATCAGGAGTCGTCAGTGTCACCGTAGCACGAGCCTCAGGAACGAATCCGAAGCCAACACCAGAAGGCAGGTTGTCTGCCACTTTGAATTTTCCTGCAAAGCGTCCACGCAAGTCAATCATTCCGATTTCACCACGGGGGTTGCTCACAGCAGAAGGTCCCTTGAGGTAGTATCGGAGAGTATCTCCCTTCTCAAAGACCTTCGCATCATATCCATCTGCACAATTTACATCAATTTTTACCATTTTAATCAATCCTATTCTCCCATTTTGGGGCTTAGATTGACTTGTGTTGGACTACCTATTTAAGATTGAACCCGCACAGGTTCAACCAAATACCACATCCTCTTACTTTGTTTTTTTCACTATTTAGGCTTTACTGCACCTCATTAGCATTTTAAGAAAAACCTCAAATAGTCAAGAAAACCAATTACTATTACTCACCAACGGAGGTGAGAAAGTGGCAAAAGTATGGACAGAAGTATATGAACCAAAAACGAGCAAAGAAATGTGGATAGGAGAAATCTGGGTCGCAGTAGATGGCACAAGCACTATTGTAGACACTATTTTAGATTCCGACCGTAGAATGTTCTATCATTGGCTCAATCATTATGCTGCTATGGCCGAAAATTGCTTCCGAGATGACACAGACCTTGATATGGGTGCAGCGTGTTATCTGGGGGCTTAATCTTGGCTAACGGACATTGCAAGTGTAAGTCAGGAAATAAAGTGGTATCTTACTCTGAGCAACAGATTGATGACTGGTTGTATGATTTTGGCTTGCGAGCCATCTATGAACCTGAAATTCCTGTGGCTACTGAAGCCGGATATTTGTTGCCCGACTGGTTGTTATTACCCCAGCAGGGTCTAACTAAACCAGTTATCATAGAATACTGGGGATTGCTGCGAACCGAGAACCGGGCTGAATGGGTAGAGGCTCGTCTGCCTCGGTATCTGGAAAAGAAACAGTTCAAAGAAACCATCTATCAAGAACTGGACGATTATCATTATTTAGGTATCCTCCCAGAAAATCTGAGTGAGGAGTGGTTAGCAAGAACTCTGCAAGAAATCGGTTGGAAGGGTAACCCTCTGTATCAAGAATCTGAACCAGAAATTCGCACCGCAGCGGATTGGAGATTCCGCATCTACCGAAAGCAAACTTAAATAACAGGCCAGACCATATTTCGTTATGACTGTTCCGATTAACTGGGTTCACCTCAATGAAGACCGAACCAAGATTGTCGTTCAGAGCACACAGAATTTAAGATTGTTGGGAATAGAGGTCATTCCTTTGGGTAGGTCTGGCTCAGGAGGGTCATGGCTTTGTGCCAGTCAGGGAAGCACGGTGCAAGAAACCGAATTCGGTCCGATTCCCCAAATGCCGGGTCCGCAAACCTATCTTTTTGAACTATCGGGGTCAGAGGAGAATTTACAAACCGAAGCAGGAGCCGCAATAAATGGTTGCGTAGGGATGTTGAACGAAATGTTTGAAAGAGAAAAACGGTGGAGAGAACTATCTTCACCAACGGAATTTACACCCACCCAAATTCCTGAAAATTTAGTGATGGCGAATCAAGATGCTATCGGAGGGGCGATTATTGAAGACGGCAGAGGAGAAAAATTATGGGAAGTCTGGGTCATGACCTTTAAAATGGTAGATGGGAGGGGTTGATTTGAGTCTGCCGGTTCCGATTAATTGGATTCGTGCGGGTCAAGATAATAACCTTCAATACCGAGTTATTTTCAGTGATGCGTGTTTTGGAACCCCTAATTTGTATCAAGGCATTGGATATTTTTCTCGCCTTGAAGATGCTATCAATTTTTTGGAATCGGGAATTATTATTCAGTGGTTGTTAGACGACGGAAGTATAAGGAGGGGCGAAAATTGGCCTTTGCCACCCAATCCTCAACAGTATTTAGTAGATTTTGAAGGAGCGACCTCATACAACCCAGTCATGAAAAAACATCTGGTCGGTTTTACGATTTTGCCAGACTATTGGAGTAAAGATTCTCCTTATTACTCCGATGATACTGCATGGATTACCATGGATAACGAACCAATTGCAGGACATATTCTTTGCCATAGCCCAGAGGCTGGTTCCTACGCTGAGATTTACCTAACGGGATTTGGGGTCAGCACTATCCTAAAAATAGATTTCGTAGAAGGTGGCAATGGATTTGACTCTTACTTTCAAACTGTTGGTTGGAAAGACCTTTATTCGGGATATTTTGAAATTGGCAGAGACACTTACTCAGCAGTATTGCAGCAAAAAATTGCGGATTCTCCGGCTCAAAAACTTCGTCAATAGTCTTGCTCGTCATAGGGTCCAAACGCCAGACCGAAAATGATAATAAACACGGCTATTTCCCAGAATCCCATTTCAATCCAACCTGATTTCTCTCCATTCTACTCGTCCGGCTTGCACCAAATCTCGGATACGGCGTTGTTTCGTGGTAAGTGATGACTTTCCTGATTTGACATCCAGCATCACAATCTGACCCCGCTCCAGATTTTCTTGCTTGTTTTCATACCAGTTGAATACCACATAATCAATCGGCTGCCCCAAGAAACTCCAATCTTTGTGGTCCCACTCTTCATCAATATCAGGGTGGTTCAGGAAGGGAGTCCACTTTTCCAGCAACTGACCTCGTTGCGTGTGGGCTGATGCCGCCCGACCTTTTTGTTTTCTCATTTCTTTGGTCATGGTATTGAGTTCATCCGCCAGAATTCCATTGTCGGTTCGCAAGTCATGAATCATTTTTTTCTGAAGAGCCGATTCTTCCATCAGAGATTCCATGGCTGCTTCCACTGTGTCGGAAGTAGCACTCATTTCCAGTTCCACAATTTTGAGTTCGGCTTCATGAACCTCTTGCTTCAATTCTGTGGCTCGCTCGGCTTCCAGACGAACTTGACGCTTTTGCGACCAGCCCCACCAAAAAACAATCAGGGTTATCGCTATGTCTGCTAACAAAACCCCGAACCACAAGTCCATAATAGACTTAATGTGTTGTGTCCTATTTCAAACTTCGCCATTGAGAACCCGCTGCTTGAAACTCCCAAACCTCTTGAGTCTGCAATCGCACATCATGTTGCAAGACTTCGGCGGCTTGCCACCATTCTAATTCGTGGTTAGTTCGGAGCAATACCGAATTGTTTTTGTAAATCGCACCAATCTCGGTTTCTTTGTGGTCGCCCTGATACACCACCCAAACCCATCGGGTCATAGACGCATGGTCTTCCCAATGGTTCAGTCCAAAGTCAATGCGAAGCAAGTGTCGCAAGGCATCACCTTCAAGGTGCAGTTGGGCTTTCAGCATCAATTCCCAAAGACTCACAGATTTCCTTGTATCGGTTGCGAATCGTCACTTCGGTCACACCTGCGGCCATCGCCACATCTCGCTGAGTGCGAGTAATAGTGTTGATACGAGTCGCCAAATAAACTGCGGCGGCAGCGATACCAGTTGGCCCACGACCCACAGTTAGCGGTCGGATTTGCTCAAACTCCAAGATTCTGCGAGCCAAAGCCTCGGTGCGAGAATCCAGATTCAGTTCACTGCAAAACCGTGGCACATATTCGGTCGGTGCAGTCGGAAGAATGCGGATGTTGAGTTCACTCATCACACGCTTGTAAGTGCGTCCAATTTCCTTGCGTCCAGTGCGGGAATGCTGACCAATTTCATCCAAAGTTCGGCTCATACTGTTGAGTCGGCAAGAGGCGTGAATGCAAGCCGCTACCACACCTTCAATGCTACGGCCACGAACCAATTGCTTTTCTACTGCTCGCTTGTAAATCCGAGCCGCATTTTCTTTGACATACTTCGGCAGTTGCATTTGTGAACCCAGACGCTCCATTTCATTTAGAGCCGTCACCAGATTGCGTTCCTTGGCATCTCGGATGCGAGTGCGTTGGTGCTGACGACGCAGACGGTTGTATCGGCGGCGTTGTTCCGTAGAAAGTCGCTGACCTTGACCATCAGTGTAAGCCACAGGCATAGCCGTAGTAAGTCCACCATCGTGATACATTTCTGATTTCGGCATACCCCAGCGTTCGCCTTCCGAGCCAGAGCCATCAGCAAACACACGGTTGTCTTTGCCCAAATCTATCTGACCAGATTCTCCCTCCAGCCCACAATCGTCGCAGAACAAGATACCTTGTTCATCTGGATTCATGCTTTTGCTTCCACATTCTCGGCATGAGTAAATGTCTACTTCAATTTCACGGTTTTCGTCTGTCATTGTAATCTACCTATTCCCTTCTTGTGTGTCTACCTATTTAAGTTTAACGCTAAGGTTATATACCCAATTGCTCAATCGTGTCCTCCACAACCAGCGTTTCTCATAAAGTCGGATTGCTTGTTGCGAATCGTGTGATAGCGTCCCACTTCGCACCAGATTAAATCGCCAAAGTTGCGTTCTTCCATTTCCCTTTCTACTCGGAAGGCAGGACACATCCAGTGATTAAATCCTGCTCGCACTTGGTCATTGGCTCGGAAAATAATTGCAAACTCCGCTTCGGGCATTCGCTGATAGAAAAATTCACAGGCTCGGCGGGTGCTTACAAAACGCAGTCCTGACTCTTCATGGTCAAAGGCGGCTTCATTTCGGCATTCTTGCCAGACGGCTTCTAATTCGGTTTCGGTTATCATGTTTCTCACTCCTTTAATCTCTCCACAGTATATAAAGAACTCAATTTTGTGGCGGCACCCAGATTCCAGTTTGCACCCAATGAGCGAAAGCGTGTCCGACTTGACAATCGTTGCAGACCACATAGACCTCATCATCAGAAAACATTTGCAGACCACCTTGACGAACCTCAGGTTCGGTCCAGCCCCGCCATGTCGGACGCATCCGAGGCAGTTGTTGGTCGTAGCCAGTGCTGGCACAGAAGGCACAGGACTTAGCATTCATTCAATAATCCACTCCTCGTAAATGTATTCTTCGGTTTCAATTCGGATTTTCAGTTGGTCGGCCATGTTTGCTTCCTCCTTTTCTATTCTATATTAGGTCGCCATTGGTTATAAAGGTTTCGGGTTCCTGCATCAATCCTCTGGCCTCCATGGGTTAGTATCGTGCTTAACGGACTCCCTGCCCCAAAGCCAAATCCACACCGCATCCCAAACGGCATGAGTGCCGGGACCCAATACCGTTTCCAATTTGCTGGTAATTTCTTTGGGGTCGGGAGTAATCAGTAAATCTTGAGCCTCATAAACTGACGAGGATTGGTCATAGACATAGAAACTAATCCAAAACTGTGAACTTCCCGGTTGTGAAGGCACATTAACAGTTCCGGCTGAAATCCAGACATTGCGGTTGCGTGTGGGCATAGACACATCCACATTAAACCACGAATTGAAATGGTCGTAGTCGGAGTCCTTCGCATTCATCTGCTCAAACACATTATACTTGCTGGGTCGCATGGTTCTTCCTCAATATACCTTAGGCGTTCATTGGTTATAAACCCTTCGGTGTCCTGCATCACTTATCTAATTCTAAGTAGTGTCCTGCAATCCACGCAAAGATGAAAATACCTGCCAGCCAGCAAAATTCATACATTATTACACCTGCTCTAACCGGACTCCAATATAACGAGTGCGAAGCATCATATCGGCGGCTTTGGCTTTGGCTTCGGTTTCCGAACCAGTAAAATTGTTGAAGTGTCGCCACTCCGAACCATCCCATCCGTAGATTTTCCACTTGATAGTCATGCCAACAACTCCATGAGGATAAAAAGTGCGAATGCGGTTCCCATAACAACACCAATAGTCAGAATTGTTGTCCATCCAAAAACTGCAAACACTGTCTTAATGGTTTCTCCCAATCCAAAAACAGAGGATGCAACACCATTTTCAGGAGTAGTATTTTCATCCAACCAATAATTCTTTCGGACCACCTTACCACAACCACCCAATAATCAAAACCATTGCCACCAGTCCCAGACGCATGGCACGAGATTGCCACAGCATTTTCTCATAGTCCGTCATTTCAAAACCTCCTCACACGAAGTTCCAAGGCTTCTACCTTGTGTTGAATAACGGGATTTCGTAGTTTCGGGTAAAGTCGCTTGAGTCGGTTCAATCGCCATTGCATTATTCGGTTCCACATAGACATATATTATGCACCTACCTATTTAAGCATTTACTGGCTGGT
>Ga0102963_1000820_pt1 | contig 13591 bp, 13 predicted proteins | sample SalPon2_C_H2O_MG_2_FD_84522 | JGI IMG/M metagenome (GOLD analysis project Ga0102963, IMG submission 84522) | Salt pond water microbial communities from South San Francisco under conditions of wetland restoration - Salt Pond MetaG SF2_C_H2O_MG | ecosystem: Environmental > Aquatic > Non-marine... | reverse complement strand
TAAATAATAAAATAAGAAATGATTTTAAAGAATTATTATTGAATAAAGAGAAAAATAGTAAAACTGTAAAAGGACTTACAATAAGTAAAAAAATGTATATTACAGCATCAGAATGTAATTGTTATATTTTCTTACAAAAAAATATTGCTGTAGATTTAATAGAGTTTCATAATAGTTCTTTTAAATACTAAAAATGATTTAAGAATATATATACTATACATATAAGTAATGGGGAATTATACCTTACCATATGCGCCTATAACTCAGTTGGTTAGAGTGCTAGTCTTATGAACTGGAAGTCGTGGGTTCGAGTCCCTCTAGGCGCAATTATTAATTTTTTTAAAAACTTATAATTAACTTTATAAATTTTTATTTTAAAAACTTATAAAAATAAAATAATTTAATTTACTTCCACAATTCCTCTTTGTTATCCCAATAATAATCGTACTTCATTACTTCGCTTACTAAATAAGAGTTTGGTAATTTACATTTATCACCAATTTTCTTTAAATATAAAAGTTTGTTAGCAATTCTTTTTTCAATACAATTTTTATAATCTGTTATATTACAATTATCGTTTAAATAATTAAATATTTCTTTGAAAGAAACATTAAACTTAACAGTTGAGTTATTTTTTATATTTACAAAAGATGGTGATTCAAGTTTTTTAATATTACTATAAATATTAATTTTACCCTTTGATTTTGAAAAATATTCAAAGTGTTTATTTTTAAATATAATTGTTTTTAATAATTTAAGTGGAATATATTGTTTATTTTTATTTAATACAATAGAATATATAAAATGATATCTTATATATTTAATAATTTTATTTGGAAAGGTATTATTAATTTTATTCCAAAATAGTGTTAATCTTTTTCTATAATATTTATTATAGTTTCTATATAATTGAGAAATCGCTTTTACTATATTAAATAAAACGTCTGTTATATATACTTGTTCGCTATTTTGAGTTAATATTTTCCTTATATCATACTTATTAGAATTAATGAAATATTTGTATAATTTTTTAGATTTAATTATATTATTAATACGATTATAATAATTAAATGAGAATACATCGATTAAATCATATAAATCTTCTTGTAAAGGTTCTTCGTATAAATTAAATAAGCTTCTGGTATTTATAAATAAATCATATTGGTGTTTATTTTTAATATAATTAACAATTGATGTTAAATATAAAGTGTTATTAACACGATATGGGATTATACTATCTTCTATATTTGATAAAACTAACATAAATTTATAAATTTTTGGACTGTTAAATATAAAAGAGTATTTAAATGTATTATCTATAATTTGATATGGAAAAATATTAAAAATATAATTCCAATCTCCTTTTAAATTAGTAAAGAAATAGGTATTATATAAAGACAAATCTTTTATTAAAGGTTCTAAAATTTTATTATCAATTAGCTTATGTATGGATTTTATAAAATCACTTTCATTCCAGTATCCTGAGGAAACAAGAGATAATGCTACTACTATACCATTTCCTATGCTAAAACACCCATTTGCTATAATTTCTTCGTATTCATTTTCTGTATTAATTAATTCTATTGATTTACAATTTACATTACTAAAACATAATTTATTATTTACTACACTATCAGTAGTTACATATATTGGGTTTGATACAAGAAAAGGCTGATTCCAGAATTTTCTCAACCACTCATATATATCAATCTCACTATTAATTATTTTCAAACTTTCAAACATATACTTATTACTTAATAATACATAGTTGTATAAAGATTTATAATTGCTAATATTTTTATTATTTTTTAAAATAAATCTGGCATCATTATCATTATCAATATTATTGATAATATTATGTATAATATAAGGGTTAATTGTATTGTAGTATATATCTGTATTTTTCACAAATACATCTTTACTAATATAGTAATGACTATTTAAAAATGGGTTTTCAATAACTTTCATTTATACATTAACTTCTATTCAATAAATTGAATATATTCTCTTTATAATTCTATATTTATATCTTTATATCTTCATGTCTTTAATTATATTAGATAAGAACTATTTGTATGACTAAGTTGGTTTCTATTATTTTCTTCCTTTATAAATTTTAATATATATTTGTATCTACTTGGAATTGATGATAATTTAAAACTATGTATCTCAAAATAAGAAGTTTCTAATACATCAAATTTATATATATTTAGTGTTTTATTTTTGATTCTATAACAATAATCATCATAATAGTATTTTATTTCCATATATTAGTTCTTATTATATAATGAAATATAAAAATAATTTAATTTAATAGTTTTATAGTTTTTTTAATACAGTTAAATAAATTAATGATATTGTAGTAATCCAAGATACACCCCACATAGTATCTCTAATAGAAACATAAATATCCCATTTATCAAACATAACAAATAATGTTGTATTAAATACACCATATATAATCAAACCATATAATACAGTAAATGGTAATATTTCAAGATATGTAGTAGATGGTTTTATTTTATTAGCTATAAATACAAACCAACCAGCACCTAATATTATATATGATAAAATAGCACTTACCATATTAGCATTACTATATTTCATATCAGACCCTTGTATTTTTTTAACATAAGAACCATAATATTCTCTTGACATAGATACATATAATATATCAACTACAAGATATATAACAACAAATAATAATTTTAATTGTAGATTAGAAATCATATTAAACTCTATTAATTTAATATATTTTATTATGAGTTATAATCGTGATAACTATTTCTTAGAATACGGAACATAAATATATGGTCTGTTCCATCAGTAGTGTATAGACTACCATCTGGACGTGTAATCTTAATCCTGAATTCAAAAATATTCTTTTGATTATTACTTAATATATATATAGAACCTCTATTTTCTTTTTCATTACCAGAAATCATAAATCTATTACCAACAGCTTTATTTTCCATAGGAACTGTAATAAAGCTTTTTTGTAATGCTTGTGAAGGAGATGTAATTTTACCATAATCATTTATAGATATAACTACGTATGGAGTTCCATTAAGGTCAATAGGACGTGATGCAGTTAATGAAGTAGATGAAGATACTAATGTTCCTGAACCACGTTCTCCAGTTCCATATAATCCTGTTAATCTTGCAAAGGACTCTGTAACACTAAAACTAAAGTCAGATGTAGAGTGGGAAACAACAATTCTATTATTTGTATAATTAACTGTGTAACTTCCATCAACAGCTTGTAAAGCTGTTTGGATAGAAGTTGCAAGATTAGCTCCGGAACTAATTTCTTCTATATCCATAGTAAAAGTAGTTCCATTATTTGAAGTAAAAGTATTATTACCACTATGCACGTTTGTTTCTGATCTTGTCATTTGTAATGATAATAATTCAATAGCATCAACATTACGTATATTCTCTGGTAGTTTTATAACATAATCATTAGCTTCTGGATAAGCAGTAAGATTTCTATCAAGACTATCAATAGCAATTAATCCATTATCTCTATAATTTATAGGTTCAGTAAAAGAATCTCTTTGGTGCATTATATATCTCTACTCTAATAGATATAAAAATGTTTAAATATTTTTAATTAATTAGTTGTATAACAAAATAAAGCTAAATGTAATACAACATTTATAGAAGTAGTATCGTTAAATAAAGTATTAAAATTATCATAAAATTTTACTTCAAAACGTTGTAATTTTGGTTCTAATGGATTTAAAATATAACTAAAAGGGTCGTCTAATATATTTGTAGTTACACAATTATGATTTTCTACACCAGCATTAATTCTTGCAAACATATTTACATTATCCTGTGTTTCATTACGATAAATCAATTTATAATTATTTAAATATACATATATTCCTTTACCTAAGAATGTAGATGTATAATTTAATTCACTTTTTAGTAGTCTTATTCCAAATACTTGTTTAAATGGTTCTGTAGATTTAATAACAAAATCATTTATATTTGGATATTTAGTTTTATCTCTATCATTAGAATCAATTATAAATTGATATATTTTATAATTTGATAACTTAACTTGTTTTGGTATAACAGTATTATAATCTTTTTTCTTATCTCTTAACTTTCTTTCTATTTTTTCAGGAACATCTTTAAATGGTTGATATATACTATCTTTCTCTCCAATATTTTTTATACTACTCTGAAATTGTAAAAATTGTTTTTGTTGTTTTGTAAGTCCATTTTGATACATTCTGCCACCTTATCTTATTTTAATTAATTATTATTATTCTTTAGATATATTAAGTAAAATGAATAACGCACAATTAGTTCAAGATATATCTGGATCATATGATGCTTTCACAAGACTTAGAACAAGCGCACCATTTACTTTATTCGATTCTAAAACCTTATATAATAAATTACCTTTTTATTGGGATGAAGCACAAACATCTGGTTCAGGAACAACATCAACTTTTAATACAAATCAAGCAAGCACAACCTTAAGTGTATCAAATGCAACAGCAGGAACAATAGTAAGACAAACAAAACAAAGGTTTTCATATCAACCAGGTAAGTCACAATTAGTTATGATGTCTGGTATATTGGGTGCTTGTAAAACAGGTATCACAACAAGAATAGGTTATTTTGATGAAAATAATGGATTATTCTTTGAGGCAAACCAGAATGGATATTGTATTGTAAAAAGAACTTATACTTCAGGGTCTCCTATAGAAGATAGAATATACCAAACTAACTGGAATAAATATAAGTTATCCGTAGAACATTATATATCTATTGATTTTACAAAAGTACAGGTATTTTATTTTAATTTTGAATGGTTAGGAACTGGAGATATAGTATGTGGTGTTTTAATTAATAATAGTTTTATTCCTTTACATCATATTGAAATAGCTAATAAATCATTATTTGTATCACTTGGTATTCCAAACTTACCTTGTAGATATGAAATAAATAATAATGGTTCTGGAACACAATCAAATTTAACTGCTATTTGTTCTACAGTTTTAAGTGAAGGTGGTAGAGAAGTAACAGGGATACCAAGAAGTATTAATAGAGGTGTAGTTCCTGTTACTATACCTAAGTTTGATCCACTTTCACCAAATATATTTTATCCATTAATAGCTATAAGATGTAAAAGTAGTATGAAAGGAGTATCTTTATATTTACAAGGATTTGATATTTTAGTTACAAACAGTACAAGTATATTTAGATGGATTATAAAATTAAACCCTACATTTAGTGGAACAGCTATTACTTATACAGGTTATAACGCTACTAGTGCTTTAGAATATGCAAATACAATAACAGCAGCAACAACAATTACAGGTGGAGATACTTTATATTCTGGATATGGTATTGGTACAGGTTCCAAAAATATAACAAGTAGTGCATTAGGATTAAGAAATCATTTAGGTTTTACAATAGCTGGAGTATCAGATGTAATAGTATTTGCGGCTGAATTGTTAAATAACCAGTCTGATACAGTATATGCTGATTTAAGTATTGCTGAAGTATATTAAAAATTGATATTGTTTTAAACAAAAGAATAAATAAAATAATAGTATTTGTTTCTAAAATTTAAAATGTTATCTTTGATTCCTTCAAATATTTTTTGTGAAAAAGCAGCTTTAGTAGCACTAAAATCACCTATGCAACAAAAACATGGTTGTGTTATAGTATATAATAATTCAAAAATAATTGCAGAAGGATATAACTATGCTTACGAATATATGATTAAATGGGAAACAATATTTAGTATTCACGCTGAAATAGATGCTATTAATAAATTAAAGAATATTTTAAAAAATAAAAGTAAGGATTATATAAAAAAATGCACGATGTATGTAGTAAGAATAGGTACTTGTAATCAAAATTATCCTCTAAAGCTATCTTGTCCTTGTGATAATTGTCAAAACGCAATTAATAGTATTGGTATTCCTCGTGTATGTTATTCGATTGATGATAATATTATTGGAGAGGAGTATATACCGACGTTTCTGAGGCAACGCTATAAGAAAAAGCGTAGAATACCTAAATACAAGGAACAAAGTACATAGTAATAAAAAATATAAATTTTATAAGTTTTATAAGTTTAGAAAGAAATTATTTTTTCCCAGTTTTCTTAGTTGGTATAAGAGAAATTCTATTACTGCTGTCTAGAACAGATATAATAAATGTTACTACATATATAAAAGCATTAAGACCAGATATTGCGACTAAAGCCCAAGAATATGTATAACATTTACCAACAACTACACAGTTAGCAACATAGATACTAATAATAGCTGTAAATATAATCATAAATGTCATGAATAATAGTTGTCCCACAGACATTTTAATAAATAAAGCAGATAGAAGGAATGCTAATAAAGCAAGAATCCAAGTATTATAAACAAGCTTTGCTTGTAGTGTTACTGGAAATTTATAATTTAATATAGTAATAGTTTCATTTGCAGATTGGTCCATTAAATATTGTTATCTATATTTATAAAATATTTTAATTTTATAATAAAAATAAAATAAAATGCAATATAAAAACTTTAAAAAGAACTTAAGATTATATTATTTTTTATCATATTCTATAATTCACATTCATTATTTTGCATTTTATTTTACAGTTCCTTATTAATTAAATCGTAATCAATCATTTTAGGTATAATATCATCAAAAGTATCTTCGTATAAATCACTTATTTCTTTACTATATGTATTTTTAATTTCTAATCTGGTATTATTTAACTCATTAATAATTATATTTTTAGTATTTTCACATTTAATAGAAATAGTAGTTTTAATTTTATCAATTAATTTATCAAAACAATTATTTACAATTTCGTGCATTTTATAATACACAAATTGTATTGTGTTATAGAACAATATAACAGAACAACTATTCTAAATAATATGTCTAAAAATAAATAAAAAATCAATTTTTATTTCACAATAATATTTATTATAATATTTTGTTAATTTTAGTTAATATAGTTTTTTAAATTGTTATAGCTTTTAGTCCTTCTGTTATAGGCATTAATATTAATTCGAAGATAGGTTTGAATGGGAATGTTAGGAATTCTGGAATAATACCACCTATTGTTTTATCAATTTCATCAAATGGTGTGAAAGCTATATCTGCAACTTGTTTAGCAACACCTACACCAGCACCACCTACATTCTTTTTCATAGAACATCTAAGATTTGCTTTCATATTTAATAATCTCTTTTTAGATTTTGTAAGGAATGTATCAGTGTCGTAAATAGGTTTTATATTATCATTTATACATTTTTTATACATACAATTTGGATTAGTTTTTCCTTGTGTCAAATAAATAAATCTACACATAGCATACCTAAGTAATTTAACAGGAATTGTAATTGGATTTGACCCTATATCTAATTTACAATTTTTATCAACATCTTCTTTTATACATTTATCCATATCAAAATCGGGGTACGTCTTTTGATTTTTAGGTGTTTTGATTAAAGATCTTATATCATCTGCTAAACTGCTAACATTTTTAGCAACAAACTTTCCTAAGTCACTTCCTATATTAGTTATTCTATTTACAAAAGGTATTCTTGAGAATATATTATTATAAATACTATCTAACAAATCAATTATTCCAAGATCTTTAAACTCTTTAAATGGTGGAAATCCGAGTACTATATCTTTTAAAGGGAGAGGAGGGAAAGGAATATTTGGTATAAACCTTTCTATAAATTTATAAACTACCCATACAATTACTATAAAAGCAATAATATAATGGAAGACAGCTTTTATAATTTCATATAAACCTACGAATATTGTTCTCCATACAAATAGTGGTGGTAAGTTAGGAAATATTTTTTCCTTAATTTTTGGTAAAATAAGGAAGTTAGCTAAGAATAATATTATTGTAAAAACTATAAACTTTAATAATAATAAAATAATCTCACGAAGACCAGGTGGATTACTTGCCTCATCATCACTCATAATTATTATATTTTGTTATAAAGGCTTTCCTTATATTCTATACGGAAAATTATTTATTAGTCAAATATTAAATTGTAATATTAATATATTAAATATATAAAAATAAATATTATAGTATTTTATAAACTAATAGAAACATTTTTCTTAGTCTAATATTTTTATAAACATTCGTTAAAAAATGTTTAGTATTTTTTTCAAACTCAATAATATTAAAATTAATTGGAACTTTTAATGCTATATATTTTGTTTTATTTTTAAATAATTCACATACACTTGATATATCTATACCAGATAGGTTTAAGCTTATGTAAATATGGTCTTTATAGTTTGGACCTCCCCAAGGAGGATCTATAAATATCATATCTTGTTCTAAGTCTTGTATTTTATTTATAACATCATCATTAAACAGTTCTACATTATTAATACCAAGACAGTTTATATTGTGCTGTAAATAATCAAACTTAGTTTTATCTATTTCGATTGCTTGTACCTTTTTAAAATACTTTGAAAATGAATATGTATTTCCTCCAATACAAGCAGTTCCATCTGTAATTATTTTTACATCTGGAAAATTATGTAATAATTCATTTGAAATAGTATCTGCTGTAGTTTGGTCTGTTACACTATAGTATGCTTCTTCATCTAATTTTAAATTATTTCTTATATTTTGTGGTACATATTTAAATAAAAATTTTTTCTTATACTCCATCTATCATTTATATTGTTTTCTTCCCTCCTTAACATAATTAGATAACTTTTGTTTAAAACATTTTTCCATTAATATTCTTTCTTGTGAAATATCATTTTCTTTGTAATTAGAAATACGACTATTCAATTTTCTTAGGTCGTCTTGTCTAACCTTTAATAGTTTTTTCTCAACTTTAATGTCTTTATCAATCATTTTAAGTCTTTCTTCTTGTTTATCTTTTACTACTTTATTAGCTTTAGCAATACACTCTTTCCTGTATTTATCATCTTTTATTGTATTATTACATTCTTCTATCATTTCTCTCTTCATAGTTTTAAAGTATTCCTTAACATCACGCTGTTGCATTTTATATTCATCTATACTTGATTTAGTATAATCAACCCTCCTTTCAAGTCTATCTAAATCTTCTTCTCTGTCATATATATCAGTTTCTGACATAGTAACTTTGATATCTTCTACAATTGGTTGTGCGAATTGTCTTAAATCTGAACTTCTATTTAAGTAACTTACATATCCAGATATTTTGTTTAAAAATGGAAGACTTTTATCAAACTTACCAGATTCATCTAAGTATTTATTCTTAAAATCTTCAAAATCTTCAGGTAATTGGTCTTTAGATTCTCTTAATAAGTTTAATAGTTTTATAACTTCCATAGGGTCATCTGTGTATGGTGTAGCTGTCATTAATAAAACTTTAGCAGATTTATCATTAGATACATCATAAGAATGTAATAGACTATTTTTAAGAACATTAAAGTCAGGTTTTTCTTGGGGTTTTAAGTCACTTGATAATAATTTATGTGCTTCATCTATAATAATTAAAGTATTACGTAATGGGTCTTTTTCACCATTTCTTTTAACAAGTTCATCATAAATCTTGTTTTTCTTTTGTAATAAATTAGAGAATTGTTTATATGTAACTGGCATCATCCAATTCTTAGGAAGATATGCGAGAGGTTTTTTAAGTGCTTCTTCAACATTTATGTCTTCTCCTTTTTCTTTTAGAGTTACAGAGCATATTTGTTTAAACATATTCTTCCATATATCTCCTCGTAATGTTCCTCTTGTAACCCACAATATATTATATCCCTTCTTTTCAAAACTATTTGTTGCTACAGAAATGGCCGTACAAGTTTTACCAGTACCTGTACTATGGAATAGTAATATACCTTTATAGGGGCTAGATGGTTGGAAATATGTTTGTAACATTCGTTGAGAAGGTGTATAATCAACATATGTAGCATTATTATCATCTTTTATACTTTCTTTCTCATCATACTGTATATTACAAGTATCGTTTATTTCAATAGGAGGCCACGATAATTTACGGTAATGCATTAGAATAAATGCTTGTAAATCAATATAATCCATTATTTCATCAGGAGTTACAGGGTGTGAAGTTAAAGTGTCCATTACATGTTCAATATATTGTAACATTACGACACGTTGTTTTTCAACACGTTCGTATGCTTTTGCAAGCATCATAGTAGGTAGTTTAGATTTTTCTAATTTTGAAATAATACCCATCAAAGCTTTTTTATTCTTGAAAATAAAACGATAGTGATTTACCCAAGCATTTGTTAATCTCGAACAAAAACGTTTATTGTTAATAATTTGTCTGCATAAGAATGGTCTTGGTTTTTCTTCATTTATAATATTTTCACTTTTAATATTATCGAATAAAGAATACCATACAAGTAACATAAGTGCTGTTGGTATTAGTTTAACTTCCCCAGCACTGCAACCAATACTACAGTTAAAATCATTATTTATAATTCCTCTTGTTATAAATGCCTTGTTATAAATATTTGTTTTGAAATTTTTATTAACATTATCAATAATCTTACCATATTCATTTTCATTAGATATTCCAAAATTATGTATATTTCTTGTTAATTCAAAATCAATTGAACCTTGAATTAATTTTTCTTCTAAATCTCTTTTAAAAGTCTCTTTTGATAAATCAATACCACTATATTTCAAGAATAAATCAAATAGGAAATTAATATCAAATTTATGTGCTAATATTTTTGGGAATACAGTTTTATAAATATAGATATATAATAACCAACCATTCTGTTTATCAAATGTTAAACCTTTTTGCCCACAGAAACGAGTTCCTCTTCCTATAATTTGTTTCCTATCAGCATTAGATATAGGAGTTTCTAAAATATGAATATATTTGATATCGAATAAATCTATTCCTTCTTTAAATCCATAATCTAAAACAATAAAACGAATATTATCACCATATATATTATTTGGTCTTGAATTAAACTCTTTTAATACTTCTCTTCTAAACTTAATACCAATATCTTTATTAAACAACTTGGTAGAACATAATAAAGCAAAATTTTTATCAGAATCAGGATATTTCTTTACAAGTTCTAATGAGTTTTTATTATTATATACTAAATTATACCCTTTAGAAAGAAGAGCTGATGAAATTGATTTCGCACCACCAGCACCTTTTAAGTCTGAAAAAATCATATGTTTGTATAATGTTCCATCCCTTTTCATATCTTCTTTATCAATTTCATCAATTTGTTGTAATAATTTTTCAATCTTTGGTGCTACAATAGGTAAGTCATTAATAAGTTCTTTTTTATTAAACTTTGAAGATTCAAAACGATGTGTAGGCTTATAATAGGACCAGTTTTCTACTGTTCTAATACAGCTTGCATTAATATCATTTTTAGAGCTCATTTATATCTTAATTTTAATAAATATTAAAAAAAAATAGTTTTTCGATAAATATTATAATACTTTATAATTTATACTTTATAATTTATATTTTTTCATAAACTCATCTTTACTGTAAATAGTAATTCCAAGTTCTTTAGCTTTTACAATCTTAGATGAATTATCACTTAAATCTTTTGCCACTAATATATCTGTATTTTTACTAACACTTGTAGTAATTGAACCTCCTAAATCAGTAATAACTTTTTCTAAATCTTTATTTCTAAATCCTGTGAAAATTATTTTTTTATTATTTAACTCTTTTTGAATAGAAGGGACTTTAGATATACTTTGTTTTTCTACTTTATCTTCTTTATTACATTTAAAATTGATCTCTTTTATAAATGCATAGAACTTTGGTAAGTTTTGTAGGAATTGTTTTTCTGTTTTTTCAGCAACACCTTCTGTTGGATTTAGTTTTTTAACTAATTTAAGTTTTAATATATCAGGGTTTGTTTTTATAATTGCTTTAATCTTTCTCTCACCAAATCCTTTTCCAAAAATATTTGAAGCAGTCATTAGTTTTTCACAAGATACATTTTGTAAAGTATATTTTAAAGAATTATATATCTTCTCTGCGCTTTTTTCTTTAATACCTTCAATTAATAATAAATCTTTTTTAGTAAGTTTAAATAATTTTTTTACTGTATCAATACCTTCATCAAATAACTTCTTTAAAATACCAGGACCAATATGTTGAATATCTAATGTTTTTACAAAGTGTTCCATTTGTCTTAATTTCATTTGTTTATTTTCAATATCTTTTTCAACTATAATATCAACGTGTGTATCACTCCATTTATAAGGCATATCTGGCATACTTGGTTCTCCGTTAGAAGAAGGTGTTAATATTTCAACTATATAAGGTATAACATCACCAGAACGTATAATAATAACTTTTGAACCTGGACCTATTTTATTCTTTTCAATAAAAGCTCCATTAAATCCTGTAGCTTTTTGTATTTTTACGTTATTAATATAAACAGGATTAAACATAACAGTTGGTTTAATTAAACCATCTTTACTAACATTCCATTCAACATTATATACAAGAACTTCAGCTTTTTCTTGAGTTAAAATAGTTTTATAAGCAAAACCATATTTTGGATTTTTACCTTTTACAATATTATGTTGTTCATCATCACGAACAACAATTCCATCTACTTCAAAAGGACTATCTTCTCTACGTTTTATTAAATAAGATGATAGAATGTCATTTGTAATATCTTCTTTAAGTATAAAATCAACAACATTAAACCCAAGTGTTTTTGCTAATTGTAATCCCTCGTGAAACTTATATTTAGGTTCTATCATTTCATATACAACAAAATCTATATACTTTCCAATTTCAGGATTAGGTTCTTTTGCATTCACAAAACCAGCAACAATATTACGTGCATTAGAACCAAGATGTTTTATCTTTTCCCAATTCTTTTTAGAAATTATAAACTCACCACGAACCATAAGGGGATATTTAGATTTCATATTTAATTTAGATATTATATAATCAATATTTCCGTATGAGTTTGTAATATATTTAAGAATACCGGTAATATTTTGTCCGTATTCTCCATTACCTCTTGTGTATAGTTCAATTTGTTTAGCTTTATTAATAACAAACATACCAGATATACCATCTAATTTATCACTTAAAACGTAAGGAGGTTTATATTTAATCTTCCAAGATGATAACGCTTTTGGGTCATCTTTAATTTTATCAAGTGAAGCCATATATGATGGTAATAATACTTTATTAGATACAGGGGCACCAACAGTTTTAAAAAATGGGTTTTTAGGATCTAATTTTTTAGCATATTCTTTTATAAAGTCGAACATATCATCATCAAATAAAGGTTCATTTGTATTATAATATTGTTGATTTGCATATTCAAGAAACTCAATAATTTCTTCAACAGAAAACTGTTTTAGATATTCAGTAGGATTTTTTAATAACAAATTATGATCTATTTTAGTCATTTTATCTTAATAATACTTTTTATAATATATTTATATATTTTTTTAATATAGTATTAATAAAAATATAACTACAAATTTTGACAAAAAAATCAAAAAAATAAAAAAGAATTTTAAAAATCAATTTTCAAAAAAGTTTTTAAAAAAATCAAAAATTTATGTTAAATTTGTAGTTATATTTTT
>Ga0102963_1000800_pt1 | contig 13718 bp, 10 predicted proteins | sample SalPon2_C_H2O_MG_2_FD_84522 | JGI IMG/M metagenome (GOLD analysis project Ga0102963, IMG submission 84522) | Salt pond water microbial communities from South San Francisco under conditions of wetland restoration - Salt Pond MetaG SF2_C_H2O_MG | ecosystem: Environmental > Aquatic > Non-marine... | reverse complement strand
TAAAATGAAGCATGCTGAATTGGCTCACCAGTATTTACATCAATATAATCACAGCCGTCTGTTCCCTGCGCTGCATAAAGATTACCTTCATCATCGTATCTTCTTAGCTGAGCAGGGATTCCATGAGTGATAGTCGGTTTGTTTCTTGATAAACGCCATTTCCATGGATTAACGTCCATTCTTACTTTACCCTTATTTCCCCAGTATTCAACAACTGGCAACGAAATTAGATCTACAAAGGCAGGAAATTGAGGAATTAACTTGGCTATGAGTTCGTAGTGGTTCTCATGCACAATTTCATCGACGTCCTGTTGCCAGCAATATTTCTGCGTGCACTGAGCTCGAGCTCGAGCTTTTTGAAGTCCGTCTTCGACAGCAGATCTAGCACTGTTCCAATCTACTTCATTCTGGTATATTTTTATTTTTTTATGATCATTCGCCAATGATTGAAGCTTTTCCCATGTACCGTCTGTAGATCCACCATCCATAACAACGACCTCTGTACAGAATGGTAACATTGACTTGATTGATTTTTCAAAAGGATATTCCTGAGAAATGCAGTTATAGGTCGTAGTGTATCCGGAAATTCTAGGTAACACATCCATATCATCAACAGTGTTTAACCAGAAATGTTGCGCTCTGCCAGTTAGATAATCCCATATATCTTCTTCAGTTCCTCCAGTAAACGGGAACTCTGTTACATGCTGAACATGATCATTGACGATCGTCTGTTTACCTAACAGCTGCGCTTCCAAAACCATTCTAGGGCATGTATCTCCTCCTCTAGGCATATACACTAAACCAGCCGACTTAGACAGCTTTGATAGAAAATCCGCATATGGCATATCCCACAGTACTTCGTATTCTAGGCCGTTCTTTTCACAATAATCTATCGAGTCTTGCTTGCCCTTAATCCATGATTCAGACCCAAGAACGATATACTTTCCGTTGTTCTCCGTGTTTTCCCTAAGCTCTGCTAGGTGGGCGAATGTATGGCTTGAAAAAACTGATGACAATATTATTTGTCTAGACCCTTCATCCGGATTACCCAGAAACGGAAATCGTTCTTCGTATCTTTTAAACTGCTGCTCAGACATCCAGTATACAGTTTTTGCACCATGTTTAAATGCAGATACTATTTTTCCATGAGTTTGCTCATGACAGTCACATGCTTGACCTGTTACTTGCTTATGTTTTTCTATTGAGCGGTGTTTACAAAATTTGTAATCATATTCGAGTATACTGTATTTACAGTTTCTGACGAAAGCAGGAATTAGGTTTGGATTAAGAGAAACGTAATTTCCAAACACCCAATATTTTTGATAGCCTGACTCAACTGTTTTTTCTGTTACTTGAGAAGCATGGATTTTAAAAACTTTAATATATTCAGGCGCTGCATCGATGATAGCTTTGGTTGTTAACTCAGCGCCTCCTACGTAGTCTTCTGCAAAAACATCCGATACGAATACAACGTTACAATCTGGAGGTACCAAGATATCTTTTGGTTTATCCTCAAATACATTTGTGTTAAACATGTAAATACACTCCTACTAAACTTTAATGATCAATTGTTATGATTATTGTATCAGTAAAGCAGGAATGTATAAAATTAATTATTTTTTAACCGCAATGATAAGTACATGCAATTAGCTTAGATTTAAATCCTAACTCAGAATCAGGATCGACGGAAGACCAATCGATTGACTCGTTCGCTTTAGCAACCGTATAGTTTCTTAATATATCATCGGACTGCTTTTGGCCGTGACCAGATCTAGTAGAAGAAGAAATATAGTCTCCAACTTCAATATCACCACCCAGATCTGTAACTAATACTTGACCTTCTCCGATTGCATTATACACGTAAGACATCGATCCAGAAACACTTATACTAGACTTAGTCGACCATTCCCCTGCATAAACGCCGACTACTGCCTTGTCGTTTTCAGACGTGCAAACCGACGATTCCACCCAGGCATTCGAAATACCCTCTCTATATATAACATTTCCGGTTGATTTTAGGATCGATCCGATTACCGGAAGAGAACCAGAAATCAAAGTCGGGTGCTGGCCGGTAAAAGTCGTGTAAGCAACTTCAGAATTAATTGAACCAACGAGTGTGGAGTTGTTTTGTGTAAAAGATATCCAATAATTATCAGACCCGAAGGTACTGTCTGCTGAATCGATATTTAATATTGTATCATCTGTTTCCATTACACCATCGTCAGACTCAAATTTTACCAATGGCCTTGAGTTTCCAGAAGCAAAACTACCAGATTTCACGTGTAAATTTGCAAGAGGAGTAAAATTACTTTGACCCAGCCCCATGTTTCCATGACCGTCTAAAACCATAATCGTGGTGCTAGCGCTTGATGAGGCGCCAGCGTTATTGGTTTGAAATTGAAATCCCGTAGGTATGTACGTAGGAGTACCATTGACATTGTTTGACATGTGCTCAACGTTTATAGCGGCTGACTGTCTAAACGATGAACCGTCATAAGCGTTCCACAGTATCTTCCCTAATTCTGTTCCGGGATCAGTGACAGTTTTAGATAGCAATGTTCCTTTAGATCTTTGGAATATCATTCGAAGACTAGACGTATCGCTGTCTGCCGCATGAGTGAGTTGAATGTCCTTAAAAGAGTCCTCAGAATAAGTTGAAAGAATAGTGCTACTAACTCCAGATGAAGCTATCGAGCCTCCTTGCCCATAATTGACGTCACCTATCTGTAAGTGGTTTCTAGCAAAAACAGATCCGGAAACATCTAAGTCAAAGCCGGGTGCAGAAGGAAGAGTATCACCTGAAGCAATATTACCTATTCCAACCTGTCCGTCGTTGTCAATTCTTAGCCAGCCGTATGATGTAGTATCGTCATCATCATTTAATTTAGACGTACCTAGAATGAGGTAACCACCCTTATCACCGGTACCGTGCGATTCTGCCGAATATCCAGCAATGAATGCAGAGGCCTCTGTGATAGAACTAGGCACGTTTCCGTCTGTGGAGTCAAACCCTAAGCCTCCTAGGAGATCGTTTATGCTTGTAGTACTATCTTCCCTAGCTAGAATTATACCATCATATCCGTCAGCACCGGTATGTCTTATTGTTATCTGTGCTGGATCATTACCGATCTTAAGATTCTCATCGATTTTTAAAGATCCGGATATATTCATTTCATCGGTTGTCGCTGCAAAACCTACACCGACGTTTCCAGTTGGATCTACACTGAACGTAAGTCTATTCGAAGCTCCATTATATAGACCCAACTGATATTCCTGGGAAGACCCAGCGTTCCAATCGTTTCTAGAAAGCAAAGTCTCGGATTCTTGACCGACCCAAGTTCCGACTGGACCGCATATAATTTGGCCGGCCGAGTTAATGTACATTCTATCTGATAGACTACTTGATCCATCCGACGTGGTTCTGAACGACAACAATCCCGGCATGTCATTGTTACCAGGATCTGCATAATCGATTAAGGCTCTAATTCCCACAGCTGGCTCATAATCTGTGCCGTCATACCCTTCGAAATTAATTTCACCTAAACCCACAGCTTGAGTAACTGCAGATTCGGATCCTACAGTTCCTCTCGCTCTTCTCAATAACAGTGCCCCATTATAGCTATTGTTAACGGTCTCAAGCACGACCGAATTGTTTCCGCCGTTTTGTCCGTTAACGTTGTCATCCATTAAAACATGTACTTTGTGATCGGGTGCCGATTCATGAATACCGATCCTTCCAGTTGAATGATCCACAAATAAAGCATGATCTTTATCAGCATTTATAGATCCACCAGATGCTTCAAATCTAACATCGCCGCCGGCGACATGAAGTGTCGCCGCTGGATCGTCTGATCCTATACCGACCTTTCCATCATGGGTAATTCTCATTCTTTCTGTTAATCCGGCGTCACCGGCATCGTTTGTAGAGAAAGTTAAATTAGCGTCGTGTAACGAAGCCGTTGTGCCGGCGGCTGCATCTCTTTGAGTCCGTATGGCGGCGCCGATAGAATCTGCATCTACCTCAGTCGACACATCGAAAGCAATACCTGCAAAAGCATCAGTTTGTACAGAACGGTTATTAATAAATATATTGAAGTTATCCGTAGCATTCGATGCCGCGGCCTGAGTGTTGTCGGATAGTGGCGCTTCAAAAATAGCGTTTGGATTTGCATTAATATTGCTACCAACCGCAACCTTTTGAGAATTTATGCGTATTGATTCATTACCAGAAGAATCTTGAATAACAGGCGTTTTTACTGCGACCGTCGCTTCAATGTCACTAAATACAGTATCACCTAGATATGTTGCTGATCCGGAAAAAGCCGTGTCTCCACCAAAAAGAGTCACTCCTCTATCAGTGCCATCTTTTGATCCGATCGATCCAGAGAAAAATACAAACACGTCCTGGCCAACTCCCTCGGAAGCTAAACCGTCAACAAAGTTATCAGATGCACCAGAAAAAGCAACAGATCCGGTTGCCTTGAGTTTAGCGGTTGCCGGACTTGATCCATGAACACCTACAAAATGATCTGTACTAGCGCCGGTAGAAGCCAATTGAGACAGTGTTTTTACTGTATTTTCACCATCATCAAATTTAAGTATGTTGCCATCCCTGAACAGTCTGACAGTTGAATCTGTCAAGCTGTATTCACTTGGACCAGAAAGCGCACCAGAGATATGCATATCTCCGCCGAATACGGCTGTACCGCGAGTAACTGTTCCGCGACTAGATTTAGAACCAGAAACAAAGAAAGCAACATCAGCGCCGGAGTAAGAGCTAGCTGTTGTAGCTAAAATAATAGTTTGGTTTGATGTCATTTTTATTCCGGTACGGCCGCCGGCGTCGATCGATACATCGTTTGTATCGAAAGCAATTTTTGTGTCTAAATCTCCCTCGTGAATGATCTCAGATGGTAAAGTTAATGTTGATAAAACCTCAACCGCTCCTTTTAATTTTATGTCAGCGTCATTGGTGTTATTACCCAAGACTATGTTATCGTCATCTGACACTGTCAAGCTTTTTCCAATACCAATTGAATTTTCTCCAGACACAGTGTTATTCCGACCCATGGCTAATGAGTAATTTCCACTAGCAGTATTGGCAAATCCTCCAATAGCAGAAGCATACTGGCCGGAAGCTGTTGCGTCGTCGCCTCCGATTGCTAACGAATGAATTCCAGTGGCGTCTGTTTGGTTTGTAGTACTCGTGCCCATTGCAATAGAGTTATTACCGCTAGCTACGGCATTATTTCCTATTGCAATTGCATTTGTCCCGGTTGCGGATGGTGCGCTAGAGAATGTACCATTTTCTTTATAAGATAATAACCTTATAGGACTATGTGTTGCATCAAGTAAAGACCCGCTTATTACAACATCGCCTCCGAAAACAGCAACGCCTTGATTGTCATTAATTCCACCTATTACTCCAGACACAAATAGATGCGTATCTTGTCCGATTCCGGTATCGTCGCCAATGGAGATATAATCCATCCCGGCATCGACGTATATTGCCTTCATCATATTTGTCGATTCAACTCTAAAGTCTGGAGTGGTCATACCACCTTGATTAATGACTACTTCCAGTAAGGATGCACTTAATATTTGCGTGCCCTGCAGAGTCATCTGTATACTGACGTCAGACTCAACAAAGACATGGTTATCTCCATCAATAGTTAATATCGAGTTTCCACTATCGCCTTGTATGAACTGCTCTTGGCCAACAGATGATCCCCAAGAAACTTTCTCTCCAGGCGAAACATTAAGACCTTGTTCAAATACTACGTTGCCGGTAAATTCGGATCCGCTGAGATGTGCAACTACGCTATCATCAGTAACAACGTTACTACCTGCTATATTTAACCCTGTTCCAGTTGCGACAGAAAGGGCAGATCCGCCTCCTCCTGTTAAACCGTCACCAGCAGCGGTTGTTGCAATCCGTAGGTTGTCTGATCCGTCGTCCTCTAGGCCAGTACCGGCGAAATCGTTAGGTTCAACGTTTATTGTCACAGAAGACCCAAGGCTAACTGTACCACCGCCCTTAAGTCCGTCGCCGGCAGTCACAGTTAGAGAATTGTTTGTTAGGGCTAACTGACTTGATGAGTTTGATAATCCTGTGCCGGCTATAGCTGTAACAAGCGAATCGATTGTACCTTTTTTTGTTGTGTTGTCAGAATCAATAAATGCAATCGAATCCGCTTGATTAATTGCAGCTGTGGATGCTAGAGAATTTAAATCTAACTTTAAGTTTTCAGATCCATCGTCTGATAATCCATCGCCGGCGAAATCAGAAACATCGACGGCTAGAACACCTGAAGATGCTTGGATTCCATCGCCAGCCATGGCGGTTACAATTCCGCTTACTGTCTGTTTTTTCGTGCCATTCGAATCATTTGCATCAACAAATGCAAAACTATCAGCTGCTAGATCGATTGTTCCAGCAGAAACATCGTTTAAATCGAGCGCAACTACTCCGTCTGTCGCGGACAAGCCGGATCCTGCCATTTTAGCTGCAACGTTTGTGAGTGTTATTTTTTTCACTTCGTTATTTGTGGCGCCAATATCTGCCACCGCAAACAAATCATCGGAAGCTATAGTTGCCTGAGTAAGAGAACCGGTAAGATTATTAATATCAATGTTTAAAGATTGATTAATGTCCGTAATATCCTGAGTTCCGATACCGTTGCCGGCTGTAACCGTATTAGGTAAGATCTGTATTTCCGAATATGTTCCGGAAATATTTCTTCCTAAATATAATGATCCAGTAGATACGAACAGAGACCCAGAATTAGCGCCAACAGTGTTGTAAAAACGAGCTTGACCCGAATCTGATGATGCTGCGCCCTGGTCACCTAACACTACTGCACCGGAAAGATACAAGTCAGACGTCTGAGACATGTTAACTTCCATGACTTGTTTCTCAGCATATAAAGTACCAGAAATTACAACATCTCCGGAAAATAAAACCTTATCACTGTGCTGTTCGTTAGATTGGTTAGTATCGTTTCTAGTACCGGAAACAAACATCCACACATCAGTACCTGCGGAGGATAATAAATTTGCATCGTAATTGCCGTCAATATCTGTGGCTGCAGAAGCTGAATATACTAAAAGGCTTGGGACGGTACCTACACTAGAGCCCGACGCGATTATCTGCGTTGAACGCAGCTGTTTAATTCTAAAATCTTTTGACATTAAAAACTCCTAAACTTATTTGGATATTATGGACCAAATAACTCTTCCATAAAACTCAGCTGAAGCTGATATATAAAATTGCTGTGCTTCACCTGATACCCAGTGAGCAGATACCTGAATGTTGCCTAAATTTCTTGCCGGGATGTCTGTTTCCGTATTTTCAGCTGCTGAGGTGTCCTGTGTTTCGCTAACTATTAAATTGATCTGACCTGGCTCACGCGCGATCTGTAAAGTAACGGTTTTAATGGCTTCGCCGTTAAAGTCGACATATCCAGTTTCGAGTGTTCCGTGAGTGTTTCCTAGACTCATGATTCAATCTCCACGATCTGCAAATCTACTGTACCATCAAAAGGTGCTGATACTTCTATAGTAACGGCCAAGGCTGTTAAAGATGTTATTTTCACCAGCACCATATCCCCATTTGTTGATTTGACACCATATGTAACGTTCGGATTAGCCTCATATGTCTCTACAAAAGTATATGTTTTTGATGTTACACTTGAAGATTCTGCGAAAGTTAAAGTGGCTGTTTCTATTACGATGTTTTTTGAAGATTGTTTAACAAAAGACGGTGCCCGGCGCTTTGCAGGATATATCTTCTTAAATCTTTGCCTATCGATGCTTTTGAATACGGTTCCAGCCATTTAATTTCTCCGTCTAAAGAATCATTCCGGCTGCACTTGCCAAGTCGGATCTTTGACCTTTAGAAAGATTAACGTGCGCAGCTAATTTTGAATTTCGAAACTTATCTATAACTATGCTCAAACCGGAAGACTGTCTGTCAATATATGGTGTATCGATTTGATCGATGTCTCCTAGCAAGACAATTTTTGATCCGGATCCAATTCTAGTAATAATTGTTTTTAATTCGTGAATTGTAGCATTTTGAGCCTCATCAACCAGTACTAGTGAGTTTGCAAAAGTTCGGCCCCTGATATATGGTATAGGTGCCACTTCAATTTCACCATTGTCAATCATCATTTTGAAATACGATATGTCCTTAAACGCATGCCTAACATTGTCTAATATGGGCATGAGCCATGGCTGCATCTTGTCTTCCATACTTCCAGGAAGATAGCCGAGATCTCGACCAACCGGTTGTAGAGTTCTTGTTATAACTAATCTATCGTATCCGTTTGCAAACTTAGAAAATTCTTCTGGTATTTTAATACCGCCAACCCCTCGGTTACTTCCGTTTTGAAGTTTATATAATCCAGCCATTAATGCAAGGAAAGTCTTTCCAGACCCAGCCAATCCAGTGAGTGTTACCAAAGAGATGCTAGGATCCAAAAGCGCTTCTATTGCAAATCTTTGTTCGGAATTTCTAGGTTCAACATTAATAAATCCGTTCATTTCGTATTTAAGTTTTTCCAAAGCCTTTCCTTTTTTAACTCCTAGAAAAGATTGCCCATTTCCAGAATTAGATTTAGCTATAACATAGCAATTTTCTTCTATGTTTTCGTCTTCTGTTCCTAGGTTTACAGACTCCTCTGAATAAAACTGATCTATTACATCCGGATCAACCTCTATTTCTCTATATCCTCTTAATGATTTAACGTCAGATTCGATATGATCTTTATAATAGTCCTCGGCTACGACACCAACAGCATCACATTTTACACGAAGGTTTATATCTTTTGTGATGACCAAGACAACTTTACTTGGATGCATTTCTTTTAAATATTTTGCGCATGCAATTATTTGATTATCTGTGTAACTTGTATCTAAGCCTTCCGGAATAAAAGACTTTAATGATTTGGTTGCAAATTTGTATCTAATATCGTTTTCTTTAGAAAGACTCCAGCCACCCGGGTCTTTTTCGGAATCTCTGAGAGCATCCAGATATCGATTGACGTATCTTGCTGATTCTCCAAGTAATCCTCTTTTTTCTTTGAACTTATCTAGCTCCTCTAAAATACATAACGGTAACACGATATCGTTACCACTGAATTGGTGAATAGCTAATTTGTCATATAACATGACTGAAGTGTCAACAACGAATATTTTTCTGCTCATTTTTTCCTCGTACAAATTGTTTTACCTGGTTACAATTATTATTGTATCCGGAGGTTTGAATGGATAAAGTATTAAGTAACAAAACATGTTTCAAAGAACATATAGATAAAGATAAACCATGCCACAATAAGTCTTGTCGACAATGGATGGATTGCAAGAAATTTAACAATTGCACGATCATAGCTTCACGTGAAGGCCCTAGGACCTTGCAGCAGATTGGTGATTTATGTGGTTTAACAAGAATGCGCATATGCCAAATTGAGAAATCTGCTCTTAAGAAAATACGCGAGTATGTCTCTAAGATCGATTGTTGAACTAATAATAATTATGTCGTATATACTAAAAATGGAGATCAAAGATCTCCATTTTATTTTATTGTATAAAGCTAAACAAATTTATTTGGTAGTTTTTTTAGCTTTATCCAAATCAACTGTGAGCTTAACAAGGTCTGCAGCTTGATTTTTAAGAAGTCGCAAGCCTTTCCGAGCGCGTACGCCTGCGGATGCATTGCCGTTAGCATTCTTATGTACATCTAAATCAATAGATTCCATAAGGACTTTTAGCTCTTGCCATTTTTCGATTACTGGATTACTCATTGTTCTTCTCCTGTGGTTATAAGGCCAGTTTTTTTGTTGTTAGTTTTTTCTGTTAGTTTAGTGACTAGTTTGGTTATATCTTTCATGTCATCAACCTTTTCTAATTCAAGTGCCAAAAGATATATCATGTGATATATTTGGCTTTGGTTGACGCCATAATCTAAGACAACCTGGATTATTTCTCTCGCTTTGGATCGATCCTGGATATCTAATTCGTCGTTTTTATTCAATCTTTTCATGTTTCAACCTTGCCGGAATATGGTCTAATAGAATAGGAGTTATATCCTTTCATATCTAAAAGCTTTCCGGATATAATACCGTTTTCCTCTTTTCTGTCTAATACTATACTACTGGGAAATTTGCTGTTCTGTAAAACGAAAAGCACGTTTTCCCATGTTGCGACGTCGCAGCTATACGTATCTAACATTCTAGAAAGAGAATCTGGTATCATAACTTTTATATCTTCTATTTCCATTACGGCGCCAGTTTCTTGACCTGGAAGAACTTCAGACTTTCCAATATCAAACACGTTGTGAACAACGCCACAGTTGTTGCATTTAGCGTGTTTTGAGATGACAGTATCTCCATCATCGATGATGCTAAACACAACGAATTTGTGCCATGGTGCGTTTTTTTTCGATCGAAACTGCGGCAATATGCAGTGACATTCAACAATATGTTTGTATCCTTCCACTATAGTACCGTTAACGATTAATGTTAGTAAACTGCTCGTGACCGTTTGCCTGATGAAGATCGATAAGACTAGCCAGCAAGCTTAAAAATCTTTCAGTTTCTGTTTCAGACTCAAGTTTAATAGTACCTTGAGCAATTGCTCTATTGACGTCAGAAATAAGATTAGTCTTAAAAACTTGAGCTACGTCACGGTATGCAGTGATTGCTTTTTCTTTTGCTGCTTGTTCTTTTGTTTTTGGCATTTAATTCTCCTACCAAGTATATGTATGCACTGTTATTTGTTATTTAGGTTTTTTTTATCCGAGTAAACAACATAACCACCTATGTTTTGCTTTGTTTCTCTATATACATTTTGTAGCTCCTCTGCCTTTTTGTAAATACTGTATGGCAATTTATTTTTTTTACCGTTTTTATTTACAACAATTGTTTTGCTACAATACCCATTATAAATCGCAATTGCAATGTCTAATTCGTTCTTAATTCTCCAAGATTCCTCCGACTTGGATATCTTGACATATAAAGTCTTGTCTGACAGATCTGATATTCTTTTTGATAGTATCTGCATTTTATCATGGTTAGACCAATCGACCTTATTTAGTCTAGATTTAAGATCATCTATAAGTACTTTTGGATCTGAAGTAGGTTTAGCCGTTATATAATTTCCTTTGTTGGTAAAATCTAACAAGGATCCAAATTTTTCTGATAAACTTCCTTGAAGCGAATCGCCTTTCATAGGAGAAACCGGAATGGCTCCGGAAACACTGGCTAAATCAGCGTGGGAATTAATGTTGAATACGTCATTGCCGTATATAAATGGAATGACTCTTAGTTTTTTGTTATTCCAATTAACAGACAAAGTGTTTATTACTTCTTCCGGAAAAGATCTGGATAATAGCATTAGCGCAATTTTGTTTTCAAAACAATGCATCAAAAGCTTGTTTATTTCAGAAACAGAAGCCGGCGCGCCTTCGATAATACATACATTAATAAAATCAAAATTTATATTTAAGACATTCGATAATTTGGCAAATCTTGGATCGATGCTTACATTAATCTGACATCCTTCACTAAGCTTTAACTCTGTTTGAGATATAGGCTCTTCTGAAACATGTATTCGTCCAGTCGTACCCATCAAGTCAGTAATGTTTTTAAAAATGCTTTTCACATGTGGCGATTTAATTTTCTTTAGAGTTAAATCCATAGCCTCGTTCGAACTAACTCTTTCTACTCTAATTGCATTAAATGTGTCGTTGTTAACAATCATGTCCGTCAATAATATTTCTGTTCCGGGAGCAAATTTGCGAGCATGGTTCAATATATCTAAAACCATATTTCTTTTGGCATAATCAATCCCAGAATCACTTTCTTTTGACGCGATATAAGCAAACACATCGTTTCGAAAAAAAGCGTTCTGGGATGAATATAGACCGGACTCTGTCAGTTTTTTGAGCTTTGACTCTATTTTATAATAATCGTTATTATTACTTTTCTTCCAAGTTGTCTTGGTTTTTCTTACCATAGTCCACCAAATTACTAGTTGTTCGGCCGATAATAGCCAGAGATAATGCTAATATCGATAATCCCCACGATTGATTATACATGGCGGCACTGAATAAAAGCAAAAACTCTGGCATGCCTATAGTGATGTTTATCATTATGAGTCTCTCCAAAGGTTATTTGAAGCATATCTCAGAATTTCTTCCGCGCTGTGTTCATTATATCCATAATCTTCGATTAACGTTTGTACCATGTCATTGTGCTTTTTCTTTTGGTCGTCATCACGTGATTTTGACTTAGTTACAATACGAGCCATGTCTTTTACGGAATTAATAAGATAAGCCTCAATAGCCTCTTTTAAAGGCTCATATGATGTATAGTCGACCTTTTCTCCATGTCTAATCTTCGCGAACATATATGCTGTAACGTCGGATCGAAAGCCTGTTCTAGATGATCCCGTGATTCCGATAACCTCTTCAATAGACTTCATGAACCTCTCGTCTACGCTTCGTTCTTCGCCGGTAACATCGTCTCTAATTTTTCTTTTAGTAGTATAAGCTTCAGCATTGTCCAGATATGTGTCAAACAAAGATTGTGCTTGTTCTTCATACGCAGTGATAAAAGCTTTTGCGATTTCAGTCTCAAGAATTCTAAGATATTCTTCTCTCACAATTTTCTGAATAATCTCAAGACAGTGCTCCCTGAAATCATTATCAATAATTTGTTCCTTTACCATTTTAGTTAACGATTTCATTACTCCAATCGGAGTTACACATTCTTTTGAATGATCGGTTAAAGCATGATCAATTGCTTTTGAAATAAATCTAGTAGAAATACCGTTCATCCCTTCATCTCGTACCTCTTCTTTAAGGTCCATAATGTCGATCTTTTTAACTCGGCCTTTCTCGATAACGTCTTCGCCGTTATAGATCTTCATTTTAGTCAGCAGGTCACATTTTCCGGTGGGCTTAAGCCTAGACATAACAGAGAACATTGCAGCTACTTTGATTGTATGAGGAGCAATGTGTGCCTTGAAATCAGATTTAGAAAGAATTTTTTCGTAAATTTTGACTTCTTGGTCTAATTCTAGAACATACGGAACGTTGATTTTAACAACACGATCCAAGATTGCCTCGTTGGTATGCTCTGACTTAAATCGATTCCATTCGCTTTCGTTACAGTGAGCCAAGATAACACCATCAAAAAAGACCATGTCGTGCTTACCCGGAGCAGGAACGCGCTTCTCCTGGGTTGCTGTAATAATCGTGTGTAAAAACTCAATCTCATTTTTGAATACCTCAATCAGTTCAACTAATCCTCGGTTACCGACATTAAAAGCACCGGTCAAATTAAGAACTCGAGGATCATCTTCAGAGTACTTATCGAGTTTAGATATATCTTCGCTTCCGATTAATACCGAAACATCTTGTGAATTTGCGTCCATAGGTGGAACAGAAGCAATGCCTCTACGCCCTCTTTGAGAGAAAGATGACTGTACCACATCGAAGTTCTCATACTTACCATCATATTCATTTAGGAGCTCCCAGCGCGCAACAGGCGATATATCACCTTCGATTTTAACACCAAGCATAGTTTCAAAGTCTTTTCTTAATGAACGGGGCAGAAGCTGCAACGGTTCACCTCGTTGAGGATCGTTTTTAAGATGATAGTATACTAGACCGTCCAATGCTGACTTAATATGTTCTGTCAAAGCTGATTTACCGG
>Ga0102963_1000799_pt1 | contig 13724 bp, 32 predicted proteins | sample SalPon2_C_H2O_MG_2_FD_84522 | JGI IMG/M metagenome (GOLD analysis project Ga0102963, IMG submission 84522) | Salt pond water microbial communities from South San Francisco under conditions of wetland restoration - Salt Pond MetaG SF2_C_H2O_MG | ecosystem: Environmental > Aquatic > Non-marine... | reverse complement strand
TATTTGCACTAGTCTCAGCAATTAAATTTAATTGTTTATTTGCATCTGTATAAGTAAAACTACTACTATAATCCAAGTCATCACCCGTAGCGTTAGTAAATGGTATCTGCCCATCTGTGCCTAGAGAATGGAATGTGTTACCATTAATGTCTGTTATAGTTCCATTATCTAATACCTTAAACAACTCTGTATCTGCACTATTCTGCAATAAGAATGTTGCTTGAGTTGTTGTGCCCCTACCTTTTACGCCAAGTCTTGCACCTAAACCACCATCATTGCCAATAGATACAACTTTAGAAGTTCCACCAGTTGCAATATAAACAGAGCCGCTAAAATCACTATAACTACTCGTGTAATTAATTCTGTTTGGCCCACCAATATTGGCGGTATTAGAATCTACTGCTTGTATGGTATAATCCCAACTGCCTTGACCGTTGAGTTGAAGTCTTAAATCGCCCTCCGCATAAAGTTCTGTGCCGCTATAAGTTAACCCACTACTATAATCCAAGTCATCACCCGTAGCGTTAGTAAATGGTATCTGCCCGTCTATGCCGAGTGAAACACCAGCTGACCTGCTTGCTATAGAATAGTAACTACTATCTATCAAGCTACCTGTACCACTTACGTAAGATAATGTTAGGTTATAAAAATTAGAATCAGTAGGGTCAACCGTTGCAGCTGTACAAGTGTATATTGCAAAGGCATCTGGATCTTGATTATTGGCTATTATTATGTTGCCACCTTCAAAGGCAGTTATTGCGGTTATTGCGTCGACGTCGTACCCACGCGCAAAAGTACTAACCCGTAGTGTTGTAACATCAATAAACTGTATCGATGTCTCAACAAGGTCAGTGATAGCCATAGATCCCCCTGGTTGAGTAGATGATCCCCCAAAGTATGAATTAACAAACACATACGGAAGTTGACCTATAACCCCTGCAGCGTTTGTATTGGCTGTAAAAGCAACTATGTCTTCGACAGCAAAATTCTTTGTGGTTCCGTCTATATTAGAGCCTACTAATCTATCGTTACCTTGTACAGTGGTATCGTTGACATACTTACTTATTCTAGCCATTTCTTATTACTTTTTTGACTTAGACCCAAAGCCGTTTATTTTAAATTTAGTAGGTGCATTATATATCTTCCCAATCCTATGCTCTGTGCTGGCTTTACCTTTGTTTCTATATTCAGCGTATCCTGCCTCTGTAAAAGGTTTGTTTGTTGTTGGATCTATTGTTTTTCTATTAGCCCTAGCTGTTCTCTTACCAGTGGTCTCCTCCTTCATTTTATAATGATCCCTAGTCGTTCTTCTTACCTCTTGATTCTGGAGCGTACGCAACTTTGTATTACTAAGCTTAACATTTTGTCTTTCTGCAGCACCCTGGTTGTATACGCCTTTAGGTTTGTCGATGTCCTTACCTGTACTAGTTGCTCCAGTTTTTGAATTCTTGCTTCTAAGACCTTGTGTTGCATCCTTTAAACCTGCATTGAATGCGTTGCCACCAAAGGTATAAGCATCGCCACTAAAAGGATCTTTATAACTAGAGGACCTACCAAGTCCCTCAGCCATCTCTCCTTTTGTTGGTGTTTCATAATCAAAACCATCTGCTTCTTCGAAGTCTTCTGATGTTAATACGTCTGGTACAAATACATCTGTCTTGTACTTCAACGCAGAGCTTTTATATGTTATCGGTGATGACTGTGACAATGAGTCAAAGCCCATCTTTAATGCTGAGTTTTTATTGCTGCTTTTCATGTGTTTAGTTTTATTATAGGCCTCACGCTCCCAAGGTAAGGCATCGGCTCCTTCGTTCATGTTTTGTCTAGGGTATATTTTGCCCTTCCAGTAGACGTTGTTGTCATCGTATTCTAAGTCTCCACGTTTCATTTGTTCTATATGTACCTTTTCGTGTGCTATAGCTTCTTTTTCTAGTGGTGAACCCTTCTTAACGCTCTTATCTACGTATATAGATCCATCGTTATTAGCTTCAGCTATAACGTCGCCATCTAAGTCTTTTCTAATCACAGGTGTTCCACTGTGTTTTAATTTTTTTCTTTTTGATTTTGCCATTTTATCTAGTATTATCTTTGAGCATAATATCTATGGCTTTGTTAAATACCTTGTCCGTATACGATTTGTTTTTAAAAAACACACTACGTTTAGAAGTAGGTAAATCTTCTTCAGCCAGTAATATACGATATATCCTGCTTATTAGTTGTGAGCACTTAAATGATGTCTTAAAAATGCTGTATTTAATTGTAGTGCGATTGCGATGCCTCCATACCTCTATCCAGCCTTGTTTCCGCAGCTTCTCCCAGCGGTGTTTGTCCCAAGACAAGAGATACTCGCCATCCATGAATTCTTTCCTAGTAAATCTACCTATGCAGTCTAGTGTTATTAGTAGCTCTAATTCTGCATCGGTTAGATTATAAGTTTTACAGGCCCATTTTCGAATGAGCCTGTAATACTTTAATAACCCTATATCTCTTAAGTCAGAGGGTTCTATCCTCTTCATAGCTATTCTATTATAACTACATCGTTAACTCTTATTACTTTGTAGACGATGTCGTCTTTTGTTATACTGTGACCAGCATGCTTGTCGTAGTATATTATATCACCTTCCTTTAGAACATCTGGCACAAGGTCTCCATTACTTATTATTTCACCCTTTAGATACCTGTTCTCGCTGTCGATGCTATCTGAAATATCAAGACCTGCTATTTGCTTTTTCTCTTTGATATTTTTTACTATCATGTAATAACTAACTGCTTGCATTGTCTACTCTTATGTTTGATACTACACAATCAGCTGAAATTATGGTAGATACTACACTAACCGCATTCTTCAATGCTGTCTTAGTAACTAGTAGCGGATCAACTATACCCGCTTTTATCATATCGACATACTCACCTGTTATAACATTACAACCTATACCAGTACTACCTTTATCTTTAAGCTCTATACCAGCGTTTTCCAATATTGTTTTGTATGGTGCTTTTATCGCGTTAAAGAATATCTCTAGACCTGGATGGTCTTCAAACGATGTGTCCTGTTGATTATATGTCTCTATAAGGCTATCCGCAGCATCTACTAGCGCAACACCACCTCCAGGTACAATACCTTCCTGTAGTGCAGCTTTAACTGCGTAGATTGCGTCTTCAACCCTGTCTTTCTTTTCTTTTAATTCAACCTTAGAACCAGCTCCTACTTTTATAACCCCAACAGAACCAGATAGCATAGCTAATCTTTGTTCTAGCTTACGCTTTAAAAACCCGTTTTTCTCATTTTTAATCTGTTTCTTCACGTCTTCTATCCTACCTGTCAAGCTTTCGTCTATTGGTAGTGTGGTAAGTACTGTACTATTGCTATCTGTAACTGATAACTTGGCTTTACCAAGGCAACTAGGGTCAATTAAGTCCAAATCGTCCCCAAGTTCTTCGTTTATTACATCTGCACCTGTTAATATCGCTAAATCCTCTATAGTTTGGTTCCTTGTTGGTCCAAACCCAGGTGGATCTATTATATTAACCTTTATATTACCCTTAACTTTGTTCATTAGAAGGGCAGATTTAACCTGCTGTTCAACCTCTGCCACTATAAGTAGTGACTTTTTGTTCTTTATGACATATTCTAGTATGTTTTGGATCTTCCTAAGGTTAGGGATCTTGCTAGACACAATCAAAACAACAGGATCTTCAAGTTCACACTTGTTTTTCTCTGTGTTTGTTACTAGGTATGGTGATGTGAGACCAGATTCTATCTTAACTCCATCGACAACATCAACGTACGTCTCATCTGTTTGTGACTCTTCCATCAACACCACACCGTTCTTACCTACTTTTTTATAAGCCTCTGCTATTATTTTGCCTAACACAGCATCATTGTTACAGCTTATAGAGCTAACATGATCTAATGTTGCTTTTTTGACTTTAACACTGACACCCTCTAAGTATGCTTCAACCTGCTTTAAAGCTACGTCGATACCATTCTTAATGTGTCTTATAGAATAATCCTCATATTGTGGCTTATTCACTTCTTTCAGTAGTGATTCAGCAAGGACGATAGCCGTAGTGGTACCGTCCCCTGCCTCTTTCACGGTATTTTTCGATGCCTCTTTAATTAGTGTTGCACCTATGTTTTCAACCGGATCGTATAAGACTACGCTGTCTGCAACGGTTACACCGTCTTTTGTAATCACCGGTTTTCCTAATCCATCTTCATAAATAACACACTTCCCTGAAGCACCTAGAGTTGATTTAACCGCCTTCGCTAGCTTCTCAACCCCATTAATAACCTTTGTTTTTGCGTCGATGCCAAAATCTAAATTCTTGACAATCTGACTCGGTAAATTATATTCCATTAAATTAAATTGTTTTGTTAAAGATTAATTACTCCCCATCTTCTTCAAAGGTTTTAACCACCTTAGGTCCATCTAAAAAATCAAGCTTCTTAACGTAGTGATCGATGCTTCCATCAATTGCTGCTTCTGCTCCTTCAATAGTTTCTCTTCGCGTTACATCAGTCCAGCTTCCATTTACATGCTTGCACTCAGTCTGATAAAACCCATTAGGTAGTTGTGTAATTCTCCAGTTTTTCTTCTGTGATAAAAACTTCCAGAGGTTAATTGTCTCCTCTGACACTTGTGGACGACCACTCCACGTATTGGTCTTGTAATAAATATACGTCATTATATATGGTAATTTGGTTTGTAAGGCACTTGGTTTCGCGGACCTTACTTACGCGTTCTTTTGTTTTTCTTCTTTACTTCACCCCTGGTATGTGTTGCACGGTTATATGCTCTAGATACTCTTTTCATAGTACCATCTGATGCGTGGTGAATATCAGAATCAGATCTCTGCCCGAACCTCTGGTTCTCTGCCTTTCTCTTACGCCTCTTAGGCGTCATAGCTGCAGCTTTATCTCTAGCCCGCTTCCTTTTCAAAGCAGTAGGAGAAAGTCCCTGAGAGTTCCCTTTTCGCTTGATTCCCATGGTGAAATAATCACATGTATATGTATAAATTTAAAAGGGTGACAATAGCTAGTTACTTCTATATCTTAACAGGCTAATGTCATACTTTTCTTTATTCGTACACTTTACCTTATTACACCCTGTGTGTGTGGATGTATTTTTCTTATTAGATGTAGGGATATTTTTTGTAGCAAGCTATACATTTTTTTCGAATTTGTTACAGAGAAACTCTTTTTTTTTTACTAGCCCCCCTGTTGTTTATATTAATCACAAATAGTTTTTTGGCTTTTTTATTTAGACGATTTCACACCCCACGAATAGCTTGATAAAAATCTTATCAATATTTTAGATAACGGCCCCCCGCCCGTAGGGCGTTTGTGTATAGCAATACAACGGAATTACGGAGTGGTTTCGATAGTATTACTGAATTTAGAACGAACGATAATAACGAATAAAGAGCAAATAAAATACGAAGCAAATAAGATAACAATAACAAATAAATAATAAATATCATGAACAAAGTAAACACATTAAACTCAAAAAGATTTGTAATCAGAAAATCTCTAATCGGTAAAAACACAGTGATCAAAGTTGAATTCAAAAATGGTAAAACATTCGAATACAATCACGACAAGGCGTGGGAGTTGATGAAAGACAACTTAGAAAAGCTCGCATGTTGGGAGAAGTACAAAAGCTATACGAGTAGTACTTCGATACCAAGAGTACTACAAGGTGTGGAGGTAGTGTAACAACTACCTTTACCCTTGGGGTGATCTATCTTGTGCTAAAATAAGGTTAGTTAAATGAGAGTTCGAATCTCTCCACAAGATCTATGAAATATGAACTAAAAGATAAAAAGACCGGTAACAGTGTAGACTTCACGTCTATCATCATCAAACAAATGATGGGTGAACTAACAAGGGAAGATGTATTAAAGATCATAGAGAGAACTAAAAAAGAAATGGAGGTAAACAATGTTTAAGCTAGTACAACTAATAGTGGCATCGTTAACAGCAGCATGTGGAATAATCTTACTAGTAAAGGTTATCCCAACTAATGATCCTGTTCTAATACTAACAGGTGTGATACTATGCTTAATGGGTGTTATCCTTTTGTTTGATCTTGTAGTAAGCAGTGATGAAAGATACTAAAGAGAAAATAACAGTGTTTCATGTACTAATGTTTTTAGTAATGACAGGTCAAGCAACAGGTATTTTAATACTAATTGGATACTTCATAACTGGTAAACTTAACCCACTATTGTGGTTCTAAAAAGGGTGACAATAGCCTGTTACTACTTAACCTTAATAGGCTAATGTCACACTTTGCGTAAACTCCGCCCCTTGGGCGGAAATACACCGCCAGGTGTATAGCATAGTGTATAGCACTATGTATAGCACTTCGCTTCGCCGTAAAGTTTTTGTTCCGCCGTCTCACAAACTTATTACGACGCTCGATCGATAATATTACTGAATTTAAACTAATAAATATAGTAAAACCATGAAAGTATTAAAAGCAAAAAGATTCTTCTTAAGAAAATCTCTAATCGGAAAAGACCAAGTAATTGAAGTTACCTTTAAAAACGGAAAAGTAGCAAAGTATAACCACGATGCAGTGTTTGAGGTAATGAAAAGTAAACTAGAAGAAATGAACTGTTGGGAAAAGTATAAAAGTTACACAAGTAGCACTTCAATACCTGTTCCAGCAAGAGAACTACTGCTTGATTAACAGCGAGTTACAGACAGAGGTGTGGCGTAACACCCTACACCTCTTTTTAACACTTAAACAATAGTGCACCTTTTAACAATAAAAATACGGCACTTAATCGATAATAATACCAAATAAATAACAAAAACCATGAATAAAGTAAAAACACTTGCTAAAGATGACTTCGGAGTACCGTCTCTACTATTATTAACTAAAAACGGAACAGAAACTAAGTTAGAAAAAGTAAACTATACACGCTTCAAGTTTGAAGGGGAGTATTTATCTTACTCAGTTTTCTATCGCATCAACAATAACACTTACATAGAAATAAACTAATCATGACTAACATAGATAAAAACACATTCCGCTTACATGTATTGCTTGCAAGTTGCAAAGATTACACCTACCTCAGTCGCTTGAGTAAAAACAAGGATGTTAGTATCGGTACACTGTGCCGTAAAGCATGCACTGAAAAAGCTAACTGGGTGGATGAAATACTGAGTTTAGATGCAGAGAAAGTCAACAAAAACACACTAATAGACCATTTTATAAGAACAGTAAGACTATGAAACATAGAGGATATACAATACAGAAAGACAGTTACAAAGAAGAGTACTATGAGGCGATTGACGTAAATCAATGTGATAGCACTACGATAGTATGCAGAACTTTAGATGCGACTATCAAAGAGATAGATAGCAGAGAGGACACTCGAATTATGGCTATAGTAGAGGACGAAATCGAAAGGATGTTTGTAGAAGCAGTTGATAGCTTTGGATTAGATACTGGTGATATATCTCCACACCAAACGATGCAGTTAAATGTGGCTAGTAATATTATAGCTGAAGTTATTAAAGCATTTGTAGAGCAAAACAGATCATGAGTGTAGAAGAACTAAAAGAGAAAACAAAAGAGTTGTGCTTTGATCACCCAGAGTTTGCAGAAGACTTGATGGATTTATACAGCCTTGCGCTTGACGAGATCGACCAAGGTGGATCAACTTGGCATGAATGTGAACTAGCACTATCAGATATGGAGTATTTAATAAACACTAAAGAATTATAAAAATGAGTAGATATTCAGTAGAACTAAGAGGACACATAGAGGACGGAAATGACTACACCGAAGAGCATTATGACTTCGAAACAGAGAGACAAGCATTGACATTCGCGAGAATTAATATGAGAGATTTACACTCCGTACTTGACTATGGAGAAGAAGATTGTAACCCTAAAGACATAACACACAGAGCGTAATGAAACTAGATTTAAGCAAAATAGAGAACGTATACATCGATGGAATAGATTACGGAGACTACCCAGACTTCTGTGATGCTTACTTGGAATCAGGTGAGATTAATGGTAGAGAGTTAACCGATGAAGAAATCGAATTTGTAAATGAAGAATGCCCTGAATGGGTGTACGAGATGCTAGATAAACAACTACACTAAATAGAAAACAAAATGAAATTAGACATGTATGAAACTTCGTATCTACTCACTATGATTGATGAGGAGATCGCTAAAACAGAGAAGCACCAAATCAATTGGTATGGTGAGGATATTGACTTTGAAACGCCAACAATACTACAGCAAAAGATTGCTAGACTCAAGTCTCTGAAAGAAAGAATACTTAACAAAGTACAAGAAACACTAGACTATGAAACAGAAGAGGAATAAAAACAACAGCAGTGCACCTAAGGGTAAAATCAACAGTAAAGTAGTACACGTAAGAGCAGGATCTCTGATTGCTGTCGAAGAAGACTACTATGTAAGAGTAATTAAAGACTACGAAGAAAGAGTTTCCAACAGCGAAATACCTTCGTGGATTAGAGGAATGTATTAACAAAAAGAACAATGAATAGGTTAGATAGATTTGAAATAACAGCAATGCAAGATGAGCTAAGTCAGTATCTTGAAGGTAATATAACAGAGCTTGGGTTAATAGAGAACGTACTAAAACCACTAGTGAAACAAATAGAGAGAGTAGACAAAGATCTATATTGGTTTGTAAAAGTAACAGCAGAGAACAATGGTGATCTTTTAGAGCGTTGGGGCTGCACTAAGAATAGACCACAAATAGTATGTAGAGATGGATTCAAGATGAGTGTACAAGGCTCTTCGGGACACTATTGCATACCAAGAGTTAGTAATGTAGATAGATATAGCTCTATGGAAGTAGGTTATCCAAGTGAAGAAGAACCACTTATAATGGAGTACGTTGAGGACATAGATCACCCAACTAATACAGTATATGCTTATGTTCCTATACACTTAATACAAGAAGTTATAGATAACCATGGTGGTATAAACTTAGTAGATACTTTTTTCAAATAGAATACGATCACCACACGATAACAATTACAAATAATATGACAAATCGGTATCAAGAACGAGAAGACAAGTGCAACAGAATAGCTAGGCAAATGCTAATAGAGCACGACATTAAAGAAGTAACCACTAGAAGGCAGGCTTTAAACGGAACAAGAGAGTTTGAATTTCCAATACCTGCGTACAGCTGCAAGGTGAATGGTGAGTTGAGACAAAGTAGTCATAAACTTAGAGTAGCCTCTTTTAAGTCTGGCTATGTTAGAAACCAGAATGGTTGCTTAGGTAGAGCTTACCAGATAAACAAAGTGTATAAGCAAGAGGTTAGATATACTATACTTCGTGGCACAGAACTTGTAACATCTAAGTATCATGGCCCTTCAAGACAACTTATAATAAATCCAGTGGCTAGATTAATCTATATATTAGATTACTACTTTAAGAAGCAAGCTAAATATAAGGCACTACTAACTAAACAAAAATAAAAGACATGGATATAATCGCAATATTAGACAAAGAAATCAGTGCACTAGACAGAAGTATAGTGGCTACACCAGAAACCAGGGAAGCATTAGATGCTTTCTCTAAATCAAACTACGGAGCAATGGATGCAGTATTAACTCAAATGGCTGTACAGTTTGGATATATTTACGCTATGAAACACATTAAACAAACAATACAAGCAAGCGATGAAGAAGAATAGTAAAGACACAGAACTAGACACAACAATAAAAGACTTGTCTAAGGTTTTAGCTGAAGATCTAATGGAGAGTTTAAACCATGCTGTATCTTGGGCTATAACAGGCACAGTGATAGATGAGCTACCAAGTGACGAATGGCTCGCTGCTATAAACAAGTTGTTCGATGCTACTATAGAAGAATTGAGTTGCAAATAAAATACGATTGCTAATCGATAATAATACCAAATAAAAAACAAAATGAAAAACACCGAAGTTAAAACTTTCATAGAATTCACACTACTAGAGCAGAACGTGTTAGTTATGTCCTTGGAGTGTTTAGAAGAAATGCTTAACGATGTAATACAGGAGGCTGGTATAGATATTGAAGAAGAAAAACAACTACAAAACAGACTAAAAGCTTTTGACTCTATAAAACAAAAGTTGGGCATATAGTTAGAGGTCGTAGTGTGCTATACACATTCATGATTTATTAGTTGCAGCGGCGGCAAGGAAAAAGGGTTAACAGTACTGTGTACAAACCAATAACCCCGAAAAACACGGTGAAAGCCCAGTTGTTAGGTACACATAGTCGCCGCTAACCTCTAACGTTAAATTTACCACCTGAAACACAAGATTAATTTCTTTTTGGAACGAACGGTGGTTGTCAGCTAGGTATGGTACGCAGAGCGCTTGAATCAGTAAACGTTTTCACGAGCTGGTTGGCGAGGTCGTTACTACTGACGAGTACGAGAGTTCGATTCTCTCGCTAGTTGCTATGTTAAAACAACCTGAGAAATTTAAGCCTTCGAGCTTTCACGGAACGACGATAAGACTTAAACCAAGTCAACTAATCGATTACTGCACTGGTAATAACATAATTTACTATGAGTGTAACACTGGTGAAAACAAAACGAACTATGACTTTGACTTTGAAACAAAGGATGGTACATACTTCACAGTGTATGACTGGAAAGAATACAGAACACTCGGTTTAAACGAAGTAGTAAATTGGCATATTGGCGGTGTGAACAAAGCAGACACAGAAGTAGGTAGACTTACACTAAGTGAAATATTCCTTTAAAAAACAGATAAGCAAGAAAAAAAATGACTAAAATTAAAGATTACAACATTAGTACAACTAATGAGATACAAGCGAGATACACCATTAAAGATTCGTTTTTTGATGCTGAAGTAACCCTTTACTTCTCAGCTGAAAGAGTACCGCAAAGTATTGACCAAGACGTGTATATCCACGAAGGTTTGATTGATTACGTGATAGAATTCTATATTGGTAGTGAAAGATGCCAGCAAGCTGGATTTAAAGAGCTTTATGCGAAAATGTTTGGTGCTAATAGTTACACGAGCTTAACGGATGAACTAAGAGATAAGGCAGAGGAACACTACTGGAAGCATACACCATTTACTCCAATAGAGGAACTAACTAAGGCAGAAGCTGAAGAGGCTTTTGAGCAGCTTGTTAAGAAAGTAAATAAAAAAACAGTGGGTAGTGTAACATATTCGAGCAATCATATACTACGTAAACTAGCAAACATTGCAGAAAAGAAAGACGTAGTTCATGCAATGGTAGTACCACATACTGAAATTAAGGATACTACATACCGCGACCACAACGTAGTAGTAATAGATTGGCAATGAAAACACTGTATGAAAGATTAAAACCAAACATCAAGGATGGATTGGTTAGTAATGAAAAGAGATTTAAATTAACAGTAAGTAATATTTATAAAACCTTAAAAGAAACATATAGGTATGGTGAATTAACAATAGATACCATACAGTCTATATATGTGTTTTCCAATACGTCTTCTTACGACATAGACAGCTTTGACTGGAAATGGGGTGATAACTTGTTTTATGATGCTAAATGAAAGTAGAATATAGGATTTTAAAGGTTACGAAGTGTGGAAAGATTACATATAAACCACAGTACCGCAAAGTGTTTTTTGGGTTTATTCCATTACAATGGAACTATTTTGAAAAGTATAAAAACTACTTGTTATTTAAAGTAATAGTTAAGAGCGAGTTATCTGAAGCACAAGAGATTATAAACTCAGACATAAGAGATAGAGCTGAAGAAAAAATAACAATAATAAAAGTAAAATGAAGAAGAACAAAGAAATAGATCTACCTAAATGGTACGATGGAGGCAATTATTTTAGTGGGGACGTTGTGACAAACCCTTTCTCTGGCCAAAGTTATGAGCTAAATGCTAATGAATTAGCCATGTATGACCTTATAATGGGTGCTAACTTAATGCGTAATTGGAAGCTAGTGCAAAAAGGTTGTGATTGGTTTAGACGAGCTAACCCTGAAGCATATATGGTACTATTAGATTAGTACCTAATAGTATAAGAGGTTTTACGATACACTAGCCGAGCAGCTTTGACTGCAAAAGAAAATCGAGCAGGAGACTAGGTCAGGGTAAGACACCATACAAGTGGTACGTTTTTACGAGCTTGTAGTGTATACAGACTAACGACGGTTATGAGGTTCGAGTCCTCACTAGTCACTAATTAATATACCCATTAACTCCTATGATAGATCACATGGAAAACTAGTGATAACGCGGGTATATTAAAAAGGGCATGAAATGGTAAGACAAACTGGGGTGACGATGAAACTTTGTTCAAAAGTGAGTCCACAGTGAACAGTTTGTAACGCGGGTTCGACTCCCGCCATGTCCACTAAATTATTAAATAAAGTAGACAAAATGGGAAACATGAGTTATTGCCGGTTTGAAAACACCGCAGCAGATATGCAAGATTGCATTTGGGCTATAGAAGAAGGTGACACCTACGATCTAAGCAAGTATGAGTTGAGAGCTATCAGGGATTTTTTAGAGCTAGCTAGGATGATAGTAGATCTTGAAGGTAATATAGAAGAAATAATAGAGAGAAATGAATCTAATAACGCAAAATAGTAAGATAAAGAAAACTAGTAAGAAACTAGGTGTTAAGGTTTTTAACTTTGGCATACCAGCATATAAGTCAGCAAGTGGTAAGTTCACGTGTCCAATGGCTGACACTTGTGTTAAGTTTTGTTACGCTAGAAAAGGTGCATATAACTGGAGTAACGTTAGCTCTGTGTTTGAAAAGCGCTATGAGCTATCTAAGACAAAGCATTTTATACCAGCAATGAACGCTGAGATCAAGGAAAAGAAACCTGATTATATAAGAGTTCATGATTCAGGTGACTATTACTCTCGTGTATACTTAAACAAATGGTTGAAAATTGCTGATCTAAATCCAAATGTTAGATTCTACAGTTATACCAATATGGTTAAGATGTTTCTAGATACAGATCTACCTGAAAATTATGACGTAATATTCTCTGATTCTGGTAAACAAAGAGATTTAATAGATCAAGAAATACATCGACACACTAAGATATTCAATAGTGAAGAAGAACTTAAAGCTAGCGGATACATAAATGCATCAAAAACAGATTTATACGCTACAAAATGGTTTAATGAGTCAGGTAAAGTTGGGTTAATATTTCACTAAAATGACAAAGAATGAGATCCTTGATTCTGTGTATATGAATATAGCGGGCGAAGTTAGCCGGTTAAGTAAATGTACCAGAAAAAAAGTTGGAGCTGTAATAGTAAAAGACAACAATATACTATCGTTTGGTTATAATGGAACACCAGTGGGCTCATGTAATGACTGTGAAGAAAACAATGTGACTAAGTGGTATGTACTTCATGCTGAGTCAAATGCAATATTAAAAGTTGCTAAATCAACGATGAGTTCAGAAGGTAGTACATTATATTGTACATTATCTCCGTGTGACGAATGTTGTAAGTTAATTATACAATCAGGAATAGTTAGAGTTGTATATAAAAACGTTTATGAAAAATCTACAAAAGGACTAAATCTTATGAATGAGCACGGGATTGAGGTTCTAAGTTTATATAAAAACACACTACGGAAACACGCATGAAACCTATAGTAATAACAATAGCACTAATTACAGCGGTACTACCAAAAAGCGACAACATAGCGGACTGTGCTATACACG
>Ga0102963_1000797_pt1 | contig 13748 bp, 6 predicted proteins | sample SalPon2_C_H2O_MG_2_FD_84522 | JGI IMG/M metagenome (GOLD analysis project Ga0102963, IMG submission 84522) | Salt pond water microbial communities from South San Francisco under conditions of wetland restoration - Salt Pond MetaG SF2_C_H2O_MG | ecosystem: Environmental > Aquatic > Non-marine... | reverse complement strand
CCTGTTTCGACATTAGAAATTGTCAATAATAATGAGTCAACGACACAAACTAATTTTACACAAACATTATCTTCGGCGGGATTAATAATAAATACAGAATATACTGCTAATGCATATACACCGGGATTATTTTGGAAAACAAGCAGCAATTCTATAACCAAACCAAAAGCTGGAATTTATTTAAAAGAAACTGGTAGCGGAACTTACATGTATTTCGGTACATCCAATAATTATTCTATAGGAATAACAAACGATGCATTAGTGATTAATCCGAATGGTAATGTTGGTATAGGTACAACAAGTCCTGCCTTACAATCAGGCGGTACAGGCTTACATATTAATGATACAACTAATTCTGAATTAAAGTTTACAAATAACACAACAGGCGCGACAGCAAGTGATGGAACAGCTCTCGTTGCTAGTGGTAGCACATTCACATTAAACAACAGAGAAGCTGGTTCAATTAAACTCGGGACGAGCAACACTACAAGAGTGACGATTGATTCTGCTGGTAATGTTGGTATTGGTACAGCAAATCCACTTTTTAAACTGCATGTCAATGGAGATATATATCAAGACGCTGGAGGCAGCATATTCTCTAACTCGAACAGGGGCTGGTATAGACAAAATTATGTTACCACTGGGGCTGGAGTATCAAATGGTAAAATAGTCACATTAAATCCTCCTCATGGCCAAACGGCATCAAATGTTTTTCATTACATATTCGAGTTAACTACTGCTGGCACTAGTACAAATACTGGAGCAACTTATATTGGCGTTTATAATGCTGATACGTCTGCATGGGTTTTGAGAGCTGTGAGTCTAAGTGGTGGTAGTAGTAATCACCCACAGTTGAGTGTAAGTGGAAACAATTTTACCGTCTACACTAATCACTCAAGCAACTATACTGTAGTTGTCAGTGTTACATCAGTGTATAATGGTGACGCTGATAGCACCGCTCATTCGTTAGGCGCAAATTATCAGTGGCAGAGGGCAGTCAACGATTTATATTATAATGATGGTCTTGTAGGAATAGGTACAGGAACGCCTTCTCAAAAACTCCACGTTCAAGGGAACTTAAGAGTAACTGGAGCTTATTATGATTCCAATAATCAAGCTGGAAGCTCTGGGGAGATACTATCTTCAACTGGGTCTGGCACAGATTGGGTGAGTTTGTGTCAAATAAGCGGGGTGACAGCGAATGGATCACAATCAACTTGTTATATTCCTAAATGGACAGATGGAACAAATGAAGTCATTGGGAACTCTGTTATTTACGAAAATGCTTCTGGGAATATTGGCATTAACTGTACTACTCCTTCTTATAAGTTACATGTTAACGGATCTTTTGCTGCTACTTGTAAGTCATTTGTTATTGATCATCCAACAAAATGCGGACACATGTTGAGGTATGGTTCTCTTGAGTCCCCTTATCACGGAGTTCGTTTAACTGGTAAAAGTTGTACTATAGGTGGTGAGGCCAAAGTATCGTTGCCGAACTATATGTGCGGACTTGTTCATAAGGAAGATATTAATGTTCAAATAACAAATTATCGTCATGGCTGCACAATGTGGGTAGATGACGTAGATATTTCTAATAATAATTTTAGAGTAAAAACAGAAACAGAAGAAACAAAAGAGTTCTACTGGACATTTACAGCTGAAAGAAAAGATGTTGACAGAATGCAAACAGAATATAAAAACGTTTAACTTTAAAAAGGTATTTTTTAGTCTATAATATTTTACATTATGGAAAAAATAATCAATAAAGCAAAAGAAAATAATGATAAATATTTAATTTTTCACGTTGAGGGAGGGTTGGGTAAAAATGTTGCTTCCACAGCGGTAGTCACGCATTTAAAAATGAAATACCCTGAAAGAAAGATCGTTGTAGTGTGTTCTTACCCTGAGGTTTATTTAAATAATGAGAATGTTTATAGGGTTTATAGGGTAGGGGTAACGCCGTATTTTTTTGATAACTATATTAACGGTAAAGATACGTTAGTATTTAGGAAAGAACCATATTACGAAAATAACCATATTATGCGTAAAACTTCACTGTTTGAAACTTGGTTTAATATGTATGGTATACAATATGACAGAAAAAATATAAAACCTTACATCCCCATGAATGCTATGCAAAAAACTCATATTCATGAGTGGAAAAGACAAAAGCCGTTATTGGTTATACAGACTAATGGGGGGCCTGTTGCGAAAGATATGCAGCCACATAGTTTTGCTTGGACTAGAGATATGCCTGCAATGGTGGCACATGAAATAGTAAAACAAGCTGGCAGCAAATATCATATTATTCAAATTTGTAGACAAAATTCTTATAGATTGGCAGATCACGTAGAAAGAGTTGACAAAAACATGTCTAATTTTCAGCTTTTTGCTTTACTTTTAGCGTCTAGCAAAAGAGCACTAATAGATTCTTGCTTACAACATGCGGCGGCAGCTTACTCTTTATCTTCGACTGTTATTTGGGTAGGCACAGACCCTAAGATGTTTGGGTATGACATTCACTCTAATATTAGTGCTCAAATGCCTTCAGGCAATGTTAAATTAGTAGATAGTTATCTTTTTGATTTTGATTTTAATGGGACTTATCACGAATTTCCGTATTTTGAAAATGATATTATTGTAGATACTAAAAAAGTGTTAAACAGCCTTAGATTGTAGTATTAATCAAATTAAGGTGTAATATATTACTAGAATAATAAAAATAAAATTATGGCAAGAGATGTTTTAATAACACCAGCATCAGGTTTAGTTGATTTTTTAGATACCTCTGTATCTAAAGCTAGTATAACTTTAGGTACTGACGGCATTTTGACTTTGACGGGTGGAGCAAACCCTATTGTTTTTCAAACCTCCACTTCTGGTTCGTCAGTTTTAAGAGTGGATGGAACTAGCGGCACTATCTTTGAAGTTACAGATGACTTAAGTAATAGCTTGATGTCCGTCAACACAATCGCAGGTTTACCCGTGTTTGAAGTCTTTGCTGATAATCATATTGTTGCTGGAAGGTATAACCAAAACGACTTTTATCTCGATACAAATGGAAACTTAGGGTTAGGAACAAGCGCTCCTTCCTCGGTTTTAGATGTATATGAGCAAAGCGGTAAAGATAATAAATTAAGATTTCACAACGATACAACTGGATCGGGAACATCGAACGGTTCTAGAATAGGCTTAAATGGTGCGGAGTTATTTATTAATAACATTGAAAATAATGCTATTAAAATATATACCCAATCTACTCAAACTAATGGTATAACTATATTGGGTGATGGTAAAGTTGGTATAGGTACTACAAGTCCATCTACAGACTTCTCTGTTAAAGGACATTTATTATTTACTGATACAACTAGACTATTAACAATTTCTAACAACACTAATACTGGAGGAATAGATCTTGACGGTGGTAATAGTAGACTGTACTTCAGTGGTTATAGAGCATTAGAAGGTAATAATTCCGGTTCGTTACTGTACGTAGGTGAAGGTTACACTACAACAAAAATTTCAAGTGTTCTTAATGTTATAGATCACGAAACAATATTAAGTCCAGACCAAGGTAGTTCAAGTGGAGTTGCTTCAAGAGCATTAACGATTGAAAATATTAATGATGCAAATTGGACTGCAGATGCACTGACAGCATATAATGCTACTACGATTTATGATATTAGAGATCGTGCTTCATATAGTTTCTTTGCAAGACCAACACAAGGTAATATTCTAACCTTTGCATCAGAAACATCAAATCAAGGTACAACACATAAATTTGTTAATCTAAACTCAAGTGCAGTAGCGCCTCTATATATATGGGATTTTTTCCAATATGATGGGTCTGGAACAGGGACTGGGGACTTTAAAGTACCAGATAAATTATTCCAGATTCGAGTAAGAGAAGGAGCTTCAACAGTTGAGAAGTTTACTATTAAGGGTAATGGTAATGTTGGTATAGGTACAGATAATCCTGATTATAAATTACAGGTCAACGAAAAGAATATTAATAACAACCCCTCAGAAGTTGTCGCTAATATCAATACAAATGACTCAGGTTATAATACTCTCCTAATTTCAAATGGAGGTACTGATCCACAATCAACTCCTAGACCTGCGGGAATACATTTTAAATCTCCAACGTTTGGAGCTACGAATAGCTATTCGTCTGGTCGAATTATTTCATACTTTGATACTACGGGCGGAACTAATCCGGGTTGGGGAGGGGCTGTTTTAGGATTACAATACCCAACTGCGGATAATACATTTACGACAGGTCTAGCTTTAAGAGATGGTAATGTTGGTATAGGTACTACAAGTCCTTCCAAAAAATTACACGTAGCTGGAAGTACACTAATTACCAATAATAATTATCATTATGGTTTTAATACTAGTGGCGCCCAAACAGCCTTGGTTGGTATAAAGTCAAATAATTATGTAACTTTAGGACAACAAAATCTCAACCATGCTGGTACGGATATATATAGTGGTACAGGATCTATTTACTTTTATCATCAAGCTACAAACAGATTGATCATAAGTAGTGATGTTAACGTGCAAGGAGCTACAGATTTAAATATCAATGGCTCCAACAGAAGGTTGAGTTTTGCTAGCGGTACAGGCACTATTAGAACAACAAGCGCAAATAAATTGTATTTACAAACAAACAGTACAGATGCGTTAACTATAGATGCATCTCAGAATGTTGGTATAGGTACAGGAAGTCCAGCATACACACTTCACGTCCAAGGTACAGGTTATTTTTCATCTAATCTTTTATCTTCTGGGTTAACGGCTCAAACAAATTCAAATTACATAAGAGAGTCGAGTGATCAAATTAGATATTTAAGTCGTATAAATGGAAGAAACATAAACCACAATGCTCAATTTATAAATGGAACTGCAAGTGGGTATGGCCTATACAATAACTCTGGAGGTTCAGCTACCTCAATTAGTGTTATTTATTATACTAGCGACACTGCAATTAGTACTTCCGCAATACCTAATTCAAATGGGCATGTATTAAAAATAAGTTATACTAGCGGTGCTGGAAATACAAGTCCGGGTTTTGGGGGTTTTTATCTTGGAGCAACTAATAGTGAAACAATTAATTCGGATAAGCTGTATAAGCAAAAAAATAGAATAATTCATAGAATTTGGGCCAAAATTCCTAGTGGTAAGAGTCTAGGTTTTGCGAGTAATGCTTATGGAACTAACGGAAGTTTTACTTGGCTAACACCAACCGGTGGAAATGGCGATTGGTATGAATATATAGGTGTTCAACAAATTGGTTATGGAGGGTCATTCAGTTCAACTTCTTATTTTTATGTTTCTGGTGGATCAAATACTAGTTTTAATTGGTATGTAGCGGAATGTTCCCTTATAGATGTCGATTGCCCATCTGATATTTTATATTCGCCGGGGTTATCAATTGGTTATGCTTCAGGCGCTAGCTATAATAGCGTTCAAGCTGGATGGGGTGGTTTAGGAGTTAAAAATAACGCTATAATTGGAGGTTCTGTTGGTATAGGTACAGTAAGTCCAAATCACGAATTGGAAGTTGCAGGAGCCGGTGACGCAACGATACGATTAACCAGCACTTCTACGAATATAAGTGATGATACCCGAATTGGAACATTACAATATTTCAGCTCTGACACGAGTTCAAATACCGTAGTCGGGGAAATAGTTTCTCGAACTCCCGTAGGTAATTTTGGAAATGTTTTTGATCTCGCATTTTCCACCTATAACATTAGCCAAGGTGCCTTGTCTGAAAAAATGCGTATTATTGGTGCTGGTAATGTTGGTATAGGTACAGCAACTCCAGCTACAAAACTTGATATATATGGAGAACAGTATAACTCGGATTACCCTTCGATGCTCAGGGTTATAGATAACGTTACTGCATTTGATACAGATAATAATGGTGGTGGTATTAGCTTTGGTGGGAGATATACAAGTGGTGATGTCGTTAATTTTCTCGCTGGTATACAAGGAGTTAAGGAAAATAATACGAGTGGTAATTATGGCGGGGCTTTAAGATTTTTAATAAGAGAGAATGGGACGTCAGTATTTACAGAAAAAATGCGTATTGACAGATCTGGTAATGTTGGTATAGGTACAGCAAATCCTTCCACAAAATTAGAAATAGTTGGAGAAACAAAATCAACCAATTACAGATTTTCTGGGCCTTCAGATGGAGGATCTGTTCCGGCATATAGTAACAGTAATTATTCAACAGTCAAATATAATGAAGCTCAAAGAGCTACTGAACTTGTTTCATCTACAGGTGATAATATCGGTATGGCTTTCCCAGCGTTTCGTGTTAATGAGTCGGCTGGCGAACAATGGAAATTATGGGTTCAATATAAAGCTTCTGCAAGTACTTCTAGTGGTTTTTATGCCAGAGTATACGAATATAATTCTGAACTCCCTGATGGTAAAATAGCAGTGTCTAATAGCGCCACTAACCCAGTAGTACAAGAAGACACCTCTGGCTGGACCAATTGGAAAGAAAATGTAGCTATATCAACAACTTGGGTTACAAGTACTTATACATACACACCTACAGCTGGCGCAAAATGGGCTTCAATTGTTTTATTAAATTGGACGGGTATGGGATACAGCTCTTTATACGCTAGAGTCGGTAAAGAAAGATTTTTTGGGACAAGCTCAGTTATAACTGGATCAGGGACAATTAATAAACTACCCCTTTGGAATGGTACTAGTTCTCTTGGTGACAGCAGGGTATCTCAAACATCTAGTTCCATTGAAATATTAGGCGCTTCTGCGCAAGGTTATAGTAGATTGTTACTTAAACCAGATACAGGTGCTAGCTTGAGCCTTTTGGAACTATCTCATGGTCCAGATCCAAATAACGCTAGTGTTGTTATTTTTGGAAGGGGTGACGCAAGTTACGCAACTATAAATTCTGCTAGCAGGGGAACAGGAGTAACACAGTCAATTAATTTTCATATTGATTCCGATGAAAAAATGCGTATCGATACTGATGGTAATGTTGGTATAGGTACAGCAAATCCTAGTGAAAAATTAGATGTTCGAGGAGAACAAGTTTATCTTTACAATGATATAAATACCAACAATACATTTTTTTATGCTAGAAATTCTAGTACAGGTAACGCTGGCATTAAAATGAAAAACTCTCAAGGAGAGTGGACTATTATAGCAAACGATAGATTAAGGTTTTATGATGATGATAATTCTGTAGAAAGATTTTCAATCTTATCTTCTGGTAATGTTGGTATAGGTACTGTAAGTCCTAGTGCTAAATTACAAATTGTTGATTCAACTTCTGGCGCTTCGGTATTAAAAGTTGATGGAACAAATGGAACATTGTTCGAAGTTGTCGATGACCTCAGTGATTCATTAATGTCGGTAAATGATGCTGCGGGATTGCCTGTTTTTGAAGTTTTTGCAGATAATCATATCGTTGCTGGAAGGTATAATCAAAACGATTTCTATCTTGACGGGACAAGTGGTAATGTTGGTATAGGTACAGCAAGTCCTAATCAAAAGTTAGAAGTTTTTGGTAATCAAAGGATATCAAACAGTGGTGTATTAGAATTTTTTGGGGGTACTGTATATCCTAAGATTAGCAGAAATGGTACATCTGGTGGTTTGATAATAGATACAGCCGGAGGAGGGGTGAGTAATTCCGTTTCATTGTTATCTGTGAGAGAAAATGGTGGTACTGATTTTGTTACAGTTTTAGGGAGTGGTAATGTTGGTATAGGTACTACAAGTCCAGCTAATAAATTTCATATTAATATCGGTACAAATTTAAACTGGATATTTGGTTACCCTTCAAACACAACTACGTCTTTAGCGGCGTTAAATGATGCGGAAAGTGCCTATGTGGACGCAAGAATTGACGGATTAACTCTGGCGTTAAATAGTCAGTCTGGTGGTAATGTTGGTATAGGTACAGCAAGTCCTTCTCAAAAATTACATGTAGAAGGCCACATTAGGGTTACCGGGGCATACTATGATTCTAATAATTCTACTGGATCGAGTGGTGAAATTTTATCTTCTACTGGTTCTGGTACTGATTGGAAAACTTTAGATGAGATAGCTACTCCTAACGCACCAGCAAGCGCATCAGCAACAATAGTAGGTGAAACAATAGACGTAACATTTACAGCATCAACAACATCAAATATAGATGCTTATTTAGTATATAGTTCAATTGATGGAAGTGATTATGGTTTAATTTCCGTTATACCACCTGAAGACTTCTCTTCTTCAATGAGTGTTATTGATAATTCATTCAATGAAACGGGCACACAAGCATACCGTGTGTATGCGATGAAGCTTGGGGTGCTTTCATCTGCGGCTACAGCAAGTATTTCTTATGCAGTTTCTTCAGCAGAACCTACAAGCATGAATGTTGTTGACCTTAATAATGCATTTTATGTGCAATGGAACCCACCGAGTTCCAACGAAAGGTTCGTAACAGCATATAATGTCTACAAAGATGAGAACGCATCACAAGCAAGTTTGAATAGATCAAATGCTTCGTTAGTTTATTCTGGGCTTAATACTAGTTATATGTATCAGATAAACGGTAGCAATAATAATAACTTTCATCAATTTTGGGTAGAAACAACAATAGCATAAATATCAATATGAGTGACTCTTTAGAAGATTGGGTAGAAATACGGGACCAAAGGTTAATAGATATCGAATTAGAAATAAAACGAGATGAAGATCCGCAGTTAATAAAGATATTAAAAGACTGTTTGGAGCGAGCTGAAATAAAAATAGAAGAACTTACAAATGTCTAAATTTAAAACTGATACTCTTGATAGAGATGATATAATTACTATTATCGGGGCTGGTCACACCGATTATGGTAACAATGATAAAGTATTACCTTTATTTAAAGGTGGACATTCCAACGCAACTGTTGATAGCGGATCTGGTGATTATAGTGGAGGCGATAGGCTTATTGGGTTTCCTAATAGTATCGAGATAGATGGTGACCTTATATTTACTGCTGGTTGGGGCGATGGTTTTGCTGTTCGCAGATTAAACAATGATGGAACATTGACTAAAATTTTTCATGACGGATCTTTTTTATATCGTGATACGGGAAGCACATATACTAACATGACAAGTGTAGCCATCGATAAAGTAAATAAAAAAGGGGTTGTTATGAGTTACAATGTCTACGGGTACACGACCTTTGATTATAGTGGGTGTGTTAATGGTGGCACAACTTTTGTTAAAGATGCCAGACCTACGCATACTAACCCTACTGATTTTATTGACCCTTCTGGAACCAATTCAAGAGCTAATGGGTATGTGAGAAGAGTTGGAACTTCTTACACTTCAGGATTAGCTGCTGCTGGAGAGTGGATTTACGCAGGAGAATATGACGCTAGACATTACAGAAGAATACCTAGAAGAAATCTAAGAACAGGTGCTCAAGAGTTTGTCGGAAATAGTTCAGGGACAGGCGATCTAAAATCAGGGTCTGCCACAATAGATAGAAACGGATATAGGTATACGTTGTTTTATGATGAAGTTAATGATAGAATCTTCTACTTTACATATTATAACGGGAACTTCATTGTAGTATATGATGCTTCTACTTCTAGCCCTGAGTTATTGTGGTGTGATATAGGGGATACTGGCAATGGCGATGATGGATATGAACAAGGGTTACATATAGCTGATCCTACTAATGCACCGAATAGAATGTGGGTTGGGGGCTCTTCTCGCATTCTTGATATAGATATAACGCCATGTTTGTCCGGTAGCGCTCCAACAGTGCATAATATAATTTATATGTCAGATATTGATTCTGTAACAAGTAATGACTTTAGATTTGGAACAAAGTACCAAAAAACCACTGGAACCCCTATGGATAAGGTTCCATCGTATACTGATATGATACATATTCAATCAGATCGTGGAATTTTTGAGGCCCGGGGTTGGATAGATACAGACAACAACAAAGGCGTTGCTTTTTCTAAAAGGTTAAACATAACAGAGGATACCACAACAGGCGGGAGGGGACGAACTATTGACACTGACTACGGCCTTCCGATGATCCTTATGGAATCTTCTAATGGAACGAAGTACTGGTTACATGCTGGTTATAGTGGGTCGGACGGTCACAAATTTCATACATATGCAGAAAGTGTCAAGCCAATGGAGCTGATAGGAAACTGGGAGATAGTTTACGGAACGTACACTTTAGATAATAGCGCTAATATTGATATAGTGTTTATAGGCGGTGTTAGCGGGTTTAACGTACCAAGCTCTTGTTCGTTTTCCGCTTATGTATCAAATAATAATGGATCGACTTGGGAAACTTACAACACTTCATCCACAACAGCTCATACGTTCTCTTCGACAGGAAACCAACTCAGAGTAAAATTGTCAGCATCCGGTCAACCTAACAAAGCCCCTTACTACGATGGCTCTCTAGGTAAGTTGAGTATATCTTATGCAACACTACATGCAGCAGCTAAAGACTCTAATATTAAATTTAAAATCAACAGGAAAAGGTTAAGGCACTAATATTATGGCAACTGTAACTTCATCAAAAAGACAACAAACACACACATCTAATACGTACGAAAGCAATAGTACTATAACAGTCGGAACTCTTGCTGATTCAACAACAGACACTAATGCTATAGTTGAATCGAGCGGTGGACTTTTGAAAAAAAGGGCATTAAACGCGGTGGCTTTTAATGGTGATGCAGATACTGTAGATGGTTCTCATGCTAATACTTTCTCTTTAGCTGCTTCCACCTCCTTTCGTAACAGTATCACTAGTAGCGATACAAGGTCAACTAATTATGATCCAGAAGATAGACCGAAAGGGTTGTATGCGGATTTCAAGCTTAATTCTACAGATGGATTGAGTGATGGAGGTACTTATCATGGGTCATTAACATTCAGACCATACGGCAATGGATCTGATATGTCTGGTGGTTTTCCATACCAATTAGGTTTGACAGATAATGATAACCTGTGGATAAGGCAGGCTACTACTTGTACAGCATGGGGCAGTTGGTATAAATTTTGGCACTGTGGTAACGATGGCTCTAATTCTGGTCTTGATGCAGATAAATTAGACGGTCAACATGGTACTCATTATTTAAATTATAACAACCTTACAAATAAGCCCACTATACCTACGGTAGGTAACGCAACTATAACCCTGACTGCTGGCGCTGGTTTAACAACTGGTGGAAATTTTACTACGAATGCAAGCGTAAATAAAGAAATCACTTTTGATCTTGAAGATAGCGGTGTTACGGCGGATTCATATACGAACGCAGATATAACGGTTGATGCAAAGGGCAGAATAACCGCTGCATCAAACGGGTCATCGGGTGGATCTGATAATTATGTAGATAGTATATCTTTTAATGTAAATAATACAGGTTTACTCAGGCTTTCGCGCACTGGAAGCTTAGGGGACTTAACTGTTGATTTAGATGGTAGATATTGCACCAGTAATGGTATAATAAGTATAGGTACGGGTAATACCAATCTTATTGATATTACAGTTAGTAGTGGTGCAGCTTCTGTTACCCCTAAAGTTGCTGCTGTCGCTAATGGTGGGGTAAATTTAGCTACAGGAGATCAAATTTACGATTTTGTTACTGGTAAGGGTTACATTTGTTCTTGTGATCTGGATATCACGCTTGGAAGTCTGACTGGCGGCGCTGGCATAAATTTACAAACTGGCTCTGGTACTTGTCAGGTTAAAATTATAGGGGGAACCAATGTTACTGTCACCAGAAATTCATCAAGTCAAATGACTATTGCTGCATCTGGTGGAGGAACAACATATAGTGATGGTAATTGTATATCTATAGCTAGTAATGTTATAAATCATTGTACAGGCGGTGCAGGTTCAGCTGTTTACGGGAATTACTCTGCAAATACCGGATGTGGAATACTCAGCATTACTTTAGATGCTTATGGGCATGTTGATGCTATATCTCACGGAATTATAACTTCTTGTTACTCTGATTATAGATTAAAAACATCCATAAATCATTATTCAGGTTATAAAGCTGTAAAATGCGTCCCGTCATACAAGTACATAGTAAAAAGCGATAAAGATAAAAAATGTCAAACAGGCATGATGGCCCATGAGCTGCAGAAATACGGAGTCTTCCATGGAGTCACAGGCGAAAAAGATAAAATAGATTCAAAGGGTGAACCAGTATACCAATCAGTTGATTATTCGGCTTTAGTTCCAACCTTATGGTCAGCCTTAAGAGAATCTATCTGTAAAATAGAGAATTTAGAAAATAAGGTAGCAGAGCTAGAAAACTGTGTAAACATTATAGGACAATGCGTAACAGAATAACATATGGCCAGAGTTTAGTTTTATGCTCTCAACCTCCTGCGTTTCAGAGTAATACTCTCAACGTTTCAGGTTTAAAGAGGGTGCAAAATTGTGATATAGAATTTTCTTTCGCAAGAGAGAGGTTTAAGCAAGTTGGCAGCGAAGATTTTGTTGGAGATGTGCATCTGCGCAACGCTGATATACGCTTTAGTTTAAATTATTATTACTCTAATGGGGCGAATGAGGCTTTGATGGGTCTTAATGTTGATGGTAATAGTGGTCACGCATTAAAATATGTCAAAAAAGAAAACCAAGACAGGAATTATTATATCGTGCAGGGTAGCGGGGAAAACTTTGAACCTTTAAATGAAACAAGTTTTCTTGATAATTATAATGTGATGGGTTTAGGTAATGTTTTTTTAGATAGTTATTCTTTTTCTGCATCTGTAGGGGCACCAATAACCGTAAGCACTTCTTTGTCTGCTTACAATATGCAGCTTGATGATTATAACGAGAGCAACGGAGAATACATACCAGCAATAGACTCATCTAACGGAACAACGTCTTCGACACACAAATATAAAATACTAACAGGTAATATAAAAAATGTCACAAATTTAGATGGATATATTGATGCAGCTCTCTCCCCTAATGATATAGAATTAGTTTTGCCTTCTGACATTAATGTTGCAGGTTTAGAGTTTACAGGGAATGGACAGATGGCGCATATTCAATCTTTTGAATTATCATTTAATATTGATAGACATGATTTATATGGTTTCGGTAGCATGTATCCCTACGGCAGAAGGGCAATACTTCCAGTATTAGGATCTTTGAATTTTTCTGCTATAGCCAGCGAATTTACAACAGGAACATTACACACAATAATAAATTCAGGTGAAAAAGAATTTGATTTCACTTTTAACTTTTTGAATTGCAGCGGTCAAACAGGCTTACAATTGGATATAGAGAAAGCAAAAATGGACTCCCAGTCTTTTGGGGAGTCCATAGGAGACAATGCCGCCGTGGATATTAGCTTTTCTTTCCCTATGTCAAGTACGACAGGGTTTAGAGTAAGCACTCCACCTTTAATAATTGACCAACCAGAAGATTCTGCTTCAGCAATGACTACGACTGCTACAGGTAAAACTCCTATTACTTATAAGTGGTTCGATGCAAGTGATGATTCGCAAGTAGCGACAGGTCCCAGTTATAACCCCACAGTAGAAGGGGATTATTATTGTGTAGCTTATAATGATTTAGGTTCAGGTGTAAGTAAAACCGCGCATGCTACTTAAAAGTCTATTTTAACATTTTTTGTTTCAATACTTTTAGGTTTATCAGCTAGATGTTTTTTGCCAGTTTTCTTTTCGTATTTGTCAAAATAACCTCTTTTAACTGG
>Ga0102963_1000793_pt1 | contig 13769 bp, 24 predicted proteins | sample SalPon2_C_H2O_MG_2_FD_84522 | JGI IMG/M metagenome (GOLD analysis project Ga0102963, IMG submission 84522) | Salt pond water microbial communities from South San Francisco under conditions of wetland restoration - Salt Pond MetaG SF2_C_H2O_MG | ecosystem: Environmental > Aquatic > Non-marine... | reverse complement strand
GAGACCTAATCTCGACTTTTTCCGTATCTCCTCGAATTTCTGCTTTCTCATCTTGTAGTTTCCCAACTTTGTCCAACAACTCCCTGGACGAATCTTATCTCTGTCGAGGGGCTCACCGAGGGAGTGTTTGGGTATGGTTAACGCGTGCAAGACAAAGTAAGGCATGAGATTCCACGCTCCACGGGAATAAATATGGGTGTCGTAGAAATCCGCATCTGAAAAGGATGTCGTTATTCTTTCAATGTCGACACCCACTGAGCTAAGATAGTTTTCTTGGAAAATGTCCCATACGTGACCATGTTCTGAAATGCTATCGTGAATTTGTATGGGATTTAAGTCACATAATACGTCCGCTATGAACTCCTTTGGTGTCTTAAAATCATCCATAAGATCATAACCATCTGCGTATGAAAAGAAAGTTCTGATGTTGCCGTTACACTTGATGGCAGACGCTTCGATCTGTGGAGTTATCTCATCGACCAAAGTGAGTAGAACTTCAGGTTTGTGTTTTGGAATGAAAACAGTCTCAAAGTTTGGATACATACACATGTTTGTTGTTGTGATTACTAGTGATCCGCGAGATATTCTATCACCGTCTGAGACACTCTCCACTATCGGTTTGAAAATTGGATCATAGTCATCTATGTAAACATGTTTCGTTGATGGTCGTATGAAAGGTAGGAACAAAGACTTCGACTTCATGTGTTCAGCGAGAAGCTCCACTGAATTTAGACCCTCCAAAGCTTCTTTCAATATGAATGATTTGCCCACACCGATCGCACCACAGATGAATACATTCTTCCCCTCCTTGATGTACTTCCGCACCAACTCAATTTTCTTCGAGTGTATCGTGTGAACCTTTTCAATTTTTTTTTGTGGGACAACTTTAATGAAAGAATCCATCGATGATCTTACTAATCAAGCCATAGATTTAGTGCTTGAGAATGACGCACTACATAAGCGTATCGTAGAACCTTTAAAAAGGAAAATTATACCATACGTGGCATGCACAATTGTTACCAATCTTGTCATGTTTATTATTCTCCTTTACCTTGCTCAACGTCTTTCTGTTCTCCATCGTCAGATTTAGTCTCTTCAAATTCTTCCTCAACTTCTTCTTCTTCCTCTTCTTCGTCGTCAGAAGGTGCTAACATCTTACCAAACTTCTCAAATGGTGTGTTGACTGTGATCGCTCGAATGGGTTCAACCGTTTTTGGTGGTTTCAAGAAAGGAATTGGTCTGACCACGAGTATTTCAGGTTTGGTAAACTTACCTTCGTAGGGGTAATCAGATTCAAACGCGACGAGGATGTGTTTCGGTATGGGTGGTGATTGCTCGAGAAGACTATCATACATTGTCTTACATTCCTCAACGAATTTCAAACCCTCCTTTTTACGTTCCTCTCGTGGAAGTGCTAACTGTAAGCGAATGTTTCGAGACAAATTACCATGACCCAAAGCGGCAGTCCTATGGTTCTCCATCAATTCGTTAATTTTCAAGAATTGCATGATTGTGGCGATCAGTCCAGCCACGAGATTCATACCACCTATGATGGCTGGGGCTGTGCTCCGTATACTTGGAGGAAGGGTGCTTTGAGCAAAGTTCGCGGTTCCGGTTATCGTCGATAAAACAATCACAGGTAAATTGAACCGTAGACTCATCCTCTTGAACATCAAGAATGCCTTGTGGTGCATATACCTATAACACGCGGACTGCTCACCCCATTGCCGCAGTATATCTTCGTGATATTCGTTCCACATTTCATCCATATTAATTTCTGAGCTCATCTTATAATAGATGAACATAATATTCGCGATTCACTTCGTATTTCTCGTCTGGATATTGGTGACTCCTTTCCTCAATGATAGGAGAAACTTGGAGTTTTACTCCATGGTCATACCTTTCATCTTCTACCACTGGAGTGTAAATGATGATACTTGTGCCTTGACCCAGGCTGAGATGGCCATCACTGGTAAACACAAAGACGAAACCTTCATGGGACGTGTGGTCGGACCCATCTATAAGATGGAAGAGAATGACGTTAACAAAATGACAAAGACGATGTTTTTCGCACTTTGGGCACTGGTGCAGTACAGACTCGGACACTTCAACTTGTTTGTCGAAGACCTAAGTAAGATTCTCAAAGGTAAAAAGATCACCTAAGATGGACGAAGAACTTTCCCAACTATTTCGTCAGAGAAGTGATCTGTATTTCATGTATATGAACATGACACAGGTATATGAATACTTGTCTGAATGCATACATAGTAACAACTGTGAATTCAGAGAAGAATTGTTGCAGAGGATTCAAGGGGAATACGATCTCATGAGAGAGGAATACGACCACAAGATTTGTTCAGTCACACAAGAACTGGACTCACTTCTTGGAGTTCCTGACCATCTCTTGCACTCGTAGAAAGTTTCTTTTGATGGCCTGAATGTGTTTGTTAACCTTGATGAGGTTTAATAACTGTCTGTTGGGTAACACAGGTTTACTCCTGTTACGGGTTAGGGTTTTCTTAAGTTTACTTTTGGCGTTTCGAACTTGTTGAGAAGTTGGCATTGTACTATATACAGTGAAAAAAAAGGTGTAAATCAAACTCAATTAGATGACCCATAATTTGTTTTTTAGAGAAATTCAGTAGGAACATATTTGAACCTGTCAAAAAAGTGTGTCGAGCACTTGAAATTGTCATAAATGATCATACACAAGGCATCGGCAATATCATGCTTTCTCTCGTAAGGGATTTCGGAATTTGTATACCTCTCGGCAATCGAAGTTGTTCTCTCCTTTCTCTCTTCGTAATTCAGGTTTCTCATACCGAAATGAGTGTGCACACTAACGGGATGAACGAGTGTAACTTTGTCACGGAACATGTAATGCAAAAGTATTTCTATATTTGTAAATCCAGCTGGTGGTTGTCTTTCTATCAGTATTTTGTCAGCTGAATCGAATATTGCTTGATGATCTTCTACGAATAAAGGAACCAAATCGACGATGTCGTTTGATCTCAAGTACTTATAGTCTTCAAGACTAACTTTTTTTATGTACTCAACTTTTATCGACGGACCAGTCAGGGATTCGGCGAGAACGAGTCCCATGTTATGATACCCAATGTCGATTGCCAAAACGATCATCTGTTAAAGAAACATGACAACCCTTTAATTTAAATCTTTTAGTACTATAAATGAAGAACAAGACAAAGACACAGATCATGTGGGTGATACTATTTGCTTTGACTGTTGCTGTGGCATACATGTGGCACAATCCTAAGGTTGTTAAGATTAACATGCCCATACAAAGACCACTTCCCATGCTTCCTCGTCCTCCAGTGCTTATGCCTACACGAGAACCAGAATTCCGTAGTCCACCACTGAAGCAATACAAACCTGGTCACACACAGCAGATGGGCATTCTTACTAATGAGACTGGCGAAACATTACCGTTATATGGTAAAGAAGTCCACGGAAGAAGGGATAGGTATCATTACTATACTACGACTGGGGGTGATAATCTATATTCTATACCGTTATCTCACAATTCGAGGGACTGTATGGATGACATTGGTTGCCAGGAACTTTATGGAAATGAAGCAGTTTCAATAACTGGTAAAACTGATCCATTCACGGTAAATCTTTATAGAACTGACAACTTTTTCTAAATTTTACAGCTCTTTGGCATTTCCAAACATAGTTTGTGCAATCTGTTGTTTCTCTTCTTCTGACTTTTCCCCATTGGGGGTTTCTCCTTCGGAGGTTTCCCCAACACGTCTTTGAACATCCTTGGCTATACGAGACGAGCTCGTGCTGCAAGAAGAAAGGAAGCAACAACAAGCTGCCATCATCGGGGGTGTCTTGAAAGGCATTCTGATAATCATATACATGCATATGATCAGGCAAATGACTGTCACGACGTAGCCACCCAGTTCCTTGTCGTTAAGGGGTCCTTCAGAGGTTGGGAGTAGATTAGAGGCGGGTAGCATAGCTGATACACTGCCACACATCGTCGTCAAGGCGGTGATAGGTAAGCTTAAAAAGTCCATATACTTATAAGTGATATTTTATAATGTCGTACTCCCTTCCCTGAGATCCTGACGTTCTACACAACTTCGACTTCCTGTTAATAAGGTCCCTGATTGTTTTATCATCAAGGTTTTTCATGAAGTCGATTTTGCTCTCCATATCGTCAAGTTGAGTGGTCTCTTTCCGTGATTGAACGTATGGCCAAGTATGTTTCCTGAGCGCACTTACTTCATTTTCCAGGTTTCGAATCCGTGGGAGAAGAACCTTATGTATCAATACCCTTAGTTCGATGACATCGTTCATCTTAATGTTCTTGTCTTTTTAATCTTTATACATTTTAAGATGTCTCTCTCCCAAATCAAGAAAGGCTTTGTTAAGAAGTTGATTTCTGGATTACATGATTTAATGGACATTTCTCAACTCGCCAATCGTATAGGGATCTCACCTAGAAACGATACGGAACACTTTATAAAAAAACACTTTTTAGTCCAAAATGATGATGGGTCGTTTAATGTAAACAAAGTAAAATTTCGTATGGGTCTAAGTTCACTTGATTTTGATGACTTAGTGATCATATTACTACATCTAGATAGTTTAGAGATCACCATTAAAAAGGTTTATGAACAATCAGAGGTCGACGTTCTATGTCTAAATGCTGAAGAAATGAACTATATTCATCTAATTAATGATGGAGATATCGATACGTTCAAGGATTTTATTCTGTATTGATACTATATGCAGTACCGAGACTTGAAAAACAAAGCCAAGAAGTTGGGTCTACGTGTCACGAAAAACGTGGATGGAAAGCGTGTCAAACTCACAGGGAGAGAACTTCGTTCGAAAATTACCATGAACTTTGAGAACAGTGTGAAGAATGCCCAGAAGGTTATCAAAATTTGCAAAACAGTTTTGATTTCACCTCCTAATGGGCCTGTTCCTCGTCCTCGCCCACCTCCTCCTCCTCCCCCCCCTCCTCCTAGAATGAGACCTCCAATGAGACCACCCATCAACAACGCAAGAGCCAGGCTCATTGCAGAACTTAGGGCTGTTCAGATGAAAAAGGGTCTCCGAAATAAAATGTGAAGTACTATAAATGGCAACTATTCTTCTACTGTGTTGCTGTTGTATGATGTCTTCATCTTCAGCGAGCGGGGCCTTTGCCGCTGGTCTCATACCGGGGACTGGTCCTCACTTCGTCAAGAGCTATGAATTGAAAAAAATAAAGAATTTCATTCAATTGTCCAATGAACTGAGATTGTTGAGTTTGGATTTACCCGGTGGTTCAGGGTTAGTGAGTGAGGATCTGACTGTGAAGAACAAGATGATCGAAATATTCACAAAAATTCAGGAAAAGTCACCAGAGCTCTGCGAACTATACGACGAAGTCACATCACAGGAATTTGTCGATAAGATCAAGGAAAGTGGAAATTACTACAAGGAAGCGGGTCGCGATAGTATTTGGACTTTAGGGGGTAAGAAAGACTGGAGGGACTACAGCAAAGAATACATAGAGCCAACAGAGGAGATGAAAGAACTTTACAAGGAAGTTGATCTAGTCAAGGCTGAGCAATGTTCACGTCGAGATGATGATGGATATTGTTTACCTTTTGATGATTATGATGATGCTAGACGAGACATGAAAGATACTTGTGAAGATCTCAAAGAAATGCTCGAGTTGAGTCCAACTGAACTCGTCGAACAAATCTTAAACGAAGTGGCCACCCCTGATGAACCTGCAGCTAGCGAGTAAACACTAGACCAAACTTCTTAGACATGAACTTTTCAACTTCTCGGAAAGATGGAAAACTCCAGAGATACCAACGTGACCAGAAACCAGCACTGTTGATACCACTCATTTTCCAATTCTCCGTGTCACTGAGAGTGACCCCCAACATCCTGTTTTGAATCTTTTTGGGATCTTTCTCTGCTATCGTGCTTTTAGGAATCTGTCCCCCGTGTCGAAGCACGTAGGAACGCATACGTGAAGGATTCTTGTGTTTGGTGTAGTCGGAATACCCACGTGCACCAAAGTCAACAGTCCTGCCGTCTTCTAACGTGGCCCTAAATTTCTTTATAGGATTAGGGCTACGAGTAATTTTGACGCGCATACTTATAATACGCTTTTAAAAAAATTTACATCTTGCAAGATTTGCAGCCATACTTCTCCTTCTTGGGAAGGAGGAAGAGGTGCTCATCACCACGCTTAACACGGTAGAGGTGATCGTACATGTGGAGGAGGGCAATAGCAATAGCGAGGCTGGAAACCACGACACCCTTCATCTTGCGAGCGGTCCACGCGTAGCCAACAATAATGGCAACGATGACCATCTGAACGATAGTCAGCTTGGGGATAGAGGGAGTCTGGAAACGAACCTTCACATCCTTGACCTCCTTGGTGGGCTCGGGCTCTAGTGGTTCGGTATAACCGGGCATTTTATTATCTACTGAGAAAATAATGTGGAGTCTCCTGTTGGTGCCAACTTTGATGGTCGTCTACGACTTTTTCAAATTTCCCATAGACACCCTATACTTTCAAAATCCCATGAGACCTCTCTGTGGAATTAGAAATACATTCAGGGATTTGATCCACTTCAACTCGGAGTGTTCAGTTAAGAACTATCCCGGTCTCATGTTGATAAAGTTTCATTTTCACAAGATCAAAGAGGAGTTTGAAGCTGTCCACCCCACATTGAAGAAGAGATACTACCATGATGTTAGTCCTTGGTTTGAGAAGAATGAAAATTACTATTTTTACAAAATTAAAGACTTTCCCATGTTGAGTAGCCTTGTAAAGCAGATTCCATGTATAGATACCCAAGTTGCCGCATTCGCTGTGAGTGAGGGACCCATGATATTGCACCCGCATCGAGCCGAATCTAATCGCCTCCTTAGATATCACATCACCATACATGGTGGTGGTGAGTGCACCCTTTACACTGAGAGTGGTTCACACCAACATGCAGAGGGTGAGGAATTCATTTTTGATCACTCGAGGTATCACGAACTCATAAAGACCGGTGAAGGAAAGAGGGTCGTACTGATTTTGGACATCAACAGGTGAGATGTTTGCGACACACCGCTATGTACATATCACTTCCACCTATGAGTTCGAGGGTTTTATCTTCCACTATGCGTTTCGTGAATGGGCCTGGAGTCCCATCGTTGCAGTGCATACACAGAGCTGAAAGTTTGGTCACGTCACACGCCATGGGTATACAATCAACGAGTTCTCCAAACTTACATTGAAATGAATCAGCGTCTAGACCAGCCAATAGCACCGATTTGTTAACAGACAGACAGCACTCTACAAACTTCTTCAACTGTGTAAAAAACTGGGCTTCGTCGATGGCTACGATGTCAGCCTCGTCGAATTCCCTCATGTTGAGAACATTGAAAAGATCGAAAACTTTGAGGCAGTTGAACTTTACGTTATCGTGTGTCTTCAATACTTGGTCAGGAGATCTCGTATCCTTCGCCGAGTTGATGACAAGAATATTCTTTCCAATGACTTTCAAGCGCTTAAGTCTCCGAATGAGTTCAGATGTTTTACCAGAAAACATATTTCCCATAATAATCGACAAACCCATCCTCGCTGATTATTATAATCTCGTATTTTTTATATGGTGGAACTTCACAAGGCAGTCTTCAACGGTCACGTTGGGTACTATAATCCCAGGACTGGCCGTGTCAGGTTTGGAAAATGCATCTACTCCAGCATAGGGGCGGCTATAAAATATCTCAAGCCAAAGTAAGATGCCTCTGAGCGATGCTCAGATTACCAAGAAGGTTGGGGAACTGCGTAAATCTGAGGGTAAGATTTACGCACCCCTCAAATATTTCAGGGGGCTCATCACCTTGGGTCAGGTCGAGACCCGCTACAAGAAGATGCTCCGGAGAGACTACAAAGACTTCAAGACGGACAAGGGACAGAAGACAAAGACTTCTTCCTACACGCAAAGGTTTAGAAAGATGTATCCGGGAGCCAAATCTCTCCCTGAAATTGCTAAGGCTACTGGCGTGCCTTTGAAGACCCTCAAGACGGTCTACAATAGGGGTCTCGCCGCGTGGAGAACTGGGCATCGTCCAGGAGCTTCTCCACAGGCGTGGGGGTATGCTAGGGTACATAGCTTCGTCACGAAGGGGAAGACGTACTACACGGCGGATAAGGATTTGAGGTGAACCACTCATCTATTCGTTGTATCATAGCGCGCTTATCCTCCTCTGTATATTTGGTACCCTTTCCCTGATTCGTATTGTCAATCAACCACTGAGAGTTCAGATAGTGCCAGCAATATTTGTTGTCATCTGGCAAATTCCACACACTACACGGAATGATTTCATCTATCTGAACCTTATCGTTATCGGTTTTTGGGCGACCATATCTGTCTTCAAAAGTTTTATGAAGATACCTGACCCAGTCTTTTGAAGTCATACAAAGATCTTCCAATGCACCTGTAGGATTTTTAGCCTTTGTGGTTTCGTATCGTCTGTATCGTCTCAAAGAAATTGCGTGTCCACACGGGTCACATATAGGGCACTTAGAGCGCTCCTTCCCGTGCTCGCAGATGCTCCCACCCCCACACTCCTTGCACAAGCTTCGCCGCCTCCCGTGCTCGCAGATGCTCCCACCCCCACACTCCTTGCACCTGCTTCGCAGCCTCCCATGCTCGCAGAAGCTCCCACCCCCACACTCTTTGCATTTGGTTCGCTCCCTCCCGTGCTCGCAGATTGTGCCCCCACCGCACTCCTTGCACCTGCTTCGCAGCCTCCCATGCTCGCAGATTTGAGATCCACCACATTCCTTGCACGTAGAGCGCTCACGACCGTGCTCGCAGATTTGAGATCCACCGCACTCCTTGCACCTGTTTCGCCGCCTCCCGTGCTCGCAGATGCCCGAGCCCCCACACTCCTTGCACCTAGAGCGCACACGACCGTGTGGACATTTTGGACGAACATATTTTGGTTTTTTGGTGATTGTCGGGCATGGCGGACAAAAATTAAACGAATCCAGCCTAGTTTGAATCATCTTAACACATATTTACTTAAAATCTCTAAACGACTTAAAACATCCTACATACATGCTAGGTTCTCAGCCGCCTCGACCACCTCTACCATCTCGGCGAGCTCGGTGAGTCTATCTACCGGGAATACCTCACAATTCCAGTGTTTCTTGTGTTCATTGATATGTTTCTGACTCTTTGTGTGGTAGTAGCAAAAGATAATCTTGGAACCCCCATTTTGCTCTACATCAAAGTCATTGTGAATCAACTTCTTCACGAGTTCACCCACATACATAGCGCGATCCTCGAGGGAGGCGTCAGAGACGTCACACTTATCGGGGTTGACTCGGATCGTTACAACGGGGCAATATTGGACCTCTTCCATTCCCCCGATGGCCAGATTCTGTTCACTGATCTTTCGAACTTCACATGAGGTCTCTCTACCCACATGTGAATCTTCATCAATCTCTACGACCACCGCGAGTTTTCCGGGGACAACCCAGAGGAGATCTGGACGTCGTCGGTCTAAATCTCCACAGATGTCAGTCTTCACGATGCTCTTATCTTTAGAGTTGGGTGGATGTCCCACGTGTCCGATGATCATGTCTCCAAACATATGTTCAATACGTTCCATGTCTAACACTCTACATCCCCTACAAGTGTAGACTCCCTTGTGTGATTCGACGCGAGTAATTTTGCAAATTTTACAGAGTTTCGCGTAGCCAAAATCTGAAATCGGACAATCCATACAGAATGAACGGTGACGTCCATGTGGGCACACAGAGGAGCCGTTACATGGTAAACACATACGACGGAGTTTCCCGTGTTCACAGAACGCCTTCACACCCTCACTCTTACAATGGACACATTCTCTCCGTCGACGATTATGTTCACATATATTCTTACCACCACATAGGATGCAATCAGGTTGATAACGATTATGTTCACACACAGTCATTTCGAGTTATATAGAAAACGAGTCATACTTTTAAGTACTTTTAAAGACTAGCACTGTTTAAGTACTAATGTCTCGTCGTCCCATTCGTAATATTCGACGACCCCAAGAACCTGAACCCAGAATCTCTTGGGACGAATACTTCATGCAAACTGCCCAACTCGCATCTGTGAGATCCCCTTGTGACAGACTCAAGGTTGGTTGTGTCCTCGTCAAAAACAACCGCCTCATCAGTATGGGCTACAACGGTTTCTTGTCTGGGACAGAACACCATTCCATAGTGAGGGATGGCCACGAACAAGCGACGATCCATGCGGAGATTAACGCAATCACGGACGCGGCGAAGAGGGGTGCCTCCATCGATGATTGTGTGGCCTACGTGACACATTATCCGTGTCTCAACTGCTATAAGGCACTGGCGAGTAGTGGAATCAAAAAGATCTATTACAAAACAGACTACAAGAATGACCCAGTTGTCGAGGAGTTGGGGTATGGAGTGGAACTATTTTCTCTCTAAAAAGTAGATTCAAAATATATAAAGCCCAAATCCAAGAGCAAACAGTTAAAGAAAAAGTCCAAGTAAAGAGTAATGGACATCTCAAAGATTCCCAAGGATATCCTCCGTGTGCTTCAAGATAAGGAACTCTCGATAGCGAAGAAGATGATGGCTTTCAATATGCTTATGCCGGATTTGAGACCTGAAACAAAACACACTGAGGCGTATAACGACAACATCGAAGTTGGTCACACGATTAAGCGTCTTGTGGATGAGGGTAAGATCCGTTTTGATGGATTCGATAAGGATTTCAAATTGAAAGTTATAAAGAGTTAGGGTCAAGCTTAAACCCTAAACCTGTTCCTGTGACCGTCCCACCCTTTCTCTTAGATTGTCTATTTTCAAAATACTTCTCATACTCTTCCAGAACAATGACTCCATCTTCATCTAAATCATAACCAAACAACTCATCTTTGAGGTCGCCGTCTGGAATTTCGTCTGTAGAAATTCTGTTATCTTCGTTAATGTCTAAATTATTGAAAGATAATTTCGAAGCCATTTGTCGTATTTCGACTTGGGTGGAAGGGTCGGTGATTTTATTCATGAATTTTGCCTCAACCACTGCGCGCTCCACATCTTCTCTACCCATCGACGCCACCTGTTTCCCACCCATCGACGCCGTCGACGCCACCTGTTTCCCACCCGTCGACGCTGTGGACTCTTCTTGTGGTTCGTCACCCGTCGACGCTGTGGACTCTTCTTGAGGTTCATCCTTCTTACTTCCACTGGAAAATGAAGATATAATAGAAAGGAATATTATCACAATGACAGCGATTCCGATTTCTTTCTTGTATCGTTGGATCTGTTCCATGTTAGTACTGTAGACTTTTTTTTGTTGGATTACATTAGAATGTCCTTGGACGATATCCCAAAAAGGACTCAGTACATTGTCATTGAATCTGATTTTGTGAATGGAACGAACAATACATTTTCACTGGACTTAGCTCTGGAATCCAATACTCACGTTGAGGACATGAGTAGGGTCCTTGGTATAAAAATAGTGGATTTCTATGTGACTCAAGTTGGTGCAGCTAGTCCTAATTCTGATGAACATCCTAATGATATACCTAAATTCGTGGACATTATATGCCCTGAAATTCCCAAGGTGGCACAACTCCTGGATGAACGTAATGGACAAATATTAGCTAGAGTTCCTCTTGAGCGTCACTTTACACATAGTTCGCATACAATTTTACGAGACAAACAGTGGCGTAGATTTCCCCAAAATACAAATTATTTCAATCCTATCTCAATCAAGAAGCTTAATTTCAAGATTTTTGAGTGCCAAGATGATGGGGATTATTTATTATTAAATCCATCTTCAAAGTGGTATATGATTCTCGAGATTACCACCGTAAATGTGAAGGAGAAACCAAAAGACCGCGAACTTCAAATTCTAAGAGCTTTGGAAAAGCTACTCAAAAAAATTGACACACTGAATGAAAATGTTCGAAAGCTCCCCGACAAACCTCCAGAGGAAAACCCTAAAAAATTTTCATTTGGTCTTCTCGTGCTTCTTTTGGTCACAATACTGAGTGGGTTTATTTGGTGGGTCAATAAAACTTCTGCGTAAAAAGTATGGGGGGTAAAAAGGGTCGTCGAATGAAATATTCCCTCTCATCATCTTATGAAACTGACTATTACGAGGAAGAGATACAGTTTGAAGAAAAAGACGTATGTCCAAACGTGATTCCTAAAAGTGATAGACAGCGTGACTACAATCAGATGTTATATAGTCCAAACAAACAGATGGTTTTTGCGATTGGTCCCGCTGGGACTGGTAAAACCATGTTAGCCTGTATAGCCGCTATAACTGGGTATAACGACAAATCCTACAAAAAAATAATAATGACACGACCAGTTGTATCTGTAGAAGAAGACATTGGGTATCTTCCAGGCACTTTAGAGGAAAAGATGGACCCATGGATAAGACCCATCATGGACATCTTCGGTGAATATTACAACCAGGCAGACATTCAGTTCATGATAAAAGAAAAGATCCTGGAAATTTGCCCCCTAGCTTACATGAGAGGAAGAACCTTTAAAGATTCTTTCATCATAGCAGATGAGATGCAGAATTCAACACCTAACCAAATGAAAATGTTACTCACTCGTATCGGTGACGACAGTAAAATGGTCGTCACCGGTGACTTAAACCAACATGATAGAAAGTATGGCGAGAATGGACTCAAAGATATTTATGACAAGGTGAAGGGTAAACAATTGAAAAGAATCGATAGTGTCGTTTTTCAACACGTGGATATAGAACGATCACCCATAGTCAGAGATATTTTGGAACTTTACGGAGACAATTAAAGACAAATACTCCCTAATATAGAAATGTTACCCGGAATAGAGGTTGGAACTATCATGTCTATATTAGCGATATGCACTGGAACTCCATTGGAACCTTTACCACTACTTTATATCATGGCCTCTGCTAGATGGGCATACGGTGCGGATAGATTTCTGGATGGAAAGACCGAAGACACCCCCGAGTCTATCGCTGCAGCTCTTTTGATCGCGAATCTCGTATTATGGTATTCTGGTCAAACTAAGTATGTCGCACCAGAGATACTTTCGATTCTGATGTATCCCACGTTCAAACACAATTTCCCTCTATTGAAACCCTTTTATGTCGGGACTTTTTGGGCAGGAGCTATCAGTGTGGTTCCTCACCTGATAGCACATACAGAAGTCATTCAAGATCAAGCTCTAGCGATGGGTCTCTTGGCCACTGGGGTATCAAACATGGCTGATATTGAAGATGTGGATGATGATATTGAACATGGAATTTATACATTTCCCACAAGATTTGGTGTTCTACCAACCAAGATTATGTCTGGTGGATTATTTTTGGGTTCCATCTACAAAAGCGGGATACTCCCACATGCCACACTTCCTAAAGTTCATCCTCAAAGGCGTCTTCTCCATAAAGCTCGTCCAATGTTTCCAAGATTCCATGCAAATCGCTCAGTGACGACTCTGTAGCGCGCAAACCCCACGAAGTAAGTAACCTTATCTTTTTTTCTGATTGTTTATACCTGGCAATCTGGTAGCGCATTTGTTCGAGGTGCACCGTTTCCACAACCTGATATTTCTTCGGTCTCGATTCTGGATTCCGTGGCTTTTTATTCGACGAATTGTAAATACGGGTAGGTGTGTAACTGAGAGTCAACATGTAACTATCAATGTAACGTAGACTTTAAGCAGATGTCTCCACCTTCTTCTTGGT
>Ga0102963_1000791_pt1 | contig 13790 bp, 12 predicted proteins | sample SalPon2_C_H2O_MG_2_FD_84522 | JGI IMG/M metagenome (GOLD analysis project Ga0102963, IMG submission 84522) | Salt pond water microbial communities from South San Francisco under conditions of wetland restoration - Salt Pond MetaG SF2_C_H2O_MG | ecosystem: Environmental > Aquatic > Non-marine... | reverse complement strand
GTAGCTTGAGCATTTGAACTTGACATGAAACGATTATTATTCATTTACATATTTTCCTTATTAAAATTAGTTTATTATAATGTAATAGCTAATGCCTCTTAAAGCAATAGTTTCATAAAAATTTAATATTCTTAACAATTTTTTTAAATTGAATGTAAAGGCATGAGTTTATTGATTTGTGATCTTCTTATTTTCTCTGTTTCAGACTTTAATTGCCCACATGCTGCGTAAATATCTTGGCCTCGAGGTTTTCTAACAGGAGATGCATAACCTGCATCCATAATTACTTTTGCAAATTGATCTATACTCTTTTGCGAGGAAGTTTCAAATAATGACCCTGGCCATGGATTAAATGGAATCAAGTTGATTTTGGATGGTATTCCTGAAATCAATTCAACTAGTTTTTTGGCATCTTCAACTGTATCGTTTATGCCTCTTATCATAACATACTCCCATGTAATTCTTCTAGAGTTTGATAAGTTAGGATAATTTCTACATGTGTTTATTAACTCTTCTAAATTATATTTTTTATTTATTGGAACTAACTTATTTCTCAAATCATCATTAACTGCATGAAGTGAAATAGCTAAATTTACACCCAAGTCAGATCCAGCTATATCTATAAAAGGTATTATCCCAGAAGTTGATAATGTTATCCTCCTTCTTGAAATAGAAATACCATCGTCTGACATCATTATTTTTATAGATTTGCTAACTTCTTCATAATTTAATAAGGGTTCTCCCATACCCATCATAACTATATTAGTTACTTTTCTTCCATTTTTGCCAGAAGGCCAATCTTGTAAATGATCCATTACAACCATTAATTGGCCAATGATTTCACCTGCTGTCAAATTTCTAACTAAAGCTTGCGTTCCAGTATGGCAAAAGGAGCAATTTAGTGTACAACCTACTTGACTTGATAAACAAACAGTTCCTCTATCATCTTGAGGTATGTAAACAGTTTCTATTTCGGATTTGTCCTTAAGTTTAATTAACCATTTTATGGTACCGTCTTTACTCTTATGAATCTCAGAAATTTCTAGCCTTGGTATATAAGAGATTTCATTTAAGAAATATTTGTCTGTCTTGGATATATTTTTCATATCTTCAAATGATTTGAGACCAAAACAATAAATCCATCTCCATATTTGCGTGGCTCTAAATTTGGGAAGATTATTAGTAGTACAAAAAGTTTTTAAATCTTCAAAACTTAACTCAAGGAGATCTTGTTTTAAAATAGACACCTACGTTATGCTTTCTCAAAAAATTTTAACTAAGAACAACTTTTGTCGATAAGTCTTAATGCTTTTGTAAAACCTATTAAAGAGTATGTATCAACAATTTTATTGCCTGGGGTAGAAGTGCCTGTTACTTTTAGCAATTTACCTTTTCTCATTGATTGAACAAGGAACCTATCTACTTTGGAACTCTCTGACCAAGCTCGATCATCAACAGGGAAAAGCTTTGTTCTTTTTCCATCTACATCAAAGATAACATCTTCATTTCGTTTGAAATTAAAACCAGCTTTTATAGATACTTCATGGGTACTTCCACCCTTTATATTTGTAACAAATACATATGGTTTACCCCTATTGTCTTTATTAAATTTTCCAACGGTTTTAATAGGCTCAGAGGTAATAAAACAAGTTTTAGATTTGCCTTTTAAAGTAGAGTAAGCTTTCCAGTTTTTTTCAGAGCCCAACAAACTTGTTTCAGCAAATGAGACTTTAGAGGCAAATAAGGTTAATGTTAAAAATGCGCTAAAAGAAATCAACCTAAAGAAATTCATTATGTTCCCATGAATAATACCCTAAAATGAGATGTCTAACTACATTTCTATAGGGATTAATTTATTTCTTTATATTAACTAACAATTATTAGGTTTACTTACAACCCCTATTGTCTCTAAAATTTCAATAAAATAATTATTTTTTTTACAATTTTTTTTTTTTAAAGTATTTTTGTCCAATATATTTTACTGATATTAATTATTTTTTTTTAAAAGAGAAATCATAATATTTTTAAATAATTTAAGGAACAAAATGCGAGAAAAAAGTCCTGAAGTAAAAAAAGTTGTCCTTGCCTACTCGGGTGGATTAGATACATCAGTTATCCTAAAGTGGCTCCGTGATAACTATAATTGTGAAGTTGTAACGTTTACTGCTGATATTGGTCAAGGTGAAGAAGTTGAACCAGCTCGAGAAAAAGCAAAGGCATTAGGTGTTAAAGAAATTTTTATAGATGACTTAAAAGAAGAATTCGTAAAAGATTTTGTTTTCCCGATGTTTAGAGCTAATGCTCTTTATGAAGGTATTTACTTGTTAGGGACTTCCATTGCTAGACCTTTAATTGCTAAAAGACAAATCGAAATTGCAAATATAACCGGTGCTGATGCAGTTTCACATGGTGCAACAGGTAAAGGTAATGATCAGGTTAGGTTTGAGATTGGATATTATAGCCTGCAGCCAAACATCCGAGTTATCGCCCCGTGGCGTGAATGGGAACTTACAAGTAGAACAAATCTAATTAATTATGCAGAAAAAAATCAAATAAAAGTCCCAAAGGATAAAAGAGGCGAGGCTCCTTTTAGTGTAGATGCTAACCTTTTACATATTTCAGCAGAAGGTAAAATACTTGAAGACCCATGGATAGAACCAGAGGAATTTGTTTATTCAAGAACTAAATCACCTTTTGAGGCTCCAGATAAACCAACAGAAATATTTTTAGAATTTTTAAATGGCGATCCAATTTCTTTGAATGGTGAAAATTTATCACCAGCTAATATGCTTCACAAATTAAACGTTTTAGGAGGTGAAAATGGTATTGGTAGAATAGATTTAGTTGAAAACAGATTTATAGGTATGAAATCTAGAGGTATATATGAAACTCCCGGGGGAACAATATTATTTCATATGCGAAAAGCCATTGAATCCATAACATTGGACAAAGGAGCAGCCCACCTTAAAGATGAATTAATGCCAAAATATGCCGAGTTAATATATAACGGATTCTGGTTTTCACCCGAAAGAGAGATGCTTCAAGCCTCAATTGACCTTAGCCAAAAAAATGTGTCTGGTACAGTAAGAGCAAAACTATATAAAGGTAATGTCATTATAACTGGCAGGAAATCACCATACTCATTATATAATGAGAGTTTGGTAACCTTTGAAGAAGGGACAGCCGATTACAACCAGTATGACGCTGAGGGATTTATAAAACTAAACGCTTTAAGGCTTAGAGTAAAAAAAATGATTGAGAAATCCACTTAAATTTATTTACTTAATACAAACGGGGCCAATAGTTCGATCTTTTGATACTTGTTTTAATACTACTCTTTCATTTTGAGCTAAAACATAAGTGTTTTTATACTTTCCAGATTTACAATTAACTGGCTTAACAAATTTATATTCCACAGGACCAGCTTTTGATGCTTCAACTAAAAAGTTTTTAACATGTGGTTCTTCTAAAGCCAGCATTGAAATAAATGCAATAAAAAATATCATTTTTCACTCCTTTGTATTATATAAAAAAACATAAATAAGTGGCATTTGTTTGACAAATAAAGACTCAATTAGGGCAATTTTAGTTAGGAGATCATTGTGGTTAAAGAAAATTTTGTAATTCCAGAAAAAATGCAAGCTGTAGAAATTTCTGAGTATGGTGGGCCACAAAACCTAAAAATTTGTTCCAGATCAACTCCAAAACTTTTAAATAATCAGATTTTAATTAAGGTCTTATTTGCTGGTGTTAACAGGCCTGATTTATTACAAAGGCAAGGTAATTATAAAGTTCCAGAAACAGCATCTGACCTACCTGGTTTAGAAGTTTCTGGAATTGTCGTTGCTATTAATGGTTCAAATATAAAATTTAATATTGGTGACAAGGTTTGTGCGCTCTGTCATGGAGGCGGTTACGCAGAATATGTGGCCGTAGACGCCGGGCACTGCATGCCAATACCACAAAACTATTCAATGCAAGAAGCAGCATGTATTCCGGAAACATTCATTACAGTATGGAGCAATCTATTCATAAGAGGAAATTTATCTAAGAACGAGAATGTACTTATTCATGGAGGAGCTAGCGGTATTGGAACAACAGCAGTTCAACTTGCAAAACATTTTGGAGCCAAAGTATTTGCTACTGCAGGAAGCGAAAAAAAATGTTTAGCCGTTGAAAAACTGGGTGCTATTAAATGCATTAATTACAATACATTGCAATTTGAAGATGAGATTAACAAAATCACCAATAATGAGGGGGTTGATGTAATTTTAGATATGGTAGCTGGAAGCTATGTTCCTAGAAATTTAAAATGTTTAAACGTTGACGGACGATTAATAATTATAGCTGTACAAGGGGGATTCAAAGACGAAGTAAATTTTGCTAATCTTATGATTAAAAGACAAACTATTACGGGTTCTACTCTAAGACCTCAGTCAACAGTAGCAAAAGCAAGTTACGTAGATAATCTAGTTACAAACGCATGGCAATGGTTAGAATCAGGTGATATAATGCCAATTATTGAACATGAATTTAAATTAAGTGAAGCAGCTGATGCTCACAAAGCCCTTGAAAGAGGAGATCACATAGGTAAATTCATCATGAAAGTTTCGTAATACGTGAATCAATTATTAAATTTAGTTTTTTTCAACTTATAAATCTAATTTTCTCTTATCAAAGTTTATTTGGTAATTCTAGCCTTACGAAAATTATGCATCCTCATTAATTGTTCGGTTGCCTTATTTATTGTTGTTGATGCTGCATATGGTATAGATGTGCCAGGCCCAAATATAGCTGCAACTCCTGCATTATATAAAAATTCATAATCTTGAGATGGGATTACTCCTCCACAGACAACAAGTATATCGTCAGCCTGCCTTTTCTTTAATTCTTCAATCAACTGAGGTATTAGAGTTTTATGTCCAGCAGCCAAAGAAGAGACCCCAATTACGTGAACATTTAACTTAATAGCTTGCTCAACAGCCTCTGAAGGTGTTTGAAATAAGGTACCTATCTCAACGTTAAACCCAATATCTGTGAAAGCAGAGGCAATTACCTTAGCTCCTCTATCATGTCCATCCTGACCAAGCTTTGCCATAAATATTTTTGGGGTCTCTCCTGCAATTTTTTTAAATTTAGATAATGCATTGTCAACCTCAATAAAATCGTCTTTATTTGAATAAGATTTTTTATAGATATCTTTTATAACATCTTGTTTAACACCATACCTGCCATAAACCTCTTCTAATGCAAAAGAAACTTCTCCTACTGTAGCTCTTGCTCTCACTGCCTTTATTGATAACTCCAGCAAGTTCCCTGTATTCTGTTCAGCTGCTTTTTTTAAATTATTAAGAGCTTCAATTACATGAAGGTTATTTCTAGATTTTTTTATTTCATTTAGTTTGATAATTTGTTCTTCACGAACTAAGTTATTGTCTATATCCAAAACGTCAATTTGGTCTTGTTGATCAGATTTAAACTTATTAACGCCAACAATGACGTCTTCTCCAGAATCTATCTTAGCCTGTCGTTTAGTAGCTGAAATCTCAATTTCTGATTTAGGGAAACCACTAATGACAGCTACTGTCATCCCACCCATATTTTCGATTTTTTGAATAAGTTCGTCTGCTTTTTCAATCAATTCTTTAGTCAAATTTTCAACAAAATAACTTCCAGCAAGTGGATCTACTGTATCAGTAATACCCGTCTCATGCTGAAGGATTAATTGGGTATTTCTTGCAATTTTAGCAGAGAACTCTGTTGGCAAACCAATAGCTTCATCAAATGAATTCGTATGTAATGACTGAGTTCCTCCTAAAGTTGCTGCCAAAGCTTCAATAGTTGTTCTAATAATATTATTATAAGGGTCTTGTTCTTGCAGACTGGCTCCAGATGTTTGACAATGAGTTCTTAGCATTTGAGATTTAGGGTTTTTGCAATCAAATAATTTTTTTGTCCATTTTGACCATAAATATCTTGCTGCTCTCAATTTTGCAGCTTCCATAAAAAAGTTCATGCCAATAGCAAAGAAGAAAGATAACCTTGGTGCAAAATCATCTACTAATAAGCCTCTTTGAGTTGCTGCTCTAATATATTCCAGCCCATCAGCTAAAGTAAAAGCTAATTCCTGCACCAATGAAGCTCCTGCCTCTTGCATATGGTAGCCAGAAATTGAAATAGAGTTGAATTTAGGCATTCTTTTAGAAGTAAACTGAATAATATCAGAGACAATTCTCATCGATGGTTCTGGTGGGTATATATATGTATTCCTAACCATAAACTCTTTAAGAATATCATTTTGAATGGTTCCACTTAATTTTTCTGTATTAACACCCTGTTCTTCTGCAGCTACAATGTATCCTGCTAAAACTGGAAGGACTGCACCGTTCATAGTCATAGAAACTGACATTTTATCAAGAGGGATTCCATCAAACAGAATCTTCATGTCTTCAACAGTATCGATAGCCACTCCGGCTTTACCAACATCACCATAAACTCTTTCATGGTCAGAGTCATAGCCTCTATGCGTAGCTAAATCAAAAGCAACAGAAAGCCCCCTTTGACCAGAAGCTAAATTTTTTTTATAAAATGCATTTGATTCAGATGCCGTCGAGAAACCAGCGTACTGCCTAATAGTCCAAGGTCTTCCAGTATACATTGTCGCTTTTGGACCTCTTAAAAAAGGAGCCTCTCCGGGAAGGGTGTTTAAATGTTCTAAACCTTTATTATCTGAAGCAGTATACAAAGGTTTAATATTAATACCTTCTGGAGTTTCAACGACAAAGTCATCAATTTTGGTTCTATTTAACTCACTAAGAGCATTTTTTTTCCAGTTTTCTATACTTTTATCTTTTTCCATACATGTCTCTTAAAATCTTAATAATCTAGTTAAATACAAATTCCATGATAATTTGATCAACAGAGAGAGTGTCATTTTCTTTGAAATTAATTTTATTAATTTTACATTTTTTGGGCGCAATTAGTGTGTTTTCCATTTTCATTGCTTCAACAACACATAAAGCCTGACCATCTTCTACTAAATCATTTTCTTTTACTAAGACTTTAATTAATTTACCTGGCATAGGACAGATTAATAGGTTTGATTTATCTATAACTCTCAGTGGTTTCATATATTTAAAATGTTTAGCTACATGTTTAGGAAATACAAGAGCCGATATCGAAATACCCCTGTAGGATAAATTTAAATATGGTTTTTCATAATTGATTCTGCATTCTATTTCGTGAGGAAAAGTTACTTCAGATTTAGATTGATCAAATAAATTAATATTAGCGCTTACTAATTTTGTAGAAAAATTCTTGGACAGATTTATCGTTATAAATTTGTTAATTATTCCAGGTAAGGTTTTATTTGTTAAAGGCTTAAGTTTTAGCTCATTTGAAACTTGATCTAATTGTCCTATTTTAAATTTTAATATTCTAGGTTCTGTAACAATAGATTTATATCTTAATTGAATTTCCCATTCATCTGAAATTTCATTAAGGTTATCAAAATCCTTATGGATTTCTGTTATATGGTAAGCCAATAATAAAGAAGCTAATGTCCATTCTTCACTTATATTTGCAATAACTCCTTGAAACCCCTCTTTATACTCATCTTCAATAAACGAAGTATTCAAATCTCCAGCCTTAAACCTCTTGTTACCAAGAATAGCTGACAAAAAAGGAATGTTGTGATCAATGCCTTCAAGTAGAAAATTATCAAGCGCAGATCCCATCCTATTGACAGCAATTTCTCTTGTTTTTCCCCAAGTACATAATTTTGCAATCATTGGATCATAGTACATAGAAATTTCATCACCTTCTTTAACACCTGTATCGTTTCTGGTAATTGACCCATCATAGTGTTTCATTTCTTTAGGAGGATGGTATCTTGTTAACCTCCCTATTGAAGGTAAGAAGTTCTTGTAAGGATTCTCTGCATAAATTCTTGATTCAATAGCCGAACCATTTAATTTAATATCCTCTTGCTTTATCTCTAATTTTTTTCCGCTAGCAATATTTATCATTTGCTCGACTAAATCTATACCTGTAATTAACTCGGTTACAGGATGCTCCACCTGAAGACGAGTATTCATTTCAAGAAAATAAAAGTTTTTATCTCTGTCTACAATAAACTCAACAGTTCCTGCGCTAGAGTAGCCAACTTTTTGAGATAGTTTAATAGCTTGTTTTCCCATTTCCTCTCTAGTTTTTTGGTCTAAGAAAGGTGATGGAGCCTCTTCAATTACTTTTTGATTCCTTCTTTGAATAGAACACTCTCTTTCTCCCAAATAAATGATGTTTCCAAATTTATCTGCTAAGATTTGTATTTCTATATGCCTAGGCTCAGTAATAAATTTTTCTATGAAAATACGTTTATCTCCAAAGCTATTAATAGCCTCACTCGTTGCTCGCTCAAAACTATCGGCAACCTGGTCTTCAGAAAAGGCAATTCTCATACCTTTTCCACCGCCACCTGCACTAGCTTTAATCATAACTGGATAACCTATTTCACCAGCAATCTTTATTGCTTCATCTTTATTTTCAATAATACCAATATGGCCAGGAACTGTATTCACACCCGCAGCTTTAGCAATTTTTTTTGATTCAATTTTATCGCCCATTGATGCTATTGCTGTTTTAGAGGGACCGATAAAAGTAATTCCCTCTTTTTCTAACAGTTCAGCAAAGTTTGCATTTTCTGATAGAAAGCCATATCCAGGATGCAAGGCATCACAAGATTTTTCTTTACATGCTTTAATAATAAGGTCTGGCCTTAAGTAACTCTCAGATGCTGGTGATGCTCCTAAATAAACAGATTCATCGGCTAAATTTACATGTTCTGATGACTTATCAGCATCAGAATAAATAGCTACAGTCTTAATATTCATTTTCTTCGCAGTTTTTATTATTCTACAAGCTATTTCACCTCGATTTGCTATTAAAATTTTTTTTAACATTTTTGTTTTCTATCAATAATTAAAGGGGAATATTACCAAATTTTTTACTTGGATTCTTTTGTGTTTTATTTTTCAACTTTGAAAAGGCTTGTATTAACCTAAACCTTGAATTACTTGGAATAATAACGTCATCAAGAAAACCTCTTTCTGCTGCAATAAAAGGATTGGCAAATCTTTCTTCGTAATCAAGGGTTCTTTTTTCTATTTGTTTTGGATCATTCAACTCATCTCTGAATAAAATTTCGACTGCTCCCTTTGCCCCCATAACAGCTATTTCTGCTGTAGGCCATGCATAGTTTGCATCACCTCTTAAATGTTTTGAACTCATTACATCATAAGCTCCACCATAAGCTTTTCTAGTAATTAAAGTGACTTTTGGAGTTGTTGCTTCTGCATAAGCGAATAAAAGTTTTGCTCCATGTTTTATAATTCCACCATATTCTTGAGCAGTGCCAGGCATAAAACCAGGCACATCAACAAGTGTTAAGATAGGAATATTAAAAGCGTCACAAAATCTTACAAAACGTGCGGCCTTTCTACTAGAGTCAATATCTAAACATCCTGCTAAAACCATTGGCTGATTTGCGACCACACCAACTGTTTGTCCAGCAAGTCTTATAAAACCAATTAAGATGTTTTTTGCATAATTTTCTTGTAATTCAAAAAAATCATACTGATCAGCAATTGAAACTATTAATTCTTTCATATCGTAGGGTAGATTAGGGTTTTCCGGTATTAAAGTATCTAAGGATAGAGTAACTCTTTTGATTGAGTCTTCAGTATACCTATCCTTTGCCCTCTCAGCATTATTGGAAGGTAAAAAACTCAAAAACTTTCTCAAAACAGTCAAGGCCTCAATATCGTTATTAAATGAACCATCAGCAACAGACGAAATTGTTGTGTGTGTTTCAGCACCTCCAAGTTCTTCAGCAGTAACCTCTTCCGAAGTTACAGTTTTCACCACATCTGGACCAGTAACAAACATATAACTAGTACCCTTCACCATGAAAGTAAAATCAGTCATGGCAGGGGAATAGACAGCTCCTCCTGCACAAGGACCCATTATCATGGAAATTTGAGGAATAACACCTGATGCAAGGGCATTTTGAAGAAAAACATCTGCATAACCTCCAAGAGATTCCACACCTTCTTGAATTCTTGCACCACCACTATCATTCAAGCCAATAATTGGTGCTTTGTTTTGAATAGCAAGTTTCATTATTTTCACTATTTTTTTGGCATGATCTGAAGATAATGAACCTCCAAAAACTGTAAAATCTTGGGCGTATACGTAAATTAGCTTACCATTTACTTTTCCGGATCCAGTAATGACACCATCTCCTGGTATAGTTTTCCCATCCATACCAAAATCTCTGATACGATGTACTACAAACATATCAGTTTCTTCAAAGGTACCCTCGTCAAGTAGAATATTTATTCTCTCTCTTGCGGTTAATTTCCCTAAAGAATGTTGTTTTTCTATTCTTAGCTTTCCACCACCAAGACGTGCTTTTTCTCTTCTTGACTGAAGTTCTGCTATTATTTCTCTACTAGATTTTTTAATGACTTTACTCCTTGGAGAATTCTTCAATGTTTATATTTAGCAAAATTTAAATATTTAAACTAGCAATAATCTATTTATGTTAATTGAAAAAATGCTAATTTTGTATCATGGTAAAACAAATTTTGTGTCAAAATTAATACTATTGAGTTGGAGATTTTATGACAGAGACAATTTCTAATATTGGCAGACTGAATCATATTGCTATTGCAGTACCTAATATTGAAAATGCAGTTAAAGCTTGGGAAAAAGCATTAGGAGCAAATGTAAGTAATCCTCAAATATTACCAGAGCATGGTGTAAGAGTAGTATTTATAGAATCTCCTAATACTAAAGTTGAACTATTAGAACCCTTAAATGAATATAGTCCTATTAGTAAATTTTTGACCAAAAATCCTAATGGAGGAATGCATCATATTTGTTATGAAGTTGAAGACATTAGATCTGCATCAAAAAAACTCGAATTAGCTGGAGCAAGAATTTTGGGTGATGGGAAGCCTAAGATTGGCGCTCATGGTAATCCAGTTATTTTTTTAAACCCCTCAGATTTTTCTGGAACGCTTATAGAATTAGAGGAAATAAAATAAATTTATTCGTTCTCCTTGTAAACCACGTTAGAACCACATTTTTTGCATATTAAATTTAACTTCTTTCTATGAACTTTTTGTTCCCAACATTGATTTACACAAAACCTAGTCCACTTATAATTAGAAAACTCCAAAGTATGACAGCGTTTAGCTGAGCAACCTAGTTTTAATGCCATTTCTTTCCAAACTTTATTATGCCCATGTTTAGGGCCAACTAAGGCATGAGCAATCTCATGAAGGATTGTATCATTAATGTCCTCTTGATGAGCATTTTTTATAAAATTTCTAGAAAAAGAAATTTTTTTTTCACGAAAATAACATGCTCCAGCTCTAACTTTTGCAAAATCAAGATCTAAATCCCAATCTGTAAGGCCATATTTATTCATTTCAGATCTTGCAAGGTTAAGAAAATCTTCAAAAAACTCCATATCTTTAATTTTTTTTTTCTTACATTTGGATAAACTAGATGAATTAAAGAATTTATTAATTTTAAAAAAATTTTTCATCATATTTTATTTCTTTAAGTTAATATACGAAAATGCCTATTTGTTATTGGAGGATATATTATAATTGCTTGAGTTAAAAAATATAACATTAAGATGGAATTCACCAGTACAAAAAACATTAATAGAAAATCTTTATACCAAAATAGAGAATGGAAATATTTTATGTGTTTTTGGAGTAAGCGGCGTTGGGAAATCTTCATTAATAAATGTTATATCAGGAGTACATGAAGAAAATTTATCTTATGAAGGAGAAATTATTTTAAATGGCAAAAAACTAAACAATATTCCAACTGAAAAAAGAAAAATTGGACTCCTTCTTCAAGATGGCACCTTATTTCCTCATTTAACGGTAGAGCAAAATATATTATTTGGAATGAATAAAAAATTAAAACGTAGGGATAAAGATAATTTAATTATTAAATATCTTCAAAAAGCTAATATGAAAGGGTTCCAAGATAGATATCCTAATAGTTTGTCTGGTGGACAAAAGGCCAGGGTAGCTTGCCTTAGAGCAATTTTATCTGAACCCGATGCATTACTTTTGGATGAGCCATTTTCATCATTAGATCCAGAACAAAGGGAAAGTTTTAGAGAATTTGTAGCCAAGCATGTTAAGGAAGCTAATATTCCTTGTTTACTTGTTACTCATGATGAAAATGACAAAATTATTAGTGATAAAGCACCTTTAAACCTAAACCTTTTCCAAAAATAAAATCTGAAATATTTATTAATTCTTTGCTTAAGTAATAATATTTGTTAGAAATTATTATTAATAATTTCAAGGTGTACAATGAATTCTTCAATAAATGCTTCTAAAATTATCTTAAGTCAAAATGAGAAACGAGTTGTTTCAAAAGAAGAAGCAGAACAAGCTGTCAAAACACTTATAGAATATATAGGTGAAGATCCAGAAAGAGAGGGTTTAATTGAAACCCCTAAGAGAGTAATTAAATCTTTTAACGAATTTTATGCAGGCTATAACCAAGATCCTAAGAAGCTTTTAGAAAAGACATTTGAGGATATTGATGGGTACGATGATATTGTAATACTAAAAAATATTAATTTTGAAAGTCACTGTGAACATCATATGGTTCCAATTATTGGCAGGGCAACTATTGGGTATTATCCAAATAAGAGAGTTGTTGGTATCTCTAAGTTAGCAAGAGTTCTAGATGTTTTTGCAAAAAGACTTCAAACCCAAGAAACAATGACTGCCCAAATCCTTAATTGTATTGATAATGCATTATTACCTAAGGGAACTGCAGTTTTTATTGATGCTGAACATCACTGTATGAGCACAAGAGGTGTTTTGAAAAACGATGTTACGATGACTACCAATCAATTTAGTGGTTGCTTTTTAGAAGATATAAATTTACAAGATAGATTTTTAAAGATGGCTAATTAATTTATTAGAATATTATTTTTTCAATAAATAATTAATAGAAAAATTCTCATGAAAATTGCACCAATAATTTATCTTATAGGACTGTTGTTGTGTATATTATCCTTGTTTATGATGATACCAGCACTTGTAGATTGGTTCTATGGCAACGACGATTGGCCCGCATTTGTTGGATCATCATTCATCACCCTATTTGTAGGGTCTGTTTGTTTCCTTTCAAACAAAGGAATAGTGACAGAACATTTAGAATTGCGACAAGCTTTTCTTCTAACTAATAGTGCGTGGCTATCAATCGCTTTATTTGGATCTCTTCCTTTTATGTTCTCCGAAATTAGCATGAGTTTTGTGGATGCTATTTTTGAATCTACGTCAGGGATTACTACTACAGGAGCAACTGTAATAAATGATTTAGATTCAACATCACATGGAATTTTAATATGGAGAGCTCTTCTTCAATGGTTGGGGGGCGTTGGTATTATTGTAATGGCCTTAGCAGTTCTACCTATGTTATCGATTGGTGGAATGCAATTGTTTAAAACAGAGTCTTATGAAACTCCAGATAAGGTTGTACCTAAGGCTGCAAGTTTTGCTGCAGGCATTAGTTTAGTTTACATCTCACTAACAAGTATATGGGCGTTGATGTTATGGGTTGCTGGCATGCCTGTTTTTGATTCAATTGCACACGCAATGACCACGTTAGCTACTGGTGGCTATTCTACTAAATCTGCTTCTTTGGCTGCCTTTAACTCATCTACAATAGAAATTATAGTGATT
>Ga0102963_1000784_pt1 | contig 13865 bp, 12 predicted proteins | sample SalPon2_C_H2O_MG_2_FD_84522 | JGI IMG/M metagenome (GOLD analysis project Ga0102963, IMG submission 84522) | Salt pond water microbial communities from South San Francisco under conditions of wetland restoration - Salt Pond MetaG SF2_C_H2O_MG | ecosystem: Environmental > Aquatic > Non-marine... | reverse complement strand
AGATTCAAAACGGATCTTCAGTAGCAAAAACTATTAATAGAAATTCATATATTAAGATTCAAGCAAACACTCATAGTCAATCAGTAAATGGTCCGTGGTGTTTAGGTTTATCTGATATTGCAAGACTTAAGAATGTATATGCTGGTTCAAATACTAGTGTTACTAATATAACTCAACATTTTTATATTGATCATAATCAAAATGAAAATTTTTATGATGTTGGATATTTGTATAAAAAACCTACATCATCATATACTATTGGTGCAAATGATGAATTGTTAATTGAATTAGATGTTTTTACACACGCAACAAATATAGCTGGACCTAAAACAGTAAGCTCTTATAATATAAATGATGAATTGACATTAACTGAATTAGATTCATCTGGAGTTGCTATTAATACATTAGAAATACCAGAAGTTGTTAGTAAAGCTGGCGATTACTATGATTTAAGAGATTGTATTGATTTTAGACCTATTACTGATAATACCGCTAATATTGAAAGTGATTATACATTAGCAACAATTAATCCAAGTGAAGTAACTGAATCTTCTAGATTTTCTAGTACTAAACAATTTGTAATACCTGAAGGTGATTTATTCTTAAATTATTCTTATTATATACCAAGAGCTGATACAATTTTATTAAATTCAGATGGTGAATTTGAAATACAAACAAATGTATTACAAGCTGTTACATCTAATCCTAATGAAATTGTATTATATAATGCAATTGTACCACCTTATCCTTCATTACCATATAATTTATCTGATTCTATGGTTGAAATTGCTGATAAGAAGATTGCAAATGAATCTTATTTAAATACAAGAATTAAAAACTATACTATACGTACTCAGTATGTTAATGAGCAAACACCAGGTTATACTATGGCTGAAGTTGCTCAACTTGAAAGAAGAATTGAATCATTAGAATATTATAATAATTTAACATTAACAGAAAATGAAGTTAAAAATCGTGTAATACATAGTTCAGTTGATTCGACAATTGAAAGATTTAAATTCGGTTTCTTTGTTGATAATTATTTTGATTATAATTTTATTGATACTGATAATCCAGAAAATAATGCTACTGTATATGATTTTAAATTACAACCAGCAAGAAGCGCATTTAATATCGGTTTAAAAATAGCTGATAAAGATGCACAATATTTTGATGGTAGTAAAATTAAATTCCCATATACTAAAGAAACTATTATTTCACAAAAGAATGCTACTGATGGTCCTGTTATTCCACCTGAACCAGTTGCAGTAACTCCTACGGCTAATACAGTAACTGCAGAACCTAGTGTTGGGACTTCTTGTCAATGGATTACTAGTATTTCAAGGACTAAAGGTGAAGTTGAAAGTAATATATTTACTTTAAGTTCTAATTCTGAAGCTGATGGTCAATTGATTGAATTTAAATATGATGTATTTAGTGGAAATGATAGATTTGAAATTTATCAATCTGATGACCAAGTAACATGGACTCCTATTTGGAATAACAGTGATAATTTTTCAGATATATCTGCATTAACTGTTGATGAAGCTCGCACATTAACTAATATGAAATTAGCTAGGCCTTCGACTGTATCTGGTACAATGACAATTAAAGCTGGTTCAGTTCGTACTAGACCTAATGGTGGTGATTCTAATTATTGGTTATTTAATACTGGTAAATTCTCTATACCGTATGACTTCTCAAAAGGGCGTTATTTGAAAGTTAATGTAAGAAAAGGTTCTTATATTTGGGGTTATTATATTTGTTATCCTGCTAATGAAGTTGTTAATAGTATTACAAATGTAGCAAATACAACATTAGATGATAGTAATATAAAAACTGCTGTATGTGCTTCACCTACACCAAAATTAAGTACAATTAATATTAAGAGTAATGATACTAAAGCAAGAAGTTATGTTCCTAATCCATGGATTGTTCCAGTACAAGAATATCAAAAGTTATTAAAGCAAAATAGTAAATCTAGATTATATAGTTATTATAAGTCTAAATATTCTAAAGAAATACTAGATAAATATGGAATAAGTGCGCAACAATATTTCTTACAATATTCATAAAGGATAATTATAGTGAGTCAAACTACAAAAACTTTTCAATTACCTGGTAAAATTAGAGCTAGACATTCAATTGGTCCTTTTGAATATGAATACTTATTGCCTAATACTAAATATAAAGTATTCTATAAAAATTATGATGTAACTCGTTGGTGTCGTGGTGTAAAAAATTCTAAAATATCTGCTAATAGATATAATACAGATACATTAACATCAAATGAAAATGGTCAATTACAATTTAAATTACATATTCATGCCTGGCATCATAAATCAAATAGCGATCTTTATAAATTATATGAACAATTAAAAGACAAAAATGATATTATCACTTTATCTTTAGTTCCTGAATATCTTAATTTATTAACATCTAATACTACAATTGGTAATAATACATTAAATGTAGTTACAACTAAATCACCAGATATAGACTCTAATAATAAAAAAATATCTGGTATAACTACTACATCTATTACAGATAATCAAGTTATTCAAAATTTACCGTATAATTTTATTCAAAGTTTCTTTTTAGATCCAAACTCGGTTAATTCATCTAAAACTGTTGATATTACAGATGTAAAATTATACTTTAAAGCAAAACCAACCGCAATTAATACGTCTGGATACGTTAAACCAAATGTAACTATTGCTTTGGTTGATATGAAAGAAAATAGTCCTGTTATTAATACTCAATATAATAAATCTATTGTAACATTAGATTATACACAAATTTATACTAGCTCTGATGCATCTGCTTATACAGAATTTACATTTACAACTCCTATCACCCTTGAAACAGGAAGATATTACGGAGTCGCAATTATATTAGGTGATGCTGGCTATGAATTGTGGCAATGCAAACAAGGAGATAGATTAGTAGGTACTAATGATCCTGCATCAGGTGGTAGTTCAGAACATAAAGGTGATTTATTTACAAAAAGTAATACTACTAATACTATTAATAATACTAATTATGATAATGTTTTTAATAAAAGAAGTGAATTAGATCTCAAATTTGATTTATCAGTAGCAAAATATAATACTTCATTTGATATTAATGTTGATCTAGTAAACAAAGATTATGAATTTTTTACTGTTGGTAATATTACTGGTGATTTTTTAAGTGGTGAATATGTATATCAAAATGTTGCAAATTCAACGGGTACTATTGTAACTAATTCTACTAGTTCTATAGTTACTGGGACATCTACTACTTTTACATCTGATATTAATGATGATGATTATATTGTTTTAGTAGCTAATAGTACAACAAGTGAAGCGGCTCAAGTATTAAGAGTTATATCTGACACTGAATTAGAATTAACTGAAACTGCAGGTATTGATATATCAGGAGGTGCGTATAAAGCTACACCTATGGGATCATTATTTTATGAAGATTTATTAACTAATAAAATGTATTTAATTGATTCTACTTCTAATACATCATCAACATTTGGTGATGGTAACACTATCGTAGGAGTTTATTCTGGAGCAACAACTACTATTACGAGTATTGATGATTTTGGAATTTCGGCATTTATGACTGATATTGAAATGACTATACCATCTACTGGTCGTATTAGTGCAAATTATTATCTTTCAAATACCTCTTATTACATTGATACTACAGGTCATTCAGTAGATTTTATTAATGCTAACTATGTTGAAGATTATACTGGTATTTTAACATCTAAATCAAATGAATATAATAATACAACTAATTTATTTGATTCTGATTCTGATAGTACTGGTGATAAATCATTGAGACTTAATGTTGATTTACAATATGCTGGTACTGGTACGACTTCATATTCTGTTCCTAATATAACAACTGATTATTTTTATTTAACAACATCTGGTTGGAATATTAATAATGATACTACAAATGAACACACTAATAATGGTAATGCATTAACAAAAAGTATATCTAAAAAATTAACATTTGATAGTGGTAGATCAGCTGAAGATATTAGAGTAATTTATAATGCATATAAACCATACGGAACTGATTTTAAAGTTTATGCTAAAATTATAAATGACACTGACCCAGATGCATTTGACGATAAATCATGGACTGAATTAGAAATATTATCAGGTCAAGGGCAATTTAGTTCTTTAAGTGATAAACAAGATATTCGCGAATACGAATTTGGATTCCCTAAATACCCACATTCTAGTGCTACTTTAGCAGGTACTGTCGATACTTCAGGCGGAAATACTTCAGTTATTGGAGTTGGTACCGAATTTGATAATGACTTAGTTGCTGGTGATATTATTAAAATATACAGTCCATTGTTCCCAGATAATTATGGTATTTTTAGTATTGCATCAGTTGATAGTAATACTGCATTAACATTATCAGATTCTGTTTCTAATGTGAATATTCAAGATAGCGGATTAAAAATCGACACACTATCTACTCCATATACTGCTTTTAATAATAGTGATAATTATAATATTGTGAGATATTTTAATAGTACTGGTGAATCATATGATACATATAGTACTGTTGCTATTAAGACAGTATTATTGTCAAATACTACGAGTGTTGTACCAAAGATTGATGACTTTAGAGTAATTGGAGTATCGTCATAATGGAAAATTACGTTAAAGCGGATAATGGAGTTGTTATAAATAATAATATAGATGATTTTGAAAAATATAAAATGAAAAGAGAAAAAGCAATAAGAGATAAAGATGTTGTTGCAAGATTAGATGCGTTAGAAAAAAATATTGAATCACTTAAATGCTTAGTTTGCAAACTTAATAATTCATTAGGATTAAATAAATGAGTATAATCTCAGGACTAGACGAATTAAATTCATCTAATAATACAGTTAGTGATTGGTTTAATAAAACTAATCAATTAATTGTTTATATGAGAGATAATGCTCTCACTGCTAATGCTAGTGGTATGGAAACTAATGGTGATGCAATTTTAAATGGTAAATTTGTTGCTAATACTATTGCTATTAATACCTCTTTATCTGGTGGTGATTATACAAATAATGATGTATTAACTATTATATCAAATACCACAATTTCTAATTCTGCAACAATAGAAGATAATTTAACAATATACGGTGATGTTACAGTAAATGGTGATATACTTTTCACATTAAATTCTAATAATTATACTAATTTAATACCTGAAACTGATGGTTATGATTTAGGTAATACCAGTAATAGATGGGATGGGTATTTTAATAATGTTGACGTTGCTAATACTCTTACAGTATCAACATTAGATGTTACTTCTACAGTAACATTACCATCCGGTACTACATTTTCCGGTAATGTAGAATTTGAAAATTTGGTTGTTACTGGTACTGCTAATCTTGCTTCATTAGATGTATCTGGTTTAACATCTAACGGAGCTGCCTTTGTTGGTAGTGAAGGATCAGTTAATAGTAGTACACCAACTGTTATTGATTCTTTTGCTAAAACTGAAACACGTGGTTTTAAATATATTATTCAAGGTGATAATAATGATACTAATAGTGCATATTGTGTAGAAATAATGTGTGCTCATAATGATACATCTGTTTTTTATACTAGATATGCAGAAGTTAATAATAATTTTACAGTTACATTGGTTCCAACTGTTAATGGCGCTAATATTGATTTAACTGCAACATGTTCTAGTGCTAGTGTATCAAATGTTCATTCATTTAATATAGTTAAAATAGAGACGCGTTAATGGCAACTAAAGCTAATCTTACAATTGATCAAGGATCTGATTATACTACAACTATTACATTAACAGATGGTGCTGGTACTCCTATTAATATATCAACATATACTGGTAATGGTCAAATTAGAAAATATTATACTTCAACTACAGCAGTAGATTTTGATATAACAACTGCAGATAATGGTAATATAACATTAAGTTTAGACTCTAATACAACTAATAATATGATCGCTGGAAGATATGTTTATGATGTCGAATTAACAGATATTAGTGGCAATATATCTCGTGTATTAGAAGGTATTGTAACTATTAAACCTGGAGTAACACGATAATGTCATTAGATAATATAAGTGTAGCTATAAATACGCCTACTTCTTACAGAGTAGAAGTGGATCAAAGTGGTGGTCGGTTACAAACTCATCAACCTATATCTTTAAGAAATATTATAGCTGAAAAAACTACAGTGCAACAACTTGGAGATATAGAAAACGTTACTATTATAAATAAAGTAGATGGGTCTACAATCCAATACAATTCAAGTACATCTAAATACGAAGTCAGACTAGCAGCTCTAGATGGCGGAACATTCTAATAATAATAAAGGTATAATAAAAGAATGGCTACTCAAAACCTAATTCAAATAAAAAGATCTGAAAATACAGCATCACCAACAGGTTTAGCAAATGGCGAATTAGCTTGGTCAGGTAATGGTGATATTTTATATATTGGTAATTTCGGGTCTGATTTAGCTATTGGTGGAGCAAGAACACCAGGAACTCTTACTGCTAATCAAGCATTAGTTGCTAATAGCACTTCTGGTATCGATAAGGTTATTGTTGCTAATGCAGTTGTAACTACAATCACCGCTAATGGTTCTATTGGTTCTTCTGGTCAAATATTAACATCAAATGGAACTGTTTCATATTGGAGTGATCCATCATCAAGTAGTTTTACTATTGCAGGTGATACTGGCTCTGATACTTTCGCCACAGGAGGAACATTAACATTTGTTGGTGGTGCTGGACTAGCAACTGCTATTACAGATGATACTGTAACTATTAGTGCTAGTGTTTCTGGAGATTCTAGCTTAATTGCTAATTCGTCTGGTTTATATATTGATGATTCTACATTATCAATTGCAACTTCTCAATTAACCGGTGACGTCGCATTAGGAACACAAACATCCGGTAATTATGTAGCAACAATCACTGGCGGTGCAGGGTTGACCGGTTCCGGATCAAGTGAAGGTTCAACTCCTACTTTGGATGTAGGAGCCGGTATTGGTATTACTGTTAATGCAGATGATGTTGCTATTAATGCTCAAGCTGGTTTAACCGCTAATACTTCCGGACTATGGGTTGATGCTGGTACTGGTGTAACAGTTAATGCAACTGGAGTTCATATTGGTCAAGGAGTTGGTACTAGTGATAATGTTACATTTAATGATTTAACAGTTTCAGGAAATCTTGTTGTAAGTGGTTCTGTAACCGAAATTAATACTACACAGTTAACTGTTGAAGATAATCTAATTAAATTAGCTTCTAATAATTCTACAGATGCTGTTGACTTTGGTTTTTATGGTCAATATGATGATACTGGAACTAAATATGCTGGTTTATATCGCGATGCTTCCGATGGTACTGGTGTATTTAAATTATTTGATAGCTTAGCAACTGAACCAACAAGCACTACTGTTGGTGGTGGAACATTAGCTGCATTAGATGTTGGTGCATTAGATGCATCTTCATTAGTATTAGGATCAGCCTTAGCAGTATCTTATGGTGGTACTGGCAAAACATCGGTTACTACTAATGCTATTTTATATGGACAAGGTACTGGTGCATTATCAGAAGCAACCGGTACTGCATATCAGGTATTACAATTAAATGCATCTGGCGTACCAGAATTTAATTCATTAGATGGTGGGACATTTTAATTAAAATATGAATGAAGAATATATTAATAATTTTATAGCAATTTTAAGAAGTAAATATGATCAAACTTTTAATACTTTACTTCAAAAGGAAATAGATGATCTTCAAAAACAAATAAAAAAGATAGAATCAAAAAAATCTACTACTGAATAAGAAGGCAATTCATGTCGGTTATTAATTTTAAAGCCATAGATGGTATACAAGCAAATGGTAGTAGTACTATTGCTAATACATTAACAGTATCTGCAAACTTAATAGTTGACACCGATACATTATATGTTGATGCTGTCACTGAAAGAATTGGTATTAATAAAACACCTACCCAAGGTGCATTAGATGTATCTGGCAATGTATACGCCACAGGCTTTCATGGTAATGGCGCAAATATAACCAGTGTTAATGCAAATAATGCATCTTATCTTGGTGGTATTGTTGCATCAGGATATTTAAGATCAACAGCAAATGATACATTAGAAAATAGTAGATTAACTGTTTCAAATTCTAATATATTAATATCCGATGGATACTTACAATTATCTGATAGTCAACAAATTAATTTTGGTACAGGTGGCGACAATATATTATCTGGCGGAGATAGTGGTTTAAGTATAACTGGATCAAATGTTGCTATTGATACTAATGTTTTATTTGTTGATACTTTAAATAATAGAGTTGGTATTGGTAAAACAAATCCAGCAACAGCATTAGATGTATCTGGTACTATTACAACTACAGATATTAATACTACATCAGATGAAAAATTAAAATATGATATTACAGTTATTGAAAATGCATTAGAAAAAATAAGAAATATTAATGGTGTACAGTTTAAATGGAAATTTAATGATAAAAACTGTGATGGTGTTATAGCACAAAATGTACAAAAATCAATACCAACTGTTATTGAAGATACCGGTGAATTTTTAACAGTAAATTATAATGGACTTATAGGATATTTAATCGAAGCAATTAAAGAATTAGCTACAGAAATAGATGAATTAAAATCAAATAAATAACATTGACAAATAGACCTATATAGGTCTATTTTAATAACTCTATATAGAGAATCTACATGGCTGGAAATAAATTTCAAATCAAACGTACGTCTGTTTCTGGACGTACTCCTGAAGTATCAAATACAAGTGCATCTGGTTATATTGACACTGGTGAATTAGCACTTAACTTTACTGATAAAAAACTATTTTCTTCCGACGGATCTAATTATTTTGAAATAGGTTCTAATCTTACTAATATACAAGTAACTGGACCTGCAATTGTTGATTCATTACAATTTAATACAACTGCTAATGTTGAAGCAAATGCACAAGGACAAGTAGTATGGAATGCTGACGAAGAAACATTAGATTTAAGAACTGACAATGGATCAGTATTACAACTAGGTCAAGAAGTAGTTTATCATGTCAGAAATAATACAAGTAATACTATATTAGACGGAACTCCTGTTATGGCAACAGGTACTATAGGTAATTCTAGTCGAATTACTATCGCACCAATGGATGGTACTAGTATTGATAATGCAAAATATTATTTAGGTATTGCAACCGAAGAAATTGCTGCTGACACTGACGGTAAAGTAACACATTTTGGTAAAGTACGTGGTATTGATTTACAAGCATATAATGAAGGTGATGTATTATGGATTAGTAATACCACTGTTGGTGAATTAACTTCAACTATGCCAACTACTGGGATAAAATCTCCAGTAGTTTTTGTTATTGCTAATACTTCTAATGGTACTTTATTTAGTAGAGCCACAAGTGGTACAAAATTACGTGAATCCCACGATGTAATAATTACTTCACCTGCAAATAATGAGATATTATCATATGTTAATGGTGTGTGGATTAATCAAACTGCTGAAGAATTAGGATTATCTGACACATTAGATAGTGTTACCAGTCGTGGAGCTGTTACTAATAATGTAATAACTGTTGGTGGTCTTGTAGTAAATTCTAATGTAACGATAGGTGGATCATTAACATTATCGGGGTTACAAAGCACCGCAACAAATGGAGATGTATTAACATATAATTCTTCAACTGATACAATGGAATTAGCGACCCCTTCAGCTGGTGGTGGTGGAACAACTTGGACTGTTAAGACTGCTAACTACACTGCAGCCACTGGCGATGGTATCGTAGCAGACACTTCGGGTGGTACATTTACTGTTACACTTCCGGCTACACCAAGTGCTGGTGACAACGTTATTATTGCAGACGGTGGGGATTGGAAAGTAACCAATCTTACTGTTGCAAGAAATGGTTCTACAATTGAAGGTGCGGCAGAGAACTTAACGCTTGACATTGGCTCAATTCAAGTTCATCTTATCTATAGTGGAACAACTTGGGAAGTATATGCATTTACTGGGCCTGGTGTTTCAGTTCAGGCTGATGATAATACGACTAATGCTACAAAATATATCACATGGGCAGACGCAACTTCTGGTGGGTATGATCCAAAAGTATCTTCAACAAAACTTACGTTTAATCCATCGACTGGTACGTTATCAGCTACAGACTTTAATTCAACATCTGATATTAGTCTCAAAGAAAATATTGAAACTATCTCTAACGCTTCTGATAAAGTCTCAGCACTACGAGGTGTCAACTTTAATTGGAAAGAAACTGGTGATTACACAATGGGCGTTGTCGCTCAAGAAGTTGAAGAAATCATACCAGAAGTTGTTGTCGAAAGAGAAGATGGTATCAAGACTGTAAATTATCAAGCAATGGTAGGACTTCTGATTGAATCAGTGAAAGACCTACAGAAACAAGTAGATGAACTGAAGGAGAAAAACTAATGGCAACGCTCAGTAGTTTACTAGGGTCAAGCTTTCAAGGTGACTCTGGTGTTATCGCAATCGCTAACACGGTTGTTGTGACGCCAGACACTAATCCTTCTGTTGCTGATTTAACGACTAGTAATACAGAATTATTAACTGCACAGTTTAGCTTACCGAGAGCGCCAGACATTAGCGTTGGTACGACTACCATAGCAAATCCTAATGCTAATCCTTCGTTATCTAATTCTGGTACTAACGGTGACACCGTTCTAGACTTCACATTACCTCGTGCAGCTAATGTTTCTCTCGGTTCTGTTTCAACAGTTAATCCTAATGTGTCGCCTTCGATCAGTGATGTTGGCGCAAATGGAGACGTAACTCTTAACTTTGGGTTGCCTCGTGCAGCTAATGTTTCTCTCGGTTCTGTTTCAACAGTCAACCCTAATGTATCACCTTCGATTACTAATGTGGGTACAAATGGAGACGTAACTCTTGATATTGATATACCGAGAGCGGCTAACGTTACTATTAGCAGCGTGTCGCTTGGAAGCAACACCACGAACGCTGCAGTCACTAACAGCGGCGTAAATGGTGATGTTGCGCTTAACTTCACCATACCAAAAGGTGGTGATGTTGCGCTAGGTACTGTGTCCGTTGTTAATCCTAGTGTGAATCCGTCTATCTCAGATGTTGGTACAAATGGTGATTCTGTATTCAACTTTGGTCTACCAAGAGCGGCTAATGTTTCGATTGGTACTGTATCAACAGGTGCGGCTGGAACTAGTGCATCTGTAACTAATGGCGGATCAAACGGTGATGTAGTTCTGAACTTTACGATTCCTCGTGGTGACACTGGTACAGGTGATGTGACAGGACCTGCAAGTGCTACTGACAATGCAATTGTCAGATTTGATGGCACGACTGGCAAAATTATTCAGAATAGTGCTGTTACTATTGACGATAGTGGAAATATCACAACAAGTGGTACCGTAGATGGCAGAGATGTTTCGGCTGATGGCAGTAAACTGGATGGAATTGAGTCTGGTGCAACAGCAGATCAAACTGCTTCTGAAATTCTTACTGCAATCAAAACGGTTGACGGCGCAGCATCTGGTTTAGACGCTGATTTACTTGATGGACAACAAGGCAGCTACTATCTTGACTACAACAACTTCAATAACACTCCGTCAGGTGGTGGCGTCACAACAGGTAAAGCAATTGCTATGGCAATCGTATTCGGATGAATAAATAAAACAAAAATAGGATTAAATCATGGCAGCGCCAAACGTAGTAAACGTATCATCTATTCTTGGATCAACAGACGTTCAGTCTGTTGGCACATCTGCGGTTGCGATTACCACAAACTCTGCGAGTAGTAACAAGCTATATAAAATCAACTCGCTTATCGTATCAAACGTAGACGGTACAAACGATGCAGACGTAAGCGTAGACTTGTTTCGTTCGTCTACTGCTTATTATATCGCAAGAACAATCACGGTTCCTGCAGACGCAACACTTGTTGTTATCTCTAAGGACATGGGAATCTATCTCGAAGAGGGTGATGCGCTAAGATGTCTCGCCTCCGCAGCGGGTGACCTTCAAGCAATTTGCTCATACGAAATCATTGATGATGCGTAAACTGAGGTAATATATTATGGAACCGTATACACGAAATGGTGGCATTATCGGTAAGACGATGGACTTTGCGTCTACTGAGTCATATGCTGGAACATCAACAATTACACATGTTGGTAGCACAACATTGAGCGGAAGTGGGAATTTAGCATTACCTTCTGGTCTTCAACAGGGTGATATTGTTTTTGTGGTTATGGGCGACGACAATAATAATGGAGGCAGCGCCCCTTCTGGTTGGACAACTTATATTGCAGAAAATTTTACAAACTCAGTGTACAATAGTGTTTGGTATAAAGTTATGGGCGCAACGCCCGACTCAACCGTAACTGTTCCTGCGGTCTCTGCTTGGGTAGCTACAGCCTTTCGTGGTGTTGATACTTCTAACATTTTTAACACGACATTCCAAACACAAACAACCTTTACTAATACGACAACGCCTAATTTTGCACCTATCACGACAACTACGGATGGGTGTATGATTTTTCTATACGGCGGCATTGATGATAAAATAGGTTTGATTTTTACGGGAAATGACGGGTTTACTATAGGGGGATATGAAGACAATGATGGCGGTTGTGCAACAGCTTTTAAACTACAGTCTACTGCAGGTACTGTTTCTCCGGCAACAGGCGCTATAAGCACAAACAGTAGTGATGTATGGGTAACACATACCATGGCACTAAACCCTGCCACAGTTAGCAACGGTTCTGACAATAAAAAGAACTCAGGTATCTGGGATTTACAAGCTGTGTATGAGGCTTATGCATAAGGTTTTATATACTATAACTTTATCATCTGAGGATTATTATGTCAAGAAGTAGATGGGGAGGATTCCGTGGAGGATTCAATAGATACAAAGAAAAGTGGAACGAGCTAAGAACACAAGAGGCCGAAAATCAATCTGTTGCTGCGCCAACTTCTCCGATCGAATTTGATTACACGACTGCACAAGGCATTTGGAATTTAAATTCTACAATCCAGTTTAAAAAAAGTAATGCACCTGCAGTAGTACCATTATCATATACATTTGTTGATAGTTCAACTTCAGCCGATTCTGCAACAATTACAATTCCAGTAACAGCACAAGCTGGTGATATTGCTATATTATTTGACTCTACTGCTACTGGTGAAACAGCAACACCTTCTGGATGGGCTTCTATATATCAACAAAATGCAACATTTGAAACAAGCGTTTCATATAAAATACTTCAAAGTGGTGAGCCTGGAACTTCAATTACTGGTCAAACAAACACAACATATTCTGTTAAAACTATGTTGGTATTTAGACCTTCCGCTTCTATTACTACAGTCACACCAAGTAGTGTTAATGCGTCAGGAGAAACAAGTGTGAATCCTTCACAACAAGCAATCACAGTTTCTTCTGCACCAGCGATTGTATTGGGTATAACAAGGGCGTATCAACAAACACCGTTTATCAGTGAAACATTCTGGTCTGCGAGTGAAATATATATTTTAGAAAGTAATGGTAATCGAATGAAAGTGTATTATGAAATTCAAAATAGCACTCCTACAAGTAGAACCATAACATCATCGGGAGACTATGGTACCTATAACTTTACTATGGGATTCACTATTAATGCAAGTTAGGGATAAATAAAATGGCATTATATTCATACAAAGGCGCATGGCCTACAAGACTTCCTAATCGTCTCAAATTCGAAGACGGCTTTACGAAGACTGACAAGACTACATTTACTGCAGAAGATATT
>Ga0102963_1000783_pt1 | contig 13868 bp, 17 predicted proteins | sample SalPon2_C_H2O_MG_2_FD_84522 | JGI IMG/M metagenome (GOLD analysis project Ga0102963, IMG submission 84522) | Salt pond water microbial communities from South San Francisco under conditions of wetland restoration - Salt Pond MetaG SF2_C_H2O_MG | ecosystem: Environmental > Aquatic > Non-marine... | reverse complement strand
CTTAGATCTGTTTATGAAAGGGAAGGCAAGTACAATTAAAGATAAAATATATTCCGCAATGCAGCAAGAGTCTTCAAAATTAAATTATGAAAATGCAGCAAAGTTAAGAGATCGTCTTGAAACAATTAATAAAATCCAATCACAACAAACTATAAACAATACAAGCATTAATGATGCAGATATTTTTGCTATAATGAAGTTGGATAATTTGGTATGTGTGCAAGTATTTTTTATTAGAGCAGGACAAAATTGGGGTAACAGAGAATACTTCCCTATAAATAATAAACTAGATACTAATGAAGAGATTTTGGATTCATTTCTAGCTCAATTTTACACAACACATCCCTGTCCCAAAGATATTATTATTTCCCATGAAATTCCAAGTAAAAAGTTACTAGAATACGCTTTATATGAAAAGAATAAAAAAAAGGTTTATATCCAAATCCCTAAGATAGGAGAAAAATATAAACTCATTGGAAAAGCTCTGATGAATTGCGAACAAGCTCTTAATAGAAAATTAAATCAAATAGATAACCACAAAGTACTTATGGATGGGTTAGCAAACAAACTTTTATTAAATAAAATTCCAAAGAGAATTGAAATTTATGATAATAGCCACATTCAAGGCAGTCATGCTGTTGGGGCCATGGTTGTGGTTGGAGATGATGGATTCGAGAATAAAAGTTATAGAAAATTTAATATTAAATCAGAGGAAATTAAACCTGGTGATGATTATGGTATGATGAAAGAGGTACTCATCAGAAGATTTTCTAAAATAGAAGATAAGGTCGCGTATGAAAATTCTCCTGACCTAATAATTATTGATGGTGGAATAGGTCAGTTAAACATAGCAAGAGATATCCTAAATGAATTTAATCTCAACCAGGTTCAATTAATAAGCATCTCAAAAGATAAGAAAAGGAAGCATGGGAATGAAAAAATACATACTCCAGAGAATGGAATAATAATCCTTGATGCAAACGACCCCATCTTCTACTTCTTACAAAGGATGAGAGATGAAGCACACAGGTTTGCAATAGGTAGTCACAGAATTCGTAGAAATAAAGCACTAAAATATTCAAAACTTGATGATCTTGAAGGTATTGGTATTAAAAGAAAAAATCAATTAATGAAATATTTTGGAAGTATGAAGTCTATACAGGATGCAAATGTAGATGATATAATGAAAGTTCCTGGAATTAGTGAAAAATTAGCAACGGACATATATCAATCATTTCATGAAAGTTGATAAGAATATGAATAATATTTATACAATCCCTAATTTAATTACTATGAGCAGGTTAGTTGCAATACCTGTAATAATCGGCCTATATTTATCGGATATTTATATTTTGCGTCTTATATCATTCTTCATTTTTTTGTATGCATCATTGTCAGATTTTATTGATGGATATCTAGCAAGGAAATTAAACCAAACATCCCTATTAGGAAAGATCTTAGATCCGATTGCAGATAAACTTCTTGTCATTTTGATGTTTATGCTATTCTTGAGTTCATCTTTCCTAAATTTGACATCATTAATTTGTATTTACATCATCGCTGCTAGAGAAATTATTATTATGACTTTGAGAGAAGTTATGGCTAATTATAGCATAAGCATTGATGTGATTGGTCTATCTAAAATCAAAACTACTATTCAATTTATATCACTAATATTTCTATTCGTTTCATCGCTACAACAAACAGAAAACTCAATCATAACCCAAGTCACAAATTGGTTTATTTTATTATCGGCGATAGTAACAGTCATTACTTTAGTATTATATATTCAGTCTTCTATAAAAAAGATAAAAGGTAGATCTTGATATGAAAATAAAATATTTTGCCTGGGTTGCAGAAATTATTGATAAACGTGAAGAGGAAATAAAAGTTCCAGACCACGTCACCGATGTAAAATCATTAATAAATTTTTTGTGTACAATGGGTGAAAGTTATGAAGCAGCCTTTGCAAATAGAAAACAAATAAAATTTGCGATTAATCAAAAACTTAGCAGATCAAATGCTAAAATAACTAATAATGATGAAGTTGCATTTTTCCCACCTATGACAGGAGGATAAGATGTATATTGATATTAGAAAAGAAGATTTCCAAATAAGTCAAGAGCTCGAAAAATTTGAAAGTTCCTCAAAAACGGATGCAGCAATATCATTATTTATTGGTAAAGTTAGAGCTGAAGAAAACTTGATTAGCTTAAATCTTGATTGTTATCCAGATATGGCTGTAAGGGAGATTTTAAATATTGCTGAAAATGCCAAAAAGAAATGGCAAATACATAATTTAACTGTCATTCATAGATTCGGAGAATTATTGCCTGGTGAAAATATTGTGTTTGTAATTACATCTTCAGACCACAGAACCGACTGTCAAGAAGCAACCCAATATATTATGGATTATCTAAAAAATAATGCACCATTTTGGAAAAAAGAAGTTTATAAAAATAGATCTATGTGGGTAGAACAAAAACAAGAAGATATTGAGAGAATGGAACGATGGGAAGACTAATTTTTGACAAACATTAAATAATCTTCCATCAGGTTTTTTGTTATCTCACCCGGTGTGAATTTGTATTCCCCAATCTCAGACACAGGAGTTACCTCTACTGCCGTTCCTGTTAAGAAACATTCTGAAAAATCGGTCATTTCTTCTGGTAATATTTTTCTTTCAATTACCTTAATTCCTCTATTTTTAGCAATTTCAATGACAGTTCTTCTAGTTATGCCATCAAGAAAGCAATCTGGTTTAGGTGTATGTATTTCGCCTTCTTTAATGAAGAAAACATTAGCGCCAGTTGCTTCTGCAACATAATTTTCATAATCTAACATAAGTGAGTCTGCATAACCGCGCTTTTCAGCATCATGTTTTGATAATGTACATATCATGTATAATCCTGCTGCTTTTGTATCACACGGTATAGTTTCAGGGGATGGTCGCTTCCATTTTGAAAGTGTTAGCCTAATACCCTTCAATCTCTGTTCAGGATCAAAATAAGATGGCCACTCCCAAACTGCAATAGCTAAATTAATTTTAGTTGATTGAGCAGATACCCCCATCATTTCTGCACCTCTCCAGGCAATTGGCCTTACATAACCATCAATTATGGAATTTTTTTCGACGATTTCTTTACAAGCTTCATTAACCTGCTCTTGAGTATATGGAATTTTCATATCCATTCTTTCAGCTGAATAAAATAAACGTTCTGTGTGTTGTTCTAATTTAAAGATATTTTTATTGTATACTCGTTCACCCTCAAATACAGAGCTAGCGTAGTGCAGTGCGTGACTTAAAACATGTAATTTTACATCTGGCCAATCAACGAACACTCCATTGTACCAAATATAACCATCTCGATTATCAAAATGTGCTGCCATTTAATTACCCGCTGTTTGAAATAAACAATATGAAGTATATACAATATTGTTATTTATTCTAGAAGAAAAAAGTAATGAATATAATGATTTTTTTGACTAAGCAGACCTTGACTTTGAGAACTTTGAAACCAAATTATCAACAAATTTTATTGGTTTACTGATTTGTTCAAAAATTTCACCTGATTTTATAAGTTTCTGATCCAAAAAAGACATTATTTTTGACATATCATCATCTAATATCCATTGATCTATAGTCTGTTTATATATATGGATTAACCCTATATCACGTGATAATTTATATAAGTTTTTTTGCTTGTCATTTATATATATGTTATCAAATATTCTTGTAATATTTGTCATCTGAAAAAAATATTTATTCCTAAAATTTGATTCCTTGCCAATCAGATTAATAATTGCATTTCTTTGCCTGCTATACAGTTCTAATTTATTCAAAATGATATTAAATAAAATATCCTTTGGATCTTTTGTATTTGCATCTTCCCGAGTAAGATCTCCTACCTCTAGATCAATATTATTCAAAAACTCATGAACGATTGAGTCTAGATCTAAAAAATCAGCTTTTATGTTCTCTTTTTTGAGCTTTGCTCTTCTGGCAACCTTCTCTATGGTAATTAGATTATAGTTCTCTTTTTCTAATAAGCTCAAAAGAGCATCAATCGCTTTTTCTTTGTTTGACTTGGTCATTTTAAATACTATAGTCTTAGATAATTATTAATTAGATAGAGTTTTGCTTCGCTCAATAGCCATACCAACAGCTTCATCTATTAATAATTTTAATTTATCATTATTCATGAATATTTTCAATGCCGCTTCAGTTGTTCCGCCAGGTGATGTTACGTTTTCTCTATGTTCCACAACTCCTATATTTGGGGAATTTTCCATTAAAGCAGATGAACCGATATATGTCTGAGTTGAGAGTATGTCCGCAAGCTCTTTTTTTAAACCATATTTTACAGCAATGTCAGATAAATACTCAGTAAATAAATAATAATACGCCGGACCACTCCCAGAAATTGCAGTTATTGCATGCATGTCTGTTTCATTCTCAACCCAAAAAAACTTCCCCATTGATCCAAATAAACTTTCGACTTTACTGATTAGATCTTGGGACAACTGGTTTTCAGAAAATAATGCTGTTATACCTTTCCCGATAGCTGCAGGAGTATTTGGCATAGTTCTAATTATTGTTGGTTTTGGACCTAAATGTTCTCTCATATCTGCGACAGAATATCCTGCGATTATTGATATAATGATAGTGTTTTCTGATATCATTTCTTTTAATTTATCAAATAAATCCCCTGCCACCTGAGGTTTTACAGCTATTAATGCAATTCCATCGTCTAATCTTATTTTATCCATATCATATAGTTTTAAATTATTATTGATTAAGAATGGGTCTTTCTTATCAAGAAAAGGATCTACAATCTTGAGTACTTCTTTACTAAGTTGATTATTTAACCAACCGCTCAACATTGATTTCCCCATCCTACCAAAACCAATGATGTTTATACTTTCTATGGATGATAAACTCATGACTCTCCAACGGTTGTAAAGATTGCATTCTTTATAGCCTCGTCTGCATCATTACCACCCCATATTACGTATTGAAATGTGGGGTAGTATTTTTCACAAGCCTCTACTACGTGATTTAATAATGCATTCGATTGTTTATTTGTCGGTAATAGCCCTCCAGCCAGAAGTAAATTATATCTGAATACCGGTATTTGCTCATTCGTCCAGATATCAAAATGCCCTAACCATATCAATTGATTAATTTTTATAGTTAACTTTGTTACTTCATTGACCCTGTGATTTGGTATTTTTGTATCAAAAAATACTGCAATATGAATTCCTTCAAGTGTATCATTCCAGTTAAAGTTTATACGGAAATTAGAATTTTTCGACGAAATCCATAAGTCCAATTCATCCTTTAAAGATCTGCTAAAAGAATAGTTTTCTGTTTCTGCTAAATTTTCAATGATATCTAGTGGATGTTCATTGTGATCTAAATAAAGAATATTTTCCATAACTCAAAATATAAATGTTTAACTATATTCTTCATTTTCATTGCAAATAATTAATTTTTTATTTACGGAAGATATAGTTAGATCTTTTTGATTTAGAAGTTTGAGTTATCCACTATTTTGTGGTTTTTAGTTCTTTAATTTGATTTTCAAGAGATTTGATTTTTTTTTCTAGTTTGTTGATTGTGTCTGAAGAATTAACTAACATTTCCTTCATCACATCAAATTCATCTCGCTGCACAACCTCAAAATCATTTAAAATACGTTCAACTTGAGATTTTGCAATAATTTCTACCTCTTTTTTTACACTATTAGCGAGTCCTGCAGTCTCTGACATCACCTCTGCTAGTTTGTTGAATATTTTTGAACTATTATCTTTCATAAAACTTTCCTGATAAGTTTAAATTATTTTTTTCATGATTATGATATATTAATGTTAAAAATCAATGGTAAAACATTATAAATGTTCACGACAGCAATAATACTGCCCTATATAGATCCAATAGCATTAAATATAGGTTTCTTTAATATTCATTGGTATGGATTATCATACTTGTGTGGGATTTTACTTGGATGGCTGTATCTAAAATCTAAGTTTGTTTCTTCATGTATAGTTGAAAGTAAATCTTTAATATTATCTCTTAGTGACCTATTACCATGGATTGTATTTGGTATATTACTTGGTGGAAGAGTCGGATATGTATTAATTTATAACCCTATTTATTTTATAGAAAATCCCATTGAAATTTTTAAGGTTTGGAATGGGGGTATGTCATTTCATGGAGGCCTAATAGGAATAATTATTGCAATCTACTTTTATAGTAAAAAGAATAATAAAAGCTTTTTAGCATTCATGGACCTTATTGCCATCTCTGCTCCAATCGGAATATTCTTTGGTAGATTATCAAATTTCATAAATACAGAATTAATCGGAACTTACTCTGATCTACCATGGTCTGTAATATATCCAAACGATAGTGTATCACGCCATCCATCTCAAATATATGAAGCATTACTTGAAGGACTGATATTATTCTTAATCTTAGCATATTTATCTAAAAGAAAAAAAATCCTTCAGAATAGAGGAATGGCATCAGCAATATTTCTTATAACGTATGGGGCTTTTAGGATCTTTTTAGAACAATTTAGATTACCCGATCAACAAATTGGATATATTCTTACTGATTGGCTAACGATAGGAATGATAATATCTATCCCGATGATATTAGTTGGTTTGATTTTATATAAAAAGATACAAAAAAAAGATGAATAAAAAATACCAGAGTCTTGAAGAAAAAATTGTTCAGAAGATTAAAAATCACGGCCCCATCAGTGTTGATGAATATATGGAAATTTGTCTCAGTGATAAAGATTTCGGTTATTATATAAATTCAAAACCTATCGGTAAAAACAATGATTTCATAACCTCTCCTGAAATAAGCCAAATGTTTGGAGAATTAATTGGAGTATGGCTCATTGATTTATGGTTCAAAATTGGTAAACCAAAAATAAATATAATTGAACTTGGTCCAGGTAACGGGCTAATGATGCAGGATATTCTTAGAGTATCCAAAAATTTTAATGACTTCTATTCTTCGATCAAAATATGGTTATATGAACAAAGTAATATCCTATCGAAAATTCAAAGAAAAAACATAAACCATCCATTTAAACACTTTTCATCATTCAATGAATTACCAAATGGAATAAACTTTCTAGTCGCCAATGAATTCTTTGATGCAATACCAATAAAACAATACCAATTTTATAACAATAAATTTAGAGAGAGAGTTGTATCACTTGATCAACAGAATAATTTAACATTCGAGTCAATCGAGATTAATCCTGATTATCAAAGCAATTTAGCTAAAGAAATTACAAGTCCAAGAAATGGTCAATTATATGAAATATCTCCTATCCAAGATACAATACTAGAAAAAATATTTTCAAAGATCCGATCTAATGGAGGCTTATTAATAATAGATTACGCAAAAACATATGGTCCATCTGGTGATACACTTCAAGCTCTATCAAAACATAAAAAAGTTTCAATATTTCATAAACCAGGTGAAAGCGATCTAACATCCCATTTAGATTTTAACCGCTATAGCTATATTTCAAAAAAAGATAATATTAAAAGTTATGGTCCCATAACACAAAGAGATTTTTTGATTGGTTTGGGGATTAATCAAAGATACGAAATACTGAAAGAAAACGCCAGTGATAGTCAATTAGATAAGTTGCACCGACAATATCATAGACTTATTGATAAGGATAAGATGGGAGAACTCTTCAAAGTAATGTATTTTTCAAATAATCCAAAAACTGTACCGATCTCAATTACATGAACCCTAAATTTATTACATCAGAAAATATAAAATTTAATAATTGCAAATATGGTTTTTTTAAAAGACAGGGTGGTGTGTCAACAGGAATATATGACAGTTTAAATTGCAGTTATTTATCAGATGACTCTAAAAAAAATATTGATCAAAATAGAAAAATCATCTCTCAAGAGATGGACTCTTCAGTGAGTTCAGTAAGACCTGTAGTAATTCCAACTCAACAACACACCAATATATGCAAGATTATTGATAGTAAATTTCCTGATAAATTTATAGCAGACTCAATAATTACTAGACGAGATGACATTATCCTATCAATTCTTACTGCAGACTGTACACCAATTCTCCTATACGAAAATAAAGAGCAAATTATAGGAGCCGTACACGCCGGATGGAAAGGTGCACAAAAAGGAATAATAGAAAACACTGTTGAACAAATCTTAAATATTGGTGGAAAGATTGAAAACATATTTGCAATTATAGGACCCTGTATACAACAGGACTCATATGAGGTTGGTATAGAATTTTATCAAGAATTCATCAGACAAGATCCTTCAAACAAAAAGTTTTTTGAGACAGTAAATAGTCGAAAATACTTTGATTTACAGGCATATTGTTCAAATAAAATCTATCAAATTGGGATAAGAAAGTATGATGTTATTGAAATGGATACATATAAAAACGAGACGGATTTCTTCTCTTACAGGAGATCACAACATAGAAATGAAATAGATTATGGAAGGCAAGCAAATGCCATTCTTATTGTAAATTAATTCAAATTTTTAGGTCATAATTATTGTGGCATATTTACATATTACCTAAACATGCTATTGTGGCATAAAAGATCACGTCTAACATGAACAAAAAAGAACAAAATATAAAAATTGTTACAGGAAACTCTAATCCTCCTCTGGCTAATGCTATTGCTTCATACTTAAAAATTCCTCTCACAAGCTGCAATGTAAAAAGATTTGCAGATATGGAAGTCTTCGTAGAAATACTTGAGAATGTTCGAGGAGAAGATGTTTTTATTATTCAATCAACTTCATATCCAGCAAATGATCATCTGATGGAACTACTAATCCTTATCGATGCACTAAAACGTTCATCAGCAAGAAGGATTACAGCAGTTATTCCCTATTTTGGTTATGCAAGGCAGGACAGAAGGTCATCTGGACGAACACCAATATCAGCAAAATTAGTTGCAAATTTAATTACAAATGCAGGTGCTGATCGAGTTTTAACTATCGATTTGCATGCGGGTCAAATACAAGGTTTTTTTGACATACCTACAGATAACCTATTTGCAGCACCTGTTATCGTAAATAATATCAAAGACTCATTTGATATTAATAGTGTAACTGTGGTATCGCCTGATGTAGGAGGGGTTGTGAGAGCAAGACTAATCGCGGAGAGGATTGGTGGAGCTCCACTTGCAATAGTAGATAAAAGAAGAGATAAACCTGGACAGTCTGAGGTCATGAATATCATTGGAGATGTAGAAGGAAGATCGTGTATACTCGTTGATGATATTGTGGACTCCGGCGGAACATTATGTAATGCAGCAAGCAAATTACTTGAGTCAGGTGCTAATGACGTAAGTGCCTACATAACTCATGGAGTACTATCTGGTGAAGCTGTAAATAAGATTGAAACATCAGATTTAAAAAATCTTATTATTAGCGATACAATTTACAATGACAGCATTCACAACGGATCAAAAAAAATTAAATTAATCTCTGTTGCACAATTATTAGGTGAAGCAATTTTGAGAACCTCAAATGAAGAGTCAGTCTCTAGCCTCTTTATTTAATAAAAAGATCTTTCTTTTTATATAAAAATTATTTATAGATATAATTTATAAATGCATTCATAGATAACACGGTAATTAACAAGAGTAAAAAATGTCAGAAATTGAAGAAATTATTGTTACAACCAGAGATACTAAAGGAACAGGAAGCTCTCGTGCAATCAGAAGAGCTGGTAATACTCCAGGTGTACTATACGGCGTTGGTGTTGAACCAACACACATATCAGTTGAAACTAAAGTGCTGGTCAAACATTATCAATCAGGGCGTTTCTTATCAACTCTTTATGAATTGAATATCGATGGGAAAAAATCCAGAGTTATTCCAAAAGATGTTCAATTACATCCTGTTAAAGATACACCATTACATGTAGACTTTTATTTGCTCTCAAAGGAATCTCAAGTAATAGTTGAAGTCCCTGTGTTGTTCTTAAATGAAGACACATGCCCGGGTCTTAAAAAAGGTGGGGTTTTAAATGTTGTACGGCATAATGTAGAAGTATCATGTCCAGCCGATGCAATTCCTGAAAATCTCGAAGTTGACCTATCAGACGCAGATACCGGAGACTCAATTCATATATCTGCAGTTACGTTACCTAAAGATGTGACACCTACAATAACTGACAGAGACTTTACGATTGCAACTATTGCTGCACCTGCTGGAATGACAGAAGAATCTGAAGAAGAAACATCTGGAGACGAAGCAGAAACTGAGTCAAAAGATACAAATAACGAAGAATAATAACATAAAAAATTCTTATGTACCTTATTGTTGGTCTAGGAAATCCTGGGAAAAAGTATGAGCAGACTCGCCATAACATTGGATTTATGGCTGTTGATGCAATTTTGAATTCATACGGTAGTAACGACAAGTCCAAAAAAAAATTTAATTCCGTTATCCATGAATTACAATTAGAAAACAAAAAAGTAATTCTTGCAAAGCCAGAAACATATATGAATAATTCTGGGGATGCTATAATTCAAATTGTAAATTATTTTAAAATCAAAACAGAAAATATTTTAATTCTTCATGACGAGTTAGATCTTCCATTTGGCTCAATTCGTCTCAAAGTGGGCGGTGGTATTGCTGGTCATAATGGTCTAAAATCTATTCTCAGTCATTTAGATAACACCTTTTTAAGACTTAGACTAGGGATTGATCACCCAGGAGACAAAAGGCTTGTAAGCAATTATGTACTTGGAAATTTTAATAATTCTGAGATGGATAGCTTGAATACGCTATTTGATTACATAGCAACGAACATCCTTAGTATAATTTCTGAAAGAGAGAAATTTCAAATTAATTTCAGAAGTACGAACAACTATAAATACATACCCTCACATAGGGATGTTAAAAAAAATAGTCCACTAACAAAAATTTTAAGTCTTTTTAAATAGGAGTTATGTCATGGGTTTCAAATGTGGAATTGTTGGCTTACCTAACGTTGGAAAATCAACACTCTTTAATGCACTTACACAAACAGCAAATGCAGAGGCAAGTAACTACCCTTTTTGTACGATTGAACCAAATATAGGCGAAGTTGGGGTGCCTGATAGTAGATTGATAAAACTTGGTGATATTTCGAAATCAGTAAACGTTATACAAACAAGATTGAATTTTGTAGATATTGCAGGATTAGTTGAAGGAGCATCTAAAGGAGAAGGTCTTGGTAACAAATTCCTGTCCAATATCCGAGAAACTGAGGCTATAGCGCATGTGGTGCGATGTTTTGAGAATGAAAACATCACGCACGTTAATAATAAGATAGATCCAATTTCTGATATCCAAACAATAGAAACAGAATTACTTCTTGCCGATATTCAGAACTTAGAAAATAGAAAAGTTGGGTTGGAAAGAAAGATCAAGTCAAATGATGAAATCTCAAAATTGACTTATAAGATAATTGAAGGAATCATTCAGTTGCTCAACGAAGGAAAGCCAGCAAGAGATATGTTGATTGATGATAAAAATAGAAAAATATACCAAGAACTTAATCTCTTAACTTCAAAACCAATGTTTTATATATGTAATGTAGAAGAGAATGATGCATCATCAGGAAATAAATATTCAGAAAAAGTACAAAAATATGCTGAAGAAATTAACTGTAAATCTATTACCATATCAGCTTCTACAGAGTCAGAATTATCTGTTTTGAGCGATGAAGAAAAAGTTGAATACCTAAAATCTATCGGTCTGCAAGAAACTGGTCTAAATAAGGTGATAAAAACCGGTTATGAAATTCTTAATCTTGTAACTTATTTTACAAGTGGTCCAAAAGAAACAAGGGCATGGACTATTAGAAAAGATACACAGGCTCCCAAAGCAGCAGCCGTGATTCATACTGATTTTGAAAAAGGATTTATTAGAGCTGAAACAATTTCATTTGATGACTTCATTAAAAACAATGGTGAAAATGGTGCAAAAGAAGCTGGGAAGATGCGATTAGAAGGAAAAGATTACATAGTGCAAGATGGTGATGTCATGCATTTTAGATTCAATAATTAATAGGTGATTAAGGAGTGAATATTATTCGAATATTCTTCCAGATGTTGACGTCCATTTAAACCCAGTAACTCAATAATAAATATCATTGAAACTATTTCCCCTCCAAGTTGATTGACTAGCTTTGCAGAAGCTTCTGCAGTACCACCCGTTGCCAGTACATCATCGATGAGAAGTATTTTTTGGGTCGGAGTAATTGCGTCGATATGTAACTCTAATTGATCTACCCCATACTCAAGAGAATATTCTTGGCTTATAACTTTATATGGTAACTTATTTCTTTTTCTAATTGGTATAAAACCCTTTCTAAGTTTTTGGGCTAAAGCGGATCCAAAAATAAAACCTCTTGCATCTATTGCAGCAATTAGATCTATACTGCCATCAACTAGTTCAGCACTCATATCAATAACCAGTGAAAATAAATCTGGACTCTTAAGTAGAGGTGTTATGTCACGGTAAATAATACCAGGTTTAGGGTAATCATTTATGGATCGTATTGATTGTTTGAGTAAATTTATATTTGTATTCAAATTAATACACTTATCGATTTAGTGTTCTATTCTTGACCAAATTTTCTTTTTGGAATAATACAACAAACCAGCTAGGACAAATAAGAATATTGCTACCTTGAAACCCATTTTTTTTCTTATTTCAAGCTTCGGTTCAGCTGCCCACATCATAAATGCAGATACATCTTCAGCCATTTGTTTAATTGTCGCATTGGTACCATCAGCATACTCAACAGAGTCATCATAAAGTGGTTGTCCCATTGCAATTTGATTACCAGGATAATATTCATTGTAATGCATCCCATCTTGCAACTTGAAATCTTCAGGCACTTCTTTGTACCCATTTAATAATGAATATATATAGTCTACACCTTGTTCCTGATAGCCTGTGAATAGATCAACAAACCACCATGGAAAACCTCGTTCTGTACTTCGAGCTTTCGCGAGCACACTAAAATCAGGAGGATACGCCCCTCCGTTAGAAGCACGTGCTTCGTTGATATTTGAATATGGAGATGGGAAGTTATCACTTGCCTTACCTTCCCTTTCGAACATCTCACCAAAATCATCAGGACCATCAATTACGGTATATTCTGAAGCTATAACCTTAACTTCTTCTGGTGTAAATCCCGGACCACCCTCTTCAGCTAAATTTCGGAAATACACATAATTCATGGAATGACATGATGAACAAACCTCTTTGTAAACCTGAAATCCTCTTTGAAGTTGGGCATTATCATAGTGTCCAAAAACACCAGAAAAAGTCCATTCGTGCTTTTCTACGCGTTTTTGTTCACCAGCAGCGGCATGTGTATCGGTTGTAACCAAATAAAATGAGAGGAAGGTAAAGACCAGGAAAAAGATTTTAAAATGTGCATAATTCTTCATAGCTAAACTAGGCCTTTGCTTCTTCTTTAGAATTTTTAATTTCTAATTTTTCAAGTACTGCCTTTGTAATACTTTCAGGAATTGGACGGGGCTTTTCTACTAAACCAAGGACTGGCATTACTATCAAGAAATGTATAAAATAATACGCAGTACAAATTCTAGATGCAACAAGGAACAAACCCTCAGGGTTTTGAGATCCTAAATACCCAAGCGCAACACAATTTACAAGGAAAATCCAATAGAACTGCTTGTATAGCGGTCTGAAAGTCGCTGACCTCACTTTTGATGTATCTAACCATGGAAGAATGAAAAGAACAGCAATCGCAGCTCCCATCACCAAAACACCTCCAAGTTTAGATGGGATCGCCCTGAGGATTGCAT
>Ga0102963_1000779_pt1 | contig 13893 bp, 22 predicted proteins | sample SalPon2_C_H2O_MG_2_FD_84522 | JGI IMG/M metagenome (GOLD analysis project Ga0102963, IMG submission 84522) | Salt pond water microbial communities from South San Francisco under conditions of wetland restoration - Salt Pond MetaG SF2_C_H2O_MG | ecosystem: Environmental > Aquatic > Non-marine... | reverse complement strand
TGCGCTTCACTGCCGCATGTGTGCGCCTGTAAGCGTACTCTTTTACCTTGCCTGTGTCTGTGTTCTCCACACGCATGATGCAGCTGTGAGAGGATGGTATGGACCACAATGCGGTAGCTTGCATAAACTCTCCGAATGTGCATGTTCCAAACTCATCAGGGTCAGCATCATAGATTTCTTGCCAATTGTTTGGGAACTCGGGTTTACCATTGGTCATCGTCTAAAATAACATTGCGAAGTTTACTAGTGCCACCGGACAATTCAGCAGCAGCCCACAAGGCGTGCTCTAAATTGGGCGCAAGTAACCACCGCGCCTGGTCGTCATCTGTGGTGTAATAACGCCACATTTTCTGTCGCTCTGTTTCTAGCATCATTTCTTGTAATAGTTAGAGGTGATACGGTTTGCACGTTGCCAAATGATAGCAGTGCTAAACAAGCCAACCATCCCAACAATAGACAGGATAATTGTTGATTCAGACCATTGCATTTGATTCTGCGTCCTTGGGATTATGAATGTGAAGTGGGATAGGTGACAACCTGTGCCACCTATTTGTAATTCAATCAAAAGTTACGATTGAAGAAATAGTAATCACCAGAATCACGATCGTAGATAGTAAAGAAATCGTGTTGGAAAGATTGATGCCACATGAGTTCATAATCTAACGCAGTTTGCATGAACGTAGGCATCGAACGAATCACATCTGCGTAGCAATCTTCACACAAATCCTCGACAAATCCGTCAGTTGATGGATAACAACCATAGTAAGCATCGTCGAGGTGTTCTTCACAATTGATACCCCAATCGTCTAGCTCGTTGATAAAGTGCTCGATACGATCAGGATCAATAGTATCAAACAACTCAGACACGCGTTGTTGATAGTCAGACATGGAAGGAGCAAGAAGCATAGTGTTGTAAATGTGTTGTTTAATTAGCGACACGTTAGTGTAGCGTTAGTGACAAGAACTCAGCAGAGCCAAAGGCGATGCCTTCAGCCGATAACAGTTGTCATGTTGGGTTTGCAGTATGCATTGACAAACTTACCAAACGACTCAATTTCACCAAAGAAAACATCAGTAATGGCATCAACACTTACGTTGTCATAGAGATAGGTTTTGCTGTTATTCTTGAACTGAACAATAACTTGATTGGTAGAAGGATTGAGCAGGATGTTACGAACGATGGAAGAGTTGAGAGTGTTAGGCTTAAAGAACATGATGAAATAAAGGGTGAAAAGTAATCGAATGCAATGAGATTGCATCCGTGTGTGAATGTGAAACTAGTTATCAGGCAAACGTAGGGATTTGATCATAGGTTTGAGTTGACTTGACTCGCTTGTTTGCAAGCAGGTTGTTGTTAACCCAGAAACCAAGAGACATGTTACGTTGCAGCTGCAGGTTAGCAATAGCACGACGTGACACATTGGAATAGCGATAAACACTACCGTTGTTGAACATAACATCAACTACACCGTTGAGAAAGTCGGTGCTGATGCAGTGAATGGCAGCAGAAGTACGCTTGATGAGCATGTGTGAATGAATGTGAATAGAGTGGATAAAGTGTAGCGTTTGAGTGCTACTGAGAGGATCGTAATCCTCAGAGTAACAGTCAAGAATGCAGTTGGATGTAGTCGTCAAGTGTGTAGTCGTCGTCAAAATCTACACCAGACTCGTCGATAAGTTGTGCATCTGTGTATAAGTCAAGATGAGCACGATACGCATCAGGAGTTAAGTCGTCGTCGCATGGATCCTCAAGACAAAGAGACACATAGTCATTAGTGAGAGCAGTGATGAGAGCGGTGCGGTTGATCATGTACGTAGTATGGCAGAGAATCGGGTGAAAGTCAAGCGGTAGTGGACAGTTGTTGGATTGGACAAGTTAGCGTTGGCAGAGTGCGTTGGCGCTTGTCCTCTCCACCCTTATATAATGACACAGGATGGTTCAAAAGTCAAGTGATGGTGGACACTTAGTGGCGTGTCACACGACACACCTATCGAACTGGTTGGTAGTACGTGTGTTCTACACTGTCGCTGATTTCATGATGCTGAACACCATTAATCTTGGCAGGTTTGTTACGCTTACCCTTTGGCACTTTGTTACACCACAACAGCGTCTTGATTGGTTTACTACCACGCGTGAATGTGACTTCTTTGAGTTTAACTTTCTTTGATGTAGTTGTCATCAATTAACCCACAAGATAATCAGAACAATCACACGCTAACACGCCATAATCCATCATGTCGTGATACTTAACAAAACGGTTTGTGTCTTCAACAATGTCGATAATATCAACACCATCAAACTCTAACTCTTTGAGAAATGCATTGATACTTTCTTCGTAATGTTCATCATCAATGTAGTCAACAATACTCCAATCACCATTGATAAATAGTGAAGCAAGTTCAGTCGGAAGAGTATAAACTTGTTGTTCTTTCATTAGTTAACCTCAGAGATAAGTTGCAGCATCGTTTGAAACATAACTGACAGCACGCATATAAGTGTTGCCAATCTTACCAGTGATTGATTGCATTTTAGATACATTACCATGTGTATCTAATTGAATCAATTTGTCATCCAAACATGTCGTTAACTTGAACACAGTAGGTTGTGCATAGTATTTGTCTGTGTGAATCATTGTCACTCCTTGATTGTCGATGCTGTAAGCATAGCACCAATGGCGGTATAAGTCAACCCCTGATTACACCAATCTCAATATACTCATCAATGGGTAATAATGCATAAGATGTACTAATATGGGCAAACAGATGTTTTGACAATGAGAACCATTATCATAATAACATTTAGCATGTGCAATCCTGCCCGCTCGCTACGCTCGCTCCCTTGCAATCCTGGTTTGCCCAGTATCAATCAGTGCCATCATGGTTGGTGACAACGAGCGAGCACGAAGTGCGAGCGGGACTAATTGTTTATACTAATTAATTACGATTACATAGGAATAAGTAGACCCCCCATGGGGGATTTATTTGTAATTCTTATTAGCAGATAGGGCTGACAAATTTTTACCATTTTTCACCCAGGTTAGCCCATGATCAACAAAGGAACATAGCAGCATAAACAGTAGGAAACTGCTGTTCAATGAGTGATTTAACTTGATCTGCGATCTGTTTATGCTCCAGTTGAGTCCCGTTAGCGCATCTTAGATCAGTATAATGCAGCCAAGAGCGGAGAGTACCGTTCATATAGAGTTTTGTAGGGCTAGCGAGGGGTAAGATGTCTCTTGCACACTCTTTTGCTACACCAGCGGTTAACATTTCATCATAGAGGCGTTGAGATAGGTCAAACAGTCCATCCATTTTAGCATTAAAGTCAGCAACGGTTGATTCATTTAGATCATTAATACTATTTTGTCTATTTTTTATATCTTGTCTACGCAGTTGGGGCAGGTTAGCCTTTTTTGTTACGGGTGCATACCGTTGGGAGAACTCTTGAAAGGAGAATGATCTATGACGTAAGATTTGAGCAGCAACGCTTCGGGTTGTCTCAATCTCTACGCACATATTAACCATTTCAAAGGGTGACCAATGGCGATGTTCAATCAAGTATTTAATTAGCTTTTTATAGTTAGGGTTATCTTGGTTGTTAGGGTTAGATACCCGTGCCATATAAGCAATCAAGGATTCAGCATCAGGTGTTACGTGTACAAGGGTGGCGGTGTGCATAGAATGAACAGTATAATAAGTAGTAACGCAATCAGAGATTGCTTGTTTCACAAAATTAACGGTATCATAGGTAGAGAGTCAGGTGGAAGTAAATTTTGTGTCGTTTGGCTTTAGCCAGTCCTTACAGAATGTCCATTCCCGGGGACATTAATAAAAGGAGGAGTGAGAGCTTGTCTCGAACTCCTCCCTCCAGGATTCGGGTCCACCCTTCCCTCCTCCTGTATACATCCGTCCTGTTATTTAAACCCAGGTGGGGACTGACTTTTCACCATTAAGCATTCTTGCCTTTTTTCGTTGTTCTAAGGACATACCAAATGCCATATGATTAGCTGCTTGTTGTGGATCATCAAGCCACGCTTCGTTCATATCTTGCCAATCTTGTTGCCTATCAATTTTCATTTGTTCATAGGCAGAGATTGCCATTGCATCTGTGTAATACTTAACACCTTGTGCAAGACAGTCTAATCTGTCGTCGTGTCTAACTGCACCTTTTTCACGACACATTCTACTCATTTGATAGAATAGCATGTATAGGAGTCGTTCTTCTGGTGCAGCATCTGGATTAGATTTAAAATCCCATTCAATCACATCACGGTTAATAACCAACCGATGTTGATTCATAACAGGTTCTAAAGCATCAATAATTCTGTCTTCTTTTCGTACGTTGGCACGCACCTCTTCAATATCAACGGATTGTTTGGTTTGTTGTAGGTGTTTACGAAAAAGTTCTGCAACAATACCATCACCAAAGTTAGTTTCAATAAGAAGTTTAGAAACGCCATACTTCTTACATCCTTTTAGAATGTCCAGAAGCGTTTTATCTGAGTATCCGTCTTGATAAGCACGCATTTCGTGCAAGTACAAGAAACCGTTTCGTTGTGAGATAAAAGCTGCTGCCGTTTCATCCGAGCCACGACCCGACGGGTCAACACTGCAGATTGTTTCTGTGTAGGGATCCCAGTTTCCTTGGAGCTGCATTGGAGAGTAGAAATAATCTCCAGGGAGACCAACAGTTGGGAGGTCTTTGATGACGTTTTGGGGATCGGAGCACCATACAACGGCTTCAGGGGCAGAGCTAGGATTAACAGAGGTGACAACAAGGTCAGCCATTTTAAGGGGGAATTTTTCTGCATCACTAAGACTTGTATCTAACATAAACTGCAACATAAAGTTGCTACGACCCATTGAAGCTTCACGTTCAAGTAAGTCATTGCTGTCGAAACGATCAGGATCAGTAACATCCCAAGGTTCGGCACCATTATCTAAATCTTCAGCCAGCTGAGGCGCTAGAAGCCCTTCGTATTTAGAAATAGCCCTAGGGTACCTAGCAGTCCAAACAAAGGGCTTGTAGGACCTCTCAGCTAGCTTACGATAGATTGTAAAGGTTGTCTGAGGTGTACCCAGATACATAATACGTGAATCCTGTTTAGGAGTAAGGATAGATTCAGCTTCTGTACAGAGTTGAAGTAGTTTTTCACGCATTAATTCAGTCATTGAGTTACCAGGAACTTCAATGTCATCAAGAATCATGAGGTCAGCCCGGCTACCCGTAAGCTGACCCGTGATACCAACTGATTTAACAGAAGGTGCTTGGTGAGGGCTACAATTAATATCAAAGGACACCCTGGACCAACGAGAGTCATCAGACTTAGGTCTCATATGGGCTAACCAAGGTGTCTCAATGATTAGTTTTTGTAGAAAGATTGACATGTTATCTGCCCGTTCTTTAGAGGCAGAGATAATCATTATCTTTTTCTCAGCATCGTTAAACAAAGTCCAAAGAACAAAAGCACCGGTAATCCAGGACTTACCCACACCTCGGAAGGCTTGGATTTGTAGACGCTTGGGACCGTGTTGAAGGTAGTCAGCGATTGCATATTGTGCACGGGTAGGTGAAGGTAAGTCTAGTTCACTCCAAAGAGCTTGTAGGAACAGTTTAAAGTCGCTTTGTAATAGTTCTACTGTGTTCATAGGTTAAGGTGGGTTGTAGGAGCTTAGAAGCCTCCCTTAGCAAATCCTGCGCTTAAAGATTGGATCCGTTCTGGAGCATCAGCTGGTTTGGATTGTAATTTTTCCTTTCTTTCTTGCTGTCTACGTTTCATAGCACCTTCAGCTAAAGATTTTGGATCTCTAATTGTATCAATAAGAACATTAAGTGCGTCAGCAGGTGTAGAAACTATTTCACCAGCAACAGGTACAAAATCAGCAGCAAGTGACGCAGCAGATAAACCTGTCTGCAAATAATCCATAGGATTTTTAGTTTTAGCAGCAATCTGTCCACGACCAACAGTTTCAGCAGCGCTAGCAGCGGTACCTAACATGCTGAATCCAGCAAGACCCGCACCAGCAAGAGCTGTCATACGTGCCCGATTAAATCTAATAGAACCGTTTGATACTTCTAAACCATAGCCACCACGATACGTATCTATAAGGTCTTCGGCGGATTGAGCAGCAATTCGTGATTTAGTAGCAGCAACATCTTCAGCCGTAGCTGCAGGGTTGTATGCCATTGGATCATCAGTCAAAGCCCTAACCAGTTCTTGTCTAGGTGCATCTGTCAACCCACCTACTTTAGCATCATCCAATTGTTGTTGAATATTGCCACGCAAGGCTTCAAACAAAGAATCATCATCAGCTAGTTGTGCTGCTGTAAGGTTTTTACTAGATCCAGCGGTAGAGCGTCTGTGAGCAGTAGTAGCTTTAGTAGGTTCTTTACCGACACCTGATTGTTTTTCAAGACCGCGTGCGCGTTCATCCCATTTGTGAGCACGATTAGACAGGCTCATGTCAGCAGTCAGGTTACCACCAGGTCCAAAAGCATTACCAAATTCCATCCCAAAATGATCTTCGAGACGTGCCATAACACGACGAACCCGGTCACCAGGCGCTTCAATAAGGGTGTCACCACCAGTTCTAGATTGAATTTTATGGTGTACACTATCGTCTTCTAGAAGTTTAAATGCTTCTAAAGCGTATTCTTCGACACCACGGACAGCAGAACGCAACTGGTCACCCATATACTGCGTAGAACCACCCTGTGAAAGAATGTTATCCATTTGGTCAGCGTAGATCTTATGATTTTGATCCAGCTGAGTCATAACTTTTCGAATTTTTTTCAAACGTGAGTCAGAAAAACTAGGGTCTTTTGCTGCCTGTAAAGCCCGTTCTTTATCAAATTGTTGTTTAATTATAGCACGGGCTAAATCATGAAGCTTGTCTAGTTCTTTATCCATTACGTAATATACTCCATAATAAGTTTTTCACGGAGTCTATTAACTCCAAATTTGTCTCTCATCCAAGAGATGACGGGTTCGCTTCCTTTGTCCTGATTACAACTGGTGCAGGCACATACGACATTCGTTGCAACGTCTTCACCCCCACGACTGCGAGGATGGACGTGATCAATAGATAGTTGAGATAAGTCATAAGTCTTTCCGCAATAAATACATGTGTGATCAAAATGTTCCTTGATACTGCGCCTCCACAGGCGCTTAGCTTCTGGTGAGGTCATAGCTATCAAGTTTTGCAAGTAGTAATCAGGGGTAGGAAACAGAGGGGTCATTTTTTACACTTAAGTTTGCCACGGTTACGAGCACGATTTTTAGATGCTTTTTCCATACGAGTACCACCATCTTTACAGTGTGATACATCTTTACCGTCACCGTTACCGTAGGTACCTTTTTGACGGTTAATACGGTTTAGCTCAACTCGTTTTTTGACAACCTTTTTCTGTTTTTGATATTTAGCCTGTTGCTTACGGCGTTTAGCTGCAGCTTTAGGGTTTTTCTTGTAGTACTCAGACGTTCTGCTTGCCATAAAGCCTCGTTTGGACAAGTTCTGGGTCAATTTGAGGCATGATGTTTGCCAGTTTATCCAGTGGGCTACCTTCAAGAGCGACACCACTGATGTCATTTGTTTTTAGCCAGTCACAAGCGGCTTTCAAGTCTTGGGTAGTTGCCTCACCCGATTTAATACGGGCGAGGAACTCCTTCGTAACTAGATTATGCAACTCGTTGAACTGGTCTTCGGTTGCCTTCTTTTTCATGCTTTGTTTTTCTTAATTTTAAGCTTAGTACTAGCACGTCTGGTTGGTACCCACATTTGCATATGAGAATCCCATACTTTGTCAGTGCCCCTACGTTCCTGATTACCACCAGAATCACTACCGGGACGTGGTCTGTAACCAGGACCTGCCTGAGCAACTTGTTTATTTTTCTTTTTCATTACTAATTACTCTTAAGAATCATTTGGTCAAGCTTGTTTTCAATACGAATCATGTGATCTTCCATTTTACGCATTGTTTCCCCAAACTGTTCTTGTGGAACATAATTGGTTGCAACACGAAGTTCAAAGGCATCAACACGTCGATCTAATTCTGTTATTCTGTTGTGTAATCTGTTTGTAAGTGCTGCGCCCGCTGCTAATGCAGCTACGGTAGCAGATACTACTGCTTCAATCATTTTTAAGGGCAACAATAGGGACTATATCGTGGCACAACACTTCTACACGACTACCAGGTCGAAATGTAAAACCAGCCTTCATAATTTCGGTGCATTTCAATGCTCGAACTAGTTCGTAATCTAAACGCATCTTTTGCTCATGACGACGTGCAATCTGTTTACAAGTCTCAACCATACCTCCATCTAAAGGTACAGAAAAACCAACCTGCAACCCAAAATTACTAGTACGTTGATATGTATCAGTATGTACGTCACCACCCATATAAAATGGTTGGAATGTCATTGTTGTACCATTACAAGAATTACCATTTGTAAAGTATTGTCTTGAAGGTGCGCCGTTGTTTTGAAATTGCACAGCTTGATTGGTTACATTACCCGTAGCAGCAGCTACAGGTGATGAAGTGTTCTGTACCTTTGGGTCTTCTGCGTAAGCTGGGCTTACGTAGGTGTAACCTGCGGTTACTGTGAGAAGACTGACAAGGAGGTAGTAGAGGTAACCTGTTGGATGGTTTCGGTGATGTCGGTTGTTTCGACAATCCCTGCTACCCTGTTGATAATTTCTAGTTGAAATGGATCTCCAGCAGTGGTTACTGAAAAAGTTGTAGATGCGTCTTCGATTGAACCACTGGGTGTTACGTTGGTTCCAGACCATGATTTGTAATCTCCTCCGTACACTTCAGTTGCAATAGTACGGTCAATATCAATAGTAGTGGTTGAGGTAGATTGCATACTACCTTGTGTAAAATTAGGTGTAACGGTTTGAGCCGATACAGGTGCTGCAAACAGCAAACATAGAAGAAGTTTCTTCATTTATTCTTTTCACGAGTGATTGAAAATGTTGCTAAGGTGCCACTTAAAATAGAAGCGACATAAGTAGGATCCATCTTACTCATCCATCCTGCGTATGATGCGGTGAGGAGTCCGGCAGACCAGACAAGGACAATGAATTTGATGAGTCCGTCTTTTTTGTGATCTTGTTCCATGCCTGTTTAAATACTGGTTTAAATAAAGATACACAATGTTTAAACAGTGAAGTAGCGGTTAGGGTGGCAGCAACTGAAACAAAAGCTGTTGTAGCAGCTGTAACCAATATTTCTCCACTAGGTACAGGTACTTCAACATCAGTACCAGGTATATCAATTGTAGTTACCTCAGGAGGTTGAGGTATTTGTGGTATAGGTATTGGTGGAGCAGGTGGTAACGTTTGTTCAGGAGGTTCGTCCTTTTGTTTTGGTTCAATCCCCGGTGGTGGTCTAAGGTCGCTAGGAGGCACCACAAGGGGCTTGTAAGAGGGCAAATCAGCCCTTGGTACCTCCAGTACCGGAACAGGTAATTGAAGGGGCTCAGGGAGCCTTATAGACGGGAATACCGGTGGCTCACCTAAGTCCATTACTTATTCGGGAAAAGACCGTTACGAACAAATTCAACTGCTTTGTCGTCAATATCATTATCAGTAGACTCAGCTAGTTTAGCTAGCAAATCAACAATAAGGAGTTTAACTTTTTCAGATTGAAGGAAAGAAAAAAGAATTGGACGAATAAGGGTGATCATTGTTAATTTCCAATAAATAGTTTAAATCAGACAGTCCAGGGCAAACCTGATGCCTTAGTGGGAGTACGTTGCTCATCAAGTTGTGCTTGAAGTGCAGCTTCGATTTCTGCAACCTTTTCAGCGCCACCAAGTTTTTCTTTAACCCAGCCAACCACTACGTCAGACGTAAGATCAGCAAACGGGATAACAGTATCGCCTTCAGCAGGTGCTTCAAGACCAATCGAACCATACGCACCACTAGAATAGGTGTCGTCAGCGGCGTTCACCGTATAATGAGCAGTAAAAATAATTCCGTCTGCACAGCGGCGCTCCAGTTGAGCAATGTTCCAAGTAAAAGCAGTCATTAATTACGTAAATAAATTTAAAAAGTTAAGCGTGTTTGATAATTTTTATAAAACCAAAAATGTTATCTTCATTTGAAGTTGTGTCAATACCGAGTCCGTTAGTGGCTCTTGAGGTAGCAACCCAATGTTGAATTTCAAAAGTTTTTGATGCTGAGATATTGACATAAGCTACGCCTACGGAAGCGTTTGCGTCCTCATCTCCAGCTCTTGCTCGTCCTGATGTTCCAACTCCAGCAGTGGTGCTGTCAGTGATATTTCTGAGCCTCGAATGGTTGAGATGGCTGTCATAGGTGCATGATGACCACTCAATTAAATATTCTCCAGCATCTAAAGTTACTCGGTTTGAAGATAAAGACGCCCAAGTTTGCCCTAAAACTGTGTTATTAAGAGGGCGAGTGTTCCAGGTGGAAGCAGTTGCAGTGCCGCCATCGCCAGCTGTTTTATGCTGGAAGATTGCGTAGCTATCAAATAAACCACCGCCGCCTCCACCACCGCTTGGTGTTTGCCAAGTAGGAGCACTTGCAGAGCCGTTTGAAGTTAGGACTTGTCCAGAGGTTCCGTAGTTTACACCGCTAAGACCAAATTGACCAGCTGGACCAATGCGGAAGCGTTCAGTTCCGTTTGTTGAAAACCTCATGCTTGTGTTTGAACTGTTAAACAAGCCGCAATCAAAGGCGTTATGAAAAACAGTTAGACCACCACTTGCGCCGTTGTCCCCTTCAATAAGGATGTCTGATTCTGTTCCAGCGGTCGAACGAACGCATAGCTCCTGGGTCGGGCTTGAGTTCCCGATACCCACACGTCCTGATGAATCGATGCGGAGTCTTTCACTGCCATTGGTATAAAAAACGCTTGGATACGCACCAACAGACGTAAAAAACGAAGCACCGCCATCGGAATACATCTGAGCGGTATGAGAACCGACTGATGATTGAATCGTTCCAGCAACATGGAACTTAGCAGTTGGTGTTAAACCAATCCCGACGTTGCCACTCGCATAATTAATCCCACCAGTTACGTCATCCCATTGACTGTAAAGATTGGTTGTACCTTCAGTGAGGTTATCTGTAGTAGTTGGGATGGTTGGTGTGTTACTAAAATTATTATAATCTAAGTAATAAGAACCTTGCTGACCATCAAGTAAATCAGCATCTAATCCAGATCCAGTGCCATCAACTGTTTTGATTGCAGTTAAAATTTCAGAAGCAGTCTGATCTGCAGTAGCACCAGTTTCAATACCGGCAAGTTTAGTAATATCAGCTGCAGTGGTAAACTTATGGGCAGTAGATGTATCATCAACCTCATCTGCATCCAAATCTTCCCATTGATAGCTAGTATTAGCACCGTTACGGGTTAAATATTTACCAGGAGCAGCATTATTAGTGTCAATGAGCTGATTAACATCAGAGTCATCGTAATAATTTGCGTTATTATCAATATTACTAAGCTTGTTTTTATCGTTTGCGGACATCAAGCCGTCATGACTACCTGCCTGGGCTGTTGGTATACTGGCACTTTGTCCAGTTGAAGATTCCATTGAATTACTTGAAGTATCCCATGAAAGATCAACATCAGCAACGTCTACATTTATACGATTACTAATATCTTGATACGTAATTGTAACGTTATCATGCGTACCGTTGTTAAACAAACCGCCAACATAGTCTTGAACTTCTTCTTGAGTCAAAGTTGAAGTAATATAACCTGAATCATTAGTTAAAGACGATATGTTGTCACCTGGTTGCAGAGCGGTATCAGCTAATCCACCTTGCGCTGTCGTTGCAGCACCAACATCAGAAGCTGAAAGAACAACAGCACCAGTGTATCCGTTGACTGAGCTAACAGCATCAGCAGGTGTAGCTAGCTCAACCCAGTCACTAATATTAGAACCTGTATTTGCAGTAATAACCCAAGTAGAACCAGTGTCTGTACGAATAGCCCAGTCACCTTTTTGTCCGGTTAAACTAGTTAATGCAGATTGTGAGCTAACTGATCCAAGATACTCAGTAACAGCAAGTGAAGGTAGTTGAGAAGTAGGGACTACACCACCAACAAGGTCAGCTTTAGCAGCCAAATCAGTAGTCAGGTTGGTTACCTGTGATTGGGCAATAGTCAAAGCACCTTCGTGTGCAGTTACGTCACTTTCAGTTACACCAGTAATATAACCAGCACCATTAGTAAGTTGACTATTATCGGTAACATTGGTTGCACCTGCTGCAATACCGTCAAGCTTTGTACCATCAGCTGCAACATCACGTCCATCAACAGTACCGGTAACAATAATATTAGCATTAACAGTAAAGTCACTATTAGTTGTAATTTGATTTGGTACATCATTAGTACGACCGGCGCCAATAACAAGAATCGATCCGTTATTGGCATGTGAACGAGTAACAACACCTAGTTTTTGAACTTCTGAAGTTGCTGCACTTGGTCGGCTTGTTGTAACATCACCTGTAGTTTCACTTAGATAAAGTGGATCACCAGCTGAATATAAAGATGTATCAACATGGTCCAAATAACCAGAAATTACTACAAAACCTTCAACTCCATCACTGATGTCTTCATTTGCCAAACCAATAGCCGGATAAGTATTGGTTCCATTTGAATCAGCTAAGGCAACAGTAGGTTTACCAGAAGTGTGTGTACCTGAAACATAAACCGCTTGACCTTTAGTAATGGTTGAGCCAGTGTTGTTGTGTACATCAACAAGGACAGGTATATGTCCTTCAATAGCAGTTTCCAGTTCTTGTAGAGCTGATTTAATGGTAATGTTGTCGGTAAGTGTTTCCCCAGTAAAAGTACCAAGGTCCGTAGTATTTTCTGCAACACCAGTAAGTGTAATTAGATCATCAACATTATCATCAATTTCATTAATTGTACTTGTCTGGGTTGCAAGTATTTGATTAAACGCAGCACTTACTCCATCTACTAAACTTTTAACACCTTCTCTTGTGGGAAGTTCAGTTGCAGCATTAGTCAGCGAACTTGGAAACCAAAGTGTATCGTCATTGACAAACTGCATATTAATCGTAGAAGTGTCTGACTCCATAACTGCGCCAGCAGCTTCTACGTTAGTAGCATCTGTTACGTCTGCACCTGCTTCGATTGAATCTAGTTTGATCCCATCATCAGCTAGGTTACGCCCACCAAAATCAATGTCTGTTTGACACCTAGTCTCTTCAACAGCATATTTAAGTTGTTCAAAATTACTGTTAAGATCATCTGCTTTAATAGATGCTCCTGGATAAAAACGAGCATTTAGCGGATTAATATCTGTTTCTCTAACAATCCTGATGTTATCAATTGTAGCTGGATTGGTTGGAGTTGGAGGAGCGGTGTTAAATTGAATTAAAGAGTTGTTGTTTGAATAAAAGGACCAGTCTGTAGTCAGCTCATACGTCAGAGTGGTTTCATTCCACAAATAAACTTTAATATCTTCTGTACTTGAGTACTTAAAAGGAAAAGAAAATGTTGTGGTATTACCGTCTCCTTGATATTCAATTTTAACTAAACCGCAAGGATTAGAATTTGTCATAATTTATTAGTCAATAAAGACCCTGCTGCTTTGTTTCTTGTAAAAACTCTTCAGCTCTGTCAATGTTTCCTTGTCTAGAATAAAGTTGAATGGATTTTTCTTCAAATCGTCTCTGAGAGATAGCACCACCACGTTCGATATCAATTTCAGCAATTGCAGCTTCTTTAGCAAGCTTCAATACTCGATCAATTTCAATGTGAAGGTTTTGAAAATCCTGTAGCCTTACATTAACACCTCTAGCACGTGCATCTCTAAACGCTGCTCTAAACGCTTTACCGTCAGCAGTGTTCATAATACGACGTAGTTCGGTTTTAAAGTATTT
>Ga0102963_1000767_pt1 | contig 13971 bp, 10 predicted proteins | sample SalPon2_C_H2O_MG_2_FD_84522 | JGI IMG/M metagenome (GOLD analysis project Ga0102963, IMG submission 84522) | Salt pond water microbial communities from South San Francisco under conditions of wetland restoration - Salt Pond MetaG SF2_C_H2O_MG | ecosystem: Environmental > Aquatic > Non-marine... | reverse complement strand
TTTACCGCTTTGTTCATATATATCTAAAACTGAAGAAGGAGAGCTTGTCCCTAATCCTAAGTTTCCATTTGTATCAAGATAAAAGTCATTTTGATTATAACGTCCTGCTACAATATGATTATCTGCAAAAACCTCAAACACAGGTAGACCTGCCGCATCATTCACAGACATCAAAGAACCACTTAAATCATCGACTACTTCGAACAGCGTTCCATTTGTTCCATCGACTTTTAGTACAGAATCCCCAGAAGTAGAACCGACCACTTGCAATTTAGAAGAGGGACTTGTCGTATTGATCCCAAGGTTACCGCTGGTATTAATACGCATTCTTTCTGCAGCATTAGTCGTATCATAGAACCTTAGAGAGCTTGACCCGTTAGTATTAAAATCTATTCTAGGGTTGCTACCTGTTAATTGCACATCATCAGTAATTAAAGCTTTACCAACAACGTGTAATTTTTCTGTAGGACTTATAGTACCTATACCAACACTGCCACCCTCTATCCGCATTCGTTCAGTATTACCAGTTTTGAAAATGAACGATCTACTAGTACCCAAGCCAGAGGAATCACCGACATTAAAAGTAACATCTGAGTTCTCTGTAGATGAAATCTGCAATCTAGTGTCTCCTGTAGTATTTCCTACAGTCAAACCGACTGAACCAGAGGCAGACCTAACATCTAAGCTTGCATCTGGAGCTGTAGTACCTATACCAACATTACCACCATAAGGATTTAACGCAATATCCCAATCTGCGGTTTGCGTACTATTTGTTACCTGAATACCAATACCATTACCACTATTAACTTGTGCGAAAGTCATATTGGTGGAATTACTATCATGAGGTTTTAGCTTAAGAACACTGTAAGTGTCCATTAAAGCTTTAGTTGTAGCATCACCAGTCCCAACGGGACCAAAGTATCCTCTACCAGCAACTTGCAACTTGCCTAATGTAGGAGTTATTTCACCTATACCAACATTAGTTCCATTATCAACCAATACTCCTGTAGTTAAAGTATCTTCATCAGCCCAGCGAGCTACATAATTAGCAGCGCCAGAACCTCCAACGCCAGATAAAACGTCTTCAATCTGTTTCCATTGAGGCCCATCTTCTTGAGAAGATAAAACATAACCAGCTAAACCCGTAGAATTAGTTGAATCATAAAGGTAGCCACTAACAGCAACATCACCTGAAATATGTAAATTATGCTGTGGGGAAGGGGTGTTAATACCTACTCTATCATTAGCTATGTCAACATGTAGAGTATTATCTGATACGGCTTGATTACTTGCGTTACCAACAAACAAATGACCTTCATTTAAATTAGGTACAGCATTTGTCCTTCCTGCTCCCATGATGGTCATGGACCCGGCAGAATTATCTTGCCTAGTAACCTTAGCAATTTTTTGAATTAAAGAAGATTCTCCTGAGGGCGCTGTATTACTTAAAACACCGGGAGTATCAGATACATATAACTCTGTCCCTTCAACGTATGAAGAAGTATTTAAATTGTTTATCCTACCAAAAGTAACAATAGTTATATCTGAATTTTGACTCGCCGTTTCAGAAGCTACGCCAAAAGCTGGCATTTTACTAGCAGTATTTGCATCTGCTAAAGACACTACAGTTTTATTACCGCTAATCCCAGATATATAAACGACTTGGCCTTTTGATATATTTTCTCCAGCGTTAGCTTTAAATACTACAGCCCCCCTTAAATCTCCTATAAATTCATCAGCTTCTACATTACCGACAACCTCTAAAGCTTCTCCGGGGGTTGACGTTCCTATACCAACTGCTAAAGAGGTATCATACAAGATTCCTGTCGTTAAGGTATCTTCATCAGCCCAGCGAGCTACATAATTAGCCGTTCCGCTTCCTCCGACGCCAGATAATACATCTTCTATCGTCTGCCACTGCGGACCTCCAACCTCAGAAGTTAAAACATAACCTGCTGTACCAGTCGAATTAGTCGAATCGTAAAGGTAGCCGCTAATTTGTACATCGCCGCTTACGTGTAGCGCATGTTCAGGGTTAATTGTATTGATGCCAATATTTGCGCCAGATTGATAAATAAGACTATTACCTATGGTATCCTCATCTAGCCATAAAGGTAGATATCCGCTAATACCTGATCCATCTATGCCAACCCCTACTTCTACCCATGAACCATCTTTTTTAAGGTATTGTTTGTCGAGATCGGTAGCTATATAAAAAGCTCCATCTACTACTTTGGTCAGTAAAGAGTTTTTTTCTTCATCTAAACCTACAAACCTATCTCCTGCATATCTTGTAATAGCCATTTAATACTGAACCTTTCTTTGAATTACACTTTTTGGTCTTGATATCTCATTGGATAAGAGAGAAATCTCAGATTTATACTTGTATAAAAAAGAATTATAATTTTTTTCGACTTGAGAGCTTGAAATTGTAACATTATAAAATGCTATTCTAAATATATAACCTTCAAAATAATTAGCTGTAAAAGAAGTCGTTGGGTAGTCCCCGAAGCTTAATTTCGAGCCGTTTTCATCAATAAAACTAGTAATATTTTTGTCGTAAGGATTTGAAAAAGTAGATATTGTTTTAGGCCCTCCTGTCTTTAACGGGTAATTTTCATCGATAAAAGATAGAGTATCTACGCTATTAATATCAGCTAAAAAAGATGAAGAGTTAAAAACCGAAGATCCAGATCTATAGAGATAATAACCAGAAGCTGTCGGCACGCTATTCCAAGCTAATTTTATAGATTGTTTTAAAGAGTTAGTCGGAACCGAAATAGCATTGGAAGATATTGATTCTCCATTGCTATCGTAAGAAGATATCTTGTAAAACTGAGTTATGTTGTTTTTAAAACCTGTTTGAGACCTTTCTGCTGTAAAGCCAACTGTTCCGACAGAAGACTGAACATTGTTGAAATTAAAACTTTCTGGAGCCGGTAATTCTGAAAAAACAGATGAAGGAACTAATGATCCATTTACATAAATTTTTATTTTTTCTCCTACCACTGCGTTTAAGTTGACAGAAACAATTAAATGATACAATGTTCCAATTTGAACTACTTGGTTTAACGTATAACCAGCAAAAGTTTTATTATTTGAAGCTGAAAAACTAAAGTAAACCTTTTGATTTTCAATGTAAATATAATGAGGGTAGCCTTCGTTTGCTACGAATAAATTATTTTTTACCGAAGAAGATCTAGAAAATAAATAAGCTCTAGTATTTGAAGCCGAAGTCTGCTTAAACCAGAAATCAAAAGATTGATTAGTATTACTACCCATAGAGAAAGTAGAGCTTTGATTGCTCTTTAAGTTTAAGTCTATAAAGCCGCCATCATTTAAATTATTTCTCTTTCCGAAAAGTAAATACCCTGCGGAGTCATAATTAGCATTTGTTTGACTAGAGTCTTTTGAATTACCAGTTAAATCAAAAATAGTAGCTATTGCTGATCTTGAAGTAGAAGTAAAATGAGTCTTATGCTTTTGTCCTTTAAACATAATTTTATTACGTTCAAATTGCATGTTTTTATATAGAATATACCCAGCGCTTATGTCTCCGTCCCCAGAGTTAGCAATACCCCTAGTGGGATCAAAGCAAACTGCATAAGACTCCGATGTTAAAGTGGTTCCAGTGTTTCCTGTGTTGCCTACGTTTCCTACGTTGCCCACGTTGCCAATGTTTCCAGAGTTATAACCTCCGACTATATTAATCTTGCCTCCTACGTATGAGCTACCATTCCTTCTAGAATTGTAATATAAAACGCTTGGAGAATTATAAGGCACGTTAAACACAGCGTACCCATCTGCGCCTTTATTACCATAGTAAGTAAAACCATTTTGGTAATTATTATCTCCCCCTCCAGAGTCTATAGAGGTAGATATATACAATTCATCTAAAGAATTAGACTCGTTAGTTTGAGTAAATACGTACGATCCTCCTTTGTATAAATATAAAGTTTTACCTTCTGTATTTCCTAATTTAAAACCAAAACTAGATCCTTGATTATAATAAGGATGAGAGGAAGTTTTATTTTCGACACTTACTTCTAAGTATGTAGGGTTTGCAGAAACTGCAGTCGCAGCGGTTGGAACAAAAACTTTTTCCTGAATTGTTTGCCATGAGCCTTTTCTTTGGCAATCGTAATTGCTTGTTACTGTGGTAAAAGATCCTGATAAATTAGGATTTAAACTAAATATTGGTTGCTCGCCTGTTCGTGGATGATCGGGCGAAACGAAAACGTCTACGGAAGCAGTGTAAGTTTCCCCTCTAATTATATTAATAAGGAATCCGTGCTTGTTACCCCCTCCAGTTTGGGTGACATTCGTATCATACTCGCTAGTGGAAAAACTGTATTTGTATACAGAGTCTGTGTCTAAATAATTTCCAGAAGCATTAGTCTCAAAATCCGCATAAGCTAATTTGTTAAATTGCCTACCGGAGCCTGTAGGTTTTATTTCAAAATCAGCGTTTGTAGCTGGTTGATCGAAAAGATTCGTAGTAGGCTCTCCATTAAAAGAACCTGCAGAAAAATCATACAACAAAACGCAACTTTTACCTGCCGTATCATAAGAACCGTGTACCGTGCTCATATTAATAAGTTCCCGTGTAAATATTAGAAGATATTATGCATTCGTTTCCATCTGGAAAAACCATTTTGTTAACAAAAATATCTCCGGTCATATAGCCTCCTGTTTGAAATCCGCTTACTCCGCTCACAAAAAAAGTCGCATCGTCTGAAAACTGCGTGTAGAAATAATTATTTAATCCTCCGGGGTTAATATAATCTCCAGTAACAGGAACTATGTTAATTAATTTAAAATTTGTTCTAGAATCAAAATTCTTCTGACCAGAAATCGTTTGGTTATTAGAAACTAAATCAACGAAACTACTTCCGCTATTTGAAAATACCCCTTCTAAAGAAGATATTCTAGAAGATAAAGTGCCGCTAGTGCTCGTAATCTTTGAGTTTAACGAGCTATCTTCAGTGGTTACATAACCGCTTAACGAAGATACGTCTCCTGATAAATCAGTACCCACACTAAAGGCGTAACCTGTAGAAGTGTTAAGGGCTGTATTTACATCCCCGGATACAGTAACTATGTTAGCGTTGGAAGACTCTACGTAGCCGCTAAGAGCGTTTGTTTTGCTGCTTAATGTTTGCCCTGTAGAATCGAGATCGGAAGACAGTGTTTGACCTGTCGTGGTTAAATTCGAAGAAAGATCTCCACTTAACGCAAAAACATCCCCGCTTAGTTCTAGGAAGTGGGAGTCTCCGCTAATTGAAGATAAGAAACCTGAAGGATTAGACTCTAGATAGTATTTAAGATCGCCTATCTGCTCTATGTAACCAGAAAACTCAGGTTTATCTACCTGCTTTAGCCTAATAAGATTTCCCATCTAATAAATTACACAAACTATCTTCCTTCGGATAGAATCTTAGCAACTTCTTTGGATATCTTTTTTTGTTTAACCTCTGCTTTGTTAGAAGCTTGGTATGAAGATAGGTGCCTAATAAATTCTCTTTCTAATCTAGCTACTAAAATTTCCATATTATCTACGGGGATAATTCCCACTTCTAAAGCGTGATTATGGATATCTGTTCTATTTAAATTATTAATATAATTTTTATACTCCTCAACGTCTGATAATCCATATTTAGAGAGTCCTGTCTCCCCCCATATTTGATCTAAAGTCATAGGTTTAGATGGCTCTGCTTTGCCGTCTATTTGTTTGAGTTGTTTTAGCTTCTTTTTTCTAGGCATAATAAGTTATATTGAAATACTATGATTATATCAAAAAAAAACCCGCTAGGGGTTAACCTAGCGGGTGAACATCTATTTATATTAGACAATAATTCCAGAAAGAGCCCTTGCATCAATACAGATACGACCCTCTTCCATTGCTCCGTAGAAACCAGTCTTATCAGTTCTTTGCAAGAATTGATCGTCAGGTTGAACGGTGAAAGAACCTCCAGTTTCTGAGTTAGTTGCAATAGGACGAATTAAAGCGCCCTTAGAGTTGTCAACTCCGACAAGAATCTGGTGAGTCGCAGGATTGAAAGCTGCTCCAGTAGGGATATTAGTAATATAATTATCAAAAAGAACGTTGTATTTCTTACTAAGACCAAGTTCAATTAATTCAACAATATTAACACCATAAATCTCTTGCATACCAGCGTTACGATAGATATCTTCTCTCATTCCGTCAGGAAGAGCGATTGAAGAATCTGTGCTTGTATCAGAGCCTCCGCCAGTAGTTCTTACTCCACCAACAGTATTAAGAGGGTTGTAAGCAAAAGCACGGATCTTTTCTTTAATCTCAGGAGAGACGTAAAGATCAGTTAAACCAGTGCTATACGGATCAGCAGGAGTACCGCCAGCCCAAGACTCGTTAATTCTCTTAACTCTAGTCATTAACTTATTTAAATCATCTAATTTAAATTCAGTTAAAGTTCCAGCTTCAGTATAGTGTTTAAGTGCAGATCCTCCAGAAGGAGTAGTAGAAGCTTCGCCAAGAGCCTTCAGAAGAACAGCCCAAGCATTACGCTCCTGCTTAACTAAGACTTCTTGAGACATACGCTCTACTAGTTTAGCGATAACATCTAAACGAGCTTGACGAGCATATCTTTTATTAATAGAGACGGCGCTATCTAAACGATAAGTGGCAATCTTAACTTCTTGCACTGCTGAAACGTCCTGTGCGTTAGGTAATCCACCAGCTAAAGTCTGAGACCAGACGCTAACATAACCATTTGCCAACTCATTGTAATACAAATCGAGAGGGTAAGAAGGTGAATCGTTTTCGTCGAAAGGAGCGTCAGTATAAACTGCTGATGCTGTACCAGCCTGCTGAATCACTCTTTGAATAACAGGGCCGAGAAAAGCAGCGAAAGCTTCTGAAGCTTCAGCGGCAACAAGTCTGTTCTTAGATCCTAAAGCTTTGATTAATTCTACTTGCTCAGGAGTATTTTTTAATTTAATTCTCATTATAGTATATCCTTTATATTAAAGTTCCAATTTGACAAGAGTGTCTCCGTTAGTATCAGCTGCGCCAAGGAACTTACCAACTGCGACATTGGAAGCTTGGGTAGCGGTGATCATTCCAGATGCTCCTGCGTAAGCCACTCCGCCTGCAGCAGGTGTTCCATCGACATCTTGAACTAAAAAGATACCTTTAGTTACGACAGGAACTGCTTGCCCGGGAATAACAGCCTGCATTTCTGCAGCTTTGCGTGGGTTATACTTGAGCAACTCTCCGTTTTCGTCTGCATCTTTAACGTCGTAAAGAGTCATTCCAATAGGAGTTTCGCCAGTAGTACTTTGAATAACGTCTGCTGTAACGCCATAACGTTGAGAAGTAACATTGGTAGGGTCCAGAGTGCCCGCACTCCCGATAAACTCAAGGCCACCGCCAAGCTCTGCAGAGGAATCGTAATTCTTCCATCCAGTTGCTATTTTGACTAAGGTTCCCTTGGTGATGCTGATAGATCCAGCTGTTAAAAGCTGAGTATCATAGCCGAACAAGTTTAAAACGTTGTGTTCGCTGTAATCTCTAAATGGTCTAAGTGAGTAAGCCATATTTTTTCCTTATATTATTTGTATTTTATTGTTAGTTAGCTAACTACGAAACCGTCGTAGTTGAAAGCCGATTTGTATTTTTCGAAAACAGTTTCTTCTGAAGCTGACAAAGTCATAGGTACATCTACGACTTCTTTTTCTGCTTTTTCCGTAACTTCTTCTACTACGTGTTCAGCAGAAGCTTTAACTTCTTCGATTTGTTTTTGAGCATCTTCTTCTTTTTTAAGCTGTAAAAAAGCTGAAATTTTTTCTTTATAAGCTTGGAAAGCTTCGTTATTAAGCCCGGAAATGTCAGAAGCAATAACCTTTCTCATTTTATCGTCTAATTCGAATTCGGATTCGAAACCAGACATTCTAGCGTTAAACGCTTCAGAGGCTGCTGCTTTTTGGATCTCTTCCTGAGAAGCTTGCAAAGCCTCCTTTAGAGAGTTCATTTCTTGTTTAAGGGAGTCTTGAGAGCTCAAAAGAGTCTCGTACTTTTCCTGTGTAGCTAGAAGAGCTGAATCAACCGCTCCCTTTTCGGCGGCGAATTTTTCTGAAGCGTCCTTAAGCTCCTGCTCTATAAGCTCTGAAATCTGAGAAGCAGAAATTTCTTTCAAACTCTCATCTGTTATGTCGTTAATGCTTGTGATTTTCATAGACTTGTAATCTTTACTATTATTTACATTTGTTTTTTTAAAATTGGAAATATTTTCTTTACTTGCAACGTTTTCCTCCTGAACAATTTCAGATTCTTCTGTTGCTAAAACGGCATTTGTCGCCACTCCTTTGACATCAGCCGCAGGAGTTTCAGTTAAACCAACACCTAAAGGAATAACGTTTCCAATAACTTTTCGATAAACGAATGTGTCTTCGTCTACCTTCCCTGAGCCGCCAAAGGCCCTAAGTTTAGACTTCATACTGTCTACCTTTTCCTGCTCAGAAATTTCAGCCCCATCTTCGATGTTTTTAGACTCGCCTTCGATAACGACCAAATCATATTCGCTAAAACCTAACTCCCAACTAGCGCTGACCGCTTGGTAACTTTGACTTGCAGAATCGCTTGAGTCCTCAATTTTTTCCGCTAGATCAGGGTTAGAAATTTTCCAAATAACTCCTCCTAGAGTAATATTAAATGGGCTTTTTAAATCTTTTACTTGTTCAACGGATAAAGGAGTGTCAGTTCCAAACTCGCTAAAACCAGCTGTTAATATAACACCAAAAATTCTTTCTCTATTATGTTCTAGATTAATTGGCTTATTAATGAAATTTTCGTACATGGCTATCGCAGTTTTAGAGTCGATAACATCTCCATTTTTATTAACTCTGTTGACCACTGCAGCGTTAAAAGCTACTGGTAAAAGGTCAATATTTTTCTCAGTGTCAACGTTAGGAATAAAATTACCTACCTCGACTAGCGAAGCTAAAGCCAAATACTTATCTTTCTCTTCTGAAACCAAAGGTTTCAAAATAGAACTAAATGTAGTTGTATATTTATGTTTCATAATTAAAGTTCAAACCATTTCTCAGTATTTTTTTCTCCATCAATATAAAGCTCGTCGATATCGTCGAAGTCAAAATCTTCGAATCCTTTTAGATCTAAAGTAGCTAAAATAAAATCTTGGTCCTCCGCTTCCCAAAAATCAGAAATGTCAACTACAGAGGCTTTCGAAATATCTTGATCTGCTTTTCTGTAAGCTTCTTTTACTTTGCCTCCACTCATCATTCGCAAGAACATGTTTACTCTAGCCATTGCCCATTGGGTCCTAGTCTTCCCCGGTCTGTGCGATTGGATAAATGCTCCAGCTCCTCTCCTGTAGACTTTCTTAAGTTGAGATAGAGAAACTTTTCTTGAATACTTAGCGTTGTGTTCTTTTGCTTTGTTTTTAAGAGACTCTACAACTTGAACTGAAAATTTAATTGCTTTTTCAGATTTCGAAGAAGCTGATCCGGGTTTATTTTTACTAGAGCCCCTTTTTTTCTCGTTAGGCTCCGCTGGTGTTTGCGCAGAGCTTTTAGGCCCAGATCTTCTAGCCGCTTCGATCTCCTTAGAGACAAAATCTACCCAATAATCGGAGTCTATTTTTTTATTGTTTTTACTGTCGGAGTTCATTTCAGTTTTACTACTTTAATTTTACACAAAATATTAGGAAATTTGACTATAATTTAAAACCGCCGCTGAAAATAAATCTAAACCGAAGTGTTCTGCTAACTTATTTAAGTGGTCTAATTTGTTTTTATTCGTTTTTACTTTTCCGGTTGAGTGAAGCTCTATAGCCGAAGGCCAATTGTTTTTATCTTCATTGATAAATATTTCTTTCGCCATTTCTTCGCAAACTTCTTTCTGCTTTTTAGTTAAATTTTTCTTACTATGTTTTTTTCTGAAAAAAGCTTTAACTTCGTTTTCTAGTTTTTGAAAATCTTTAAAGCTTTCTCCTACTTTAACCATTGAGTAATTAGCTATTGCTGGAGCTTTTTTGTTATCACCTTGAGGCGAAACATTTTTAGTAGACTGAGGGGTAGAAACCCCCGGAGGTCTCCCTGTGTTTATAGGCGCTCCTCCACTATTAGGAGAAACAGGAGAGTATAAGCCTTCTTCTTTTAAGCCCTTAAATTTTCTTTGAGACTCTACTGATTCTTCATAATCTGGCAGTCGGCCATTTTCAATCGCTTGAATCCCTTCTTCAGCCGTTAAAACGCCCAACTGCATTAATTGAGCAACAACCCTTTGCCAAACTGAAGAATCTTTAATATCAATTGATTCAAAATGCGGAGTTGGAAAATTCTTAAACCCTAAGCTTCTACATAATCTTTTTACTTCTGGAAATAAAAAGTTATCTATAAAAGCTTGCCTACCCTGCTCTAATCTTTGAAGGAATATATTAACTTTAATGCTAGTGCTAGAGAATTTTTCCTCCCCAATTAAAATATTATTTAGGCCTTGCTGGATATCCGTGTTGACCACTTCTTATTTTCTGGGATCTAAAATAGAAGCAATATTAGGAATAACAAATTCTGCTTTCGTAGTGTAATCTGACACAAGAACTTTTCCTACTGATTGATTTTGGAAAAGGGATTGCATCGCTTCTATATTTTTTTGATTTACATTTAATGTTCCATTTTTTAACTCGCTACCCATTGTGATTAACAAAACAGCTTGTTGTGTTGTGCGGGTTAAAGCCATGTCCATTTTTTTCATCTCCTGTTTCCAATTAATATCCTCTAAAACAGGAAATCCCATTGGAATAGCAAATGGTTCGTAATCTTGTTTTTTGTAAAATACTGCTGTAACCTTATCTACATCAAGGGGTAACGTAACAAAAGAGCCAGTCAAATTTTTCTTAGCAATTTTTTTTCTATTTTCTGGACTTAAGCTTTTTAAGACTTCTTTGTCTTCTTCGGTTCTAGGGTCTTTTAATCTTTGTAATTCGTAGTCGGTAAGAATTTTATAATAGTTAGATCCAACGAAAGAAATATTTCCACCGTACTGGATATCGGCAGGATTCAAAACCATATAGTTAGATGGAAGTTTTAATTCTTGATCTACAGCTAAGGAGCTTGCGCTGCTACCAAAAACTTGCGTTATTCTTGGTAAATCGCTTTTATCTACTTTGTAGTCGAATCTATAAGTAAATACGTTTCCTGACCTGAAATACTCTCTAAAAAATTTATCAACAAAACTATTAATGTTTATTTTTTTAAATAAAGCTTGAAGAAAGTCTCTTGATTTTTTATTTCCCCCTGTAAAATAGATAGGACTACAAGAAAATTCAGTCATCAAGTCAATAACGTTCCTAAATGAAGAAAAATTATAGTATGCTTTTTGACATAAAATAACAGCGTCTCTTACGTTTAAAGCGCTTTTATTAGCAACCGTATTTGAGTATTTAAATGGCACTAACCCATATTCAATATTATGGAAGCGATCCGTCCTTTCTATCGTTCCAGCTATATTCCTTCTTGATTTTAAAGCGTTATCGCTACCTGAAGAGGCTGTGGCCATTAAAGGTGTAATATCTTGACTAGTTTTCTTTCTCATTTTAAAATTTTCTATTAAACTATCTTTAATGTTCCGCCGCTATTATAAAGCGCTCCCGCAGGTAACCCAGCAGAACTAGTAGGTAGATTAGGCATAATTACAGTTCCATTCGTACCGCTGATTACGACAGCTTGACTAGCGTTTCGACCTAAAACTAAAGTCGTGTTATCAAACATTTCTAAATAAGCTAATCCAGCAGCATCGTTAACAGCGAATAAACTACTAGAGTTACTACCCACTCCAGTTTCTACAAAAGACATAAAAGTACCATTCGAGCCAACTACAGAAACAATTCCTGACCCAGCCGTCAAAGAAATGTCTGTTGGAACATTAGACCCGCTTACATTTATAATAGAAGCCGTAACTTCAGATCTAAAAACTTTATCACCCGTAAAAGCGAAGTCGTTACCGCTAACTATATTATTAACCACGGTAGAGCTAGAGCTGTTGGCTATTTCAGTAGACAAGTTGCCTGAAACAGTATTAGTGTAAGCTGTAAGGTCTCCACTAGTAGAATTGATTTTAGTATTAAGAGTTCCACTAGACGTATTAATAGTAGTATTTAAATTTCCACTTGTAGTTCCTACATAACCGCTAAGATTGTTTGTATCTGTGTTAAGCAACGAGCCGGTAGACTCCAATCTTGTGGAAATATCTCCGCTTACAGAATTCGTGTATGAATTTGCCGCTACCCCAGTCTGGGCAATAGCCGAGTTTAAAACCCCTGAGGCTCCCTGAATATCAGTATATAATTCCCCAGTGCTTGTCGATAGTTCTGTTGTAGTAGCATAACCTGAGGGGTTAGTAGGTAATGGGTAATAATTAGAATCCCCCACGTTTACGAAAAAACCGGAAAATTCAGTTTGGTCTACTTGTTTTTTGCGGATTAAATTGGCCATATCCTTTAGGAATTACACTAAAACATTAAAGGAGTAAAAGTATTTAAGTTTTGTTCTACTTTTTGTTGCATTATGTCATTATAGCACTTAACTCCCCAATTAGCTAACATAAAAGCCGAGTAATTATCTTTTCTAGCTTTATTCGCAGAGCTGCCTCTTTTAAGGTGTTGGGGCAAGTCGAAAGACTGCTGTCCTCTCGAAGTAGTTTTATACTCTACTAAAGCGCACTGCTTTTTAGTTTGATATATAAAGTCGTCTTGGTTCTCTATAAAATCTAAGATAGACCAATCTTTTTTACCATCTACGAATACGCATTCGTTAGGTAAGTTGGTTTTAATCGAGCTGTCGAAAAAAGCCTCATTAGAACATGTCCTTGATGCAAATAAAACTTTTTTATAATCTATACAAGCTTGGAGATACTCGTTTGCTTTTCTTATGAAATTAGTTGAGAAAACTTGGTTGTAAGCTATTTTATTTTCTGATAGGTTATACTGAAGCCTAGCAGATCTCAATTCGCTTTCATACTCTGGATTATCAACTTCTGGAGTAAAATTAATAAGTTTAATATTAATATTCGGTTTTTTAAAATAATCAGATTGATTACAAGTGTCAAAAAAGATATCTCCGCCTGCGTTGTCGCAAATGATCATAACCACATCAAAATACGTCATAATGTAACTAAAATATTTAACGTGGTTATTTAAATTGCCTAATCCTGCGTAAGTATGAACTAAAGTACCTACTCCTGTTTCCTCGTCAAGCTCCATTACTGCTATCGCAAAATAATCAGCATTAGGGCTATCACTCATATTAGGATCAACACCTACAATATATTTTTTTCCAGCAGTCCCTTTTATTAAAGAGTGAGGAAGCTCATCTTTCAACGTGCACTCCTCCATTTTTTTAGCGCTAAAATAACTGTCAGATCCATCTGTAAACTGAGCGCAATATTCCCGAAGGAAAGCTGAGTGAGAAGTCCCCCCGCTTTCTGCTTCTTCAATAATTGTTTTATCAATCATCTCTGCGGGTAAAGCCTCGTAACTTAGCTGGGATACGAAATATGAAGACTCATCTTTTTGAGGCGATGTAATTTTATTTATCCATTCCTGATATGTTTTATATAAATTCTCGAAAGTATAACTAGCTGAAGACAGAGCTATCATTTTAGAATTATTTATAAACACCATTCTCTCTTCTTCTTTCATCTTTCCCTCTTTAATCAAAAGATCCTCCATCTCTCGAATATCAATGCGGCGCTTCATGTCTTGAGGGGCTACTAGAAAAGGCATTAAAACATTTTTGATCAACTCTTCAGGTAGTAAAAGAAACTCATCTAGAACCAGTATATTAGCACGGAAACCACGAATTTTTTCACCACTTAAAGGGATGGCTCTAATTGACCCGCCATTTATATCCCATTCATACAAGTCGTTTCTTTTGCTTTTCGCTCCGAAGGCTTGCATTAACAATTCTGCA
>Ga0102963_1000766_pt1 | contig 13976 bp, 9 predicted proteins | sample SalPon2_C_H2O_MG_2_FD_84522 | JGI IMG/M metagenome (GOLD analysis project Ga0102963, IMG submission 84522) | Salt pond water microbial communities from South San Francisco under conditions of wetland restoration - Salt Pond MetaG SF2_C_H2O_MG | ecosystem: Environmental > Aquatic > Non-marine... | reverse complement strand
CAGCAACTACTTCAGCGTTCACTCGTACAACGGAAGGCGCATTTGAAGCACCAACTAACACTAAGATGGTTGGTACACTAAACAATGCAATGAAAGTATATGTAAACACATATGCAGCAGACAGCGCACCAGTGCTTGTTGGTTATAAGGGTTCTTCAGAGTCAGACGCAGCAGCGTTCTACTGCCCATATATCCCACTAATGAGCTCAGGTGTTGTCCTAGATCCAGGCACATTCGAGCCAACTGTATCATTTATGACACGTTATGGCTACGTTGAGCTTAACAATACTGCGTCATCACTTGGTAACGCAGCAGACTACCTAGGTAAAGTAGGCATCACTAACGGTAACGTTAGCTTCAGCTAAGTTTTACTTAGATAACAACAAAAAAGGCGGCTTATGTCGCCTTTTTTTACGATTAAAAAAAGTAAATATTTTATGAAACATTTTATACTTGTTATTTGTACACTAATATTTTTAACTGCCTGTAGTGATGCAGTTCCTATACCTGTTTTAAGAGGCGAGATACCTATAAGGGTAAGTAGCGATAATCCTGCACTTACTGCATATAATTATTACGGTCTAGATGAACGAAATGATAGACAAGAATTAAAAGACTACACAGGTGTTGACCCTGTACGCACAGAATGGTGTGCAGCATTTGTAAATAGCGTACTTAACGAAAGTGGAATACTGGGAAGCGAATCAGTAAGTGATGTTCCGCTAATGGCACGTTCATTTTTAAAATGGGGACAACCAGTTATTAAAGAAGACATTCAGCCAGGTGACTTAGTTATATTTCCAAGAGGAAATCAAGGCTGGCAAGGACACGTAGGATTTTATTTACAAACACTAGTTAAAGATGGAATAGAATATTATTTGATATTAGGCGGAAATCAATCAAATAAAGTTTCTATTGAACTTTTTCGTGCAAGCAAAGCATTAGATATTAGAAGAAAAATAATTTAAAAAAATTTAAAAAAGTGGTTGACTTTTGTTGCAGTGATGTTATTATTAATACTGTAGCAAGACGTTGTTACAAGGGTTGGCGCTAATAATTCTGTTTCTAGAGAGGATAAGCGCACTTGTTAGGGGTAGTGCCCGGCGTAGAGTTTGGAGACAAGCAGTGCGCACACTGTCATACTAGACAGAGCAAGGTTCTAAGTGTTAACGATGAAAGGTATCTAGGCGCTTAGTTGGAGGTAAACCCAAGTCCTTCACCCACCTTTATTTTTAAAGCCCGATGCATAACTGTGTCGGGCTTTTTTCTTTTTTGATAAATACTTTACAATAGATTTATGCGGGAACCCGCCGCGTAGACCTAGAACGTCATAAAGGAGAAAACAATGGGACGTCCAGTTAATAAAGACAAGATCGGTTACGGCACAGGTCGTATTGCAGTAACACGCCACTTTTTTACAGGTGGTTCAGAAGCAACAACAGCAGCACACATTGTTCGCCAAGCAGGCAACGGTAAGTATGTTGTGCGTTTAGATTCGAACGCAGGCGATGATTCTGCAGACGAAGTTCTTACACTTGCAAACAAAGTTGGTACAGGTGGCGGCGAAGCACTTGTAGCAGGAGAATTTACAATTGATGCAACTGGTTCAGACTCAACTGTATATCAAGTTACAAAGATTCGTAACAGAAGTGTGCAGTGTGAAGCAGGCGGTACTGAATTTAATGCTGTTTATGGTATTGGTAACATACCAGAAGTAAAAGAAACAGGAACAAATCCAGCAACTACTCTAGCAGTAGCACTACCTGCACAATAAGATTAATGGGGGCTACGGCCCCCAACATAAGGGTTTGTAGATGTCAAAATATTTAAATGTGCCAACAGGAGATTATAGAGTAACTGTTCAAGGGGGCAGTCGAATCATACTCGATACTGGTTTCAACGAAGGCACTACATATATAACAGGTGACTTAGTAGTTCAAGGTGAAACAACAACTATTAATACTACTGATCTTAATATTGAAGACAGAGTTATAGTTCTTAACACTGGAGATGCTAGTGGCGCTGGTATTCAAGGTCCTGATGGATTTTCAGGATTAGAAATTGAACGCGGTACATTTCCCGATGTGTTTTTTGGATTTGACGAAGATTTAAATTGGATAAATCCGGGTGCTAGACAGGGTGCATTTGTTTTAAAAGATCAGAACGAAGGTCTTATTGGATTAAGAACAAATAGTATTACAACTGGCGGAGGCGATCTTTTTTTAATTAGTTCGGGAAGTTCAGGAGTAGTAACTGTTACCGGTGTTACTGATTATGAAGAAAATGTTTTTGAATACAATTTACAAGGTGATTTAACTGGTGCTGTACTAAGACCCGATGCTTTACCTAACGCACAAGCTGTTGTAGATTATGTTGCTTATAACTTTGCAAACGTTTTCTTAACACAGATTGGTGATGGCGTGTTAACTCCTTCTAGTATTGTTGTATCTGACGAAGAAACAAGCGGATTAGACAGTGTTATAACATTTTCAATTGATTCTAATGTTGTTTCGAGAGTATATAGAGATAGATGGGAATTTGATGAATTAAGATTAACAGGATCAACTATTGAAACTATTTCAAGTAACGAAGATCTTGTATTAAAATCTTCAGGTACTGGTAGTATTAGAATTGATGATACACTGCATCTAAATAGTGTTCCGAGTGATGAAGATGCTTCGTTACAGCCGCCAGCACCTACAGACGGAGCAAAAATATATATTTCAAATCAATATACTGGTAAGTCCGGAATTTATTTCGTTAATTCAGAAAACACTAGAGACGAATTGGTAAGTAAAAACAGAGCACTCCTTTTTGGAATGCTATTTTAAGGAAAAGCAATGGCTATAGTAAACACAAAATTAACACTAACAGCAGTAGACGGACTATTAGTGCCAGGCGGTAAATCCTATGCTGTAACAAATATTTTAGTATGTAATAACGGTCCTAGTGATGCAACTTTTGATATGCACTTAGTACCAAGCGGGTCGCCAATAGATAACGCAGTAACAAGAGTAATTAACAACTTAACACTTCCGGCAGCTGAAACATTTTCGTTTGATAGCGAAAAAATTGTATTAGAAGCAGGTGATAGAGTTATATTTGTAGCAGAACCACAAAGTCAAGAACCTACAGCGCAAGTAGGTGATACAGACCTTGCAACTACTATTAGTTATTTGGAAGTATAAATGAGATTAATCAAACGCCAAACAACAAATCTAAGAAGCATTACCGGTAAAGGTGTTCAGTACGACATTGACAATCAAGTAATTGTTGATAGTGCTCGTGCCTTAGTAGTACCAAAAGGCGTTGAAGGAGAAAGACCAGGTGAAACTGGAATTACTACAGGTGCTATAGAAGGACAAATTAGATATAATACAACAAGCAATGAACTAGAAGCATATCAAGCTGGCGCTTGGAGAAATATTAGATTTAAAGAACCTAATCAAAATCCAGGAATTGTAAAACAAACATTTGGACCAGGCGATGCAACAGAAACTGTATTTGGATTGCTAGATAGTGGAGATGCTAACTATCCAGTTCCTGCAAGTGCAGATAATGTACTTGTGCTGATAGAAAACGTTTTACAAATTTCAACAACAAACTACACATTAGAGCAAAGTGACGGAACTAACGTTCCTAGTGTAGGACCTAATCCACCTTATGCAGCAGGTTGGTATATTGTATTTCAATCTCCAGTACCTTTAGGAAAATTTGTTACAGTAATTCATAACTTTGACAAATAAATACATAGTCAGAGGGAGTGAATAATGCCTGAACCAAGAAATGGCCGTATAGGCGGCGGCGTACTCAAAGATAATTTATTAAGACAGGGTGTAAATTTAAATTTTGCAAACACCTCTGCCGATATAACGTCAAATTCTCCTCTAATACATTTAGATGTTAACAACTTAAGAGTTGGTATAAAAACAGATGCTCCGAGTCAAGTACTTGATATTCCAAATACTATAGGATCAGTAGGATTACAAGCAAATTATTTAAACGTATCAGATTTTGATATAGATAACAGTCAATTTCAAACCACAGCTGGTAATATTAATTTAAGTTCTAATAGTTCTATATTTGCAACAGCAATCGCTACAGATAATCTTAAAGTAGATTTTAATACTATATCGACTACAACGCCTAATACTAATATAGAACTAAGACCAGACGGAACTGGCACAGTTAATATTCGAAACAACTTTAACATTACTGGTAATTTACACGCTACTGGAAATATAGAAACAATAGGCGATATTACATTTGGTAGTGATGATCAAGACGATGTAATTTTTGAAGCTGATGTTAATAGTGATATTATTCCTGATCAAAATAACACTAGTAATTTAGGAAGATCTGGAAAAAAATGGCTTAACATTTATAGTAATCTTTTAAACGGTCAACGAGTTGAAGTTGACACTGTTATTGTAGGAGATACATCATTAGCTAATAGATCTGGTAATATTTTTTATGTAGCACAAAACGGTGATGATGCAAATGTAGGCGATCACCAACACGGTCCTTTTCGTACATTAAAACACGCTCTAAGTGTTAGCGATGCAAGTACTGCTGGTCCTATAACTATTAAGATTTATCCAGGAGTGTACGAAGAAGAGTTTCCTTTAGTAGTACCGGAAAATGTTAGCATCCGTGGTGAAGACATAAGAAATACAATAATTGCACCTACACTAGCAACAAATACTAATAATGCTTTTGAATTGACACAAAATACAACTATAGAAGATATAACAATAAAAGATTTTTATGCACCAGGATATGCATTTGTATTTCAAAACGGAACTGTTATATCTGAAAGATCTCCATATATTAGAAACATAACTGTTATTACAAAAGGTAGTGTAACAAGTGCAAGTGATCCAAGAGGTTTTGATGAAGGTGACGCTGGCGGCGGCGCATATATTGACGGCGGAGTTCTTGATAGTGCTACATTAGAAGCTAGTATGCTTTTCCATAGTGCAACTTTTATTACCCCAGGTGTTGATTGTATTACAATGACAAATGGTACAAGAGTTGAATGGTTAAACTCGTTTACATACTTTGCAAATAGAGGACTGTATGCAACCCAAGGAGTTAACGGCTTGGGTAGCAACGGAACAAGATTTGGTGCAGAATTACGTTCAATTGGATCAGCTTGTGTATATGGGAATTATGGTGCTGAAGCAGATGGCTCTGATACTCTTATGTATCTTGTAGGACATAATATGGCATACATCGGTACCGGTAAAAATGTTGATAATGATTTAAGTTTAATTTTTCAAGATCAAGAAGTTGTAGAACAAAATAATGGAAAAATACATTATGTAACTACTGACCAAGAAGGAGCATTTAGAGTCGGCGATGCATTTTTTGCAAACTTTTTAGACGGCACATCTAGTTTTGATATAGCATCGGTAAATTTAGATGATGTGAGTGCTTTGTATATTGGAGAAAATGATAATATTACATATATCGACGGACAATTAATCGAAACTGGTAATATACAAATTTTTGGAAATACAATTACTACATTAGTTGGATCTTTAGTATTTTCACCAGATACAGATTATTTAGATTTAGAAAATAATCCTGGACTGATTATATCTAGAGGGTCTAATCTTGATCGAAACAATTTAGAAGGTGAATTTAGATATAACACTACTTCAAATTTATTTGAAGGATACAGTACAGGTAATTTAAGTTTTGGAGGTATATATTCTTCAGATAGACAAACAAGTATAGATGCACATCCTACTAATAATACTATAGTTCTTAATATCAATAATATTGAAGTAGGAAACTTTAATAATACAGGAATAAACATTCACGGATTAGCGTCAGATGATATTTTAATTAATAATAATAGTATAATTTCTAATACTTTAAATGCAGATTTAAATATTGAAAGAGGTGCAACAAACAATCAATTAATAATTGATGATTTGATTTTAAGAAATTCAAATATAATCAATACAAGTAATAATCCTCAAATATTACAAGATGCCGCAGCAGGTTATATTAAGTTCGGCGGCGCAAAAGGTATGGTAGTACCTTCCGGAACTGACTTTGAAAGACCTGCAAATCCTCCTGACGGAATGATGAGATATAATACATCTTCAAATACTTTAGAAGTTTATGACACTATATCGTGGCAAGCAGCAACAGGCGAAGGCGGCGATGTTGACGAAGATGTATTAAATGATTTGCTCGATCTTTATACCCTTATCCTAGGATAATCCCAAAAAACGATAAATATTATTAATGCAGTACAGCGACCATTGTCCTGCAGGGTCAGACTGTGGTTAACCAGCAAAGAGCCGTGAGGCTGAGAATTTGGCTAGAGGGACAGGATCCCCGTATTGAGGAGAAGAGATGGCTATCGGTCGCATATCAGGTCCGCTCTTGAAAGCAAACCTTCTGAGGGAAGGTGTGAATTTAGCTTTTGAGAATGACCTACTATATTTGGATGTTTCAGATTCGGATCCGGCTAATCATAAGGTTGGTATTAAAACATCTACGCCTCAATACACACTAGACGTAAACGGAACAATTGCTGCTCCAGGATTAGAAGTAAGTAATTTTGCTAACATTGGCAATATTAATATTACTGGTACAACTATTTCCACAAATCAAAATGTTCTTACATTGGGTACTGCTGATAATGTAGTATATCAAAATAGATTAACTGTAGATAATTTAGATTTTGAAAATAATGTAATTAGTACTAATACATCAAACGAAAATTTAGAATTTGCTCCAAACGGCACAGGAACTGTAGAAGTATTTGCAGATACAAATGTTTACGGTAATGTTTATGCAACAGGTTCTATTACAGCAGATGGTAATATTACAATTGGTGATGCTGACACAGATAACATTACTTTTAATGCAGAAATTGCATCAGATATTATTCCTGACGCCAACAATACATATAGCTTAGGATCAAATCCAGGTACTGGCGGAAAACAATGGGCAGATGTTTGGACTGAAAATTTCTTTGCAGGAACAATTTCAGCAAACAGCATCGACGTTGACGGAATAGATTTAGCATTACGCCAAGGTAATATTTGGTATGTTGCTGAAAATGGTAACGATAGTTATTCAGGAGATCATCCTAACGACCCGTTTGGAACTGTAGAATATGCACTTAGTCAAGCACAAGACGGTGATGTTGTACACATTTATCCAGGAACGTATGCAGAGAATTTTCCACTAACAGTGCCAGTTGGAGTAACAGTTAAAGGGCATAGTTTAAGAAGTGTTAAAATTACACCTACTACTACAACAAGGTATAATGATGCATTTTTACTAAACGGACAAACAACAGTTGAAGATTTAACTGTTGCAGATTTCTATAGTGGCGGAAACTTTTTTGAACTACAAGCACTATCAATTGCAGGTGTTGCAAGATTTAATGTTGGTACAGCACCGTTTGCTCATACATATGTAAGCGGCGGCACAATAACAATAAATTCTATAGAGTATCCAGTAAACACAGCAACCTATGACCATACTACTGGAGATTTAGTAATATATTATACAGGCCTTGCTGGAACGCCAGGAACTAACGCATTTGTAAGTGGACTAGTTTTTAGTTGTAATGGCGGCAATAGAACTTTTCCAGATAACGGATATGCATTCCGTTTTGCTACAGATTTTGAAGTAACTAGTCGTAGTCCATATATTAGAAACATATCAGTAATAACAAAAGGCTCAGTAACAAGTGCAAGTGATCCAAGAGGTTTTGCTGAAGGCGATGCTGGTAAAGGTGCTTACATTGACGGTGCATACGCAACTGCTAACTCTCGTGAAGCAAGTATGCTTTTCCATAGTACAACATTTATTACTCCTGGAGTAGACGCTCTTACAGCAACAAACGGTGCAAGAATAGAATGGCTTAACTGTTTTACATATTTTGCAGACAAAGGAATGTTTGTATTTGATAGTAATGATGGATTAAAAGGCGCCGGCAAAACAAGAATTAAACTTGGCGGAATAACTGGTACTTTTGCAGCAGGAAATACTATAACATTTACATCTACTGACGCTTCTACAGTAGCATCAGTAACAATTGATGATGTAGACGGAGATACTATTTTAGTAGACGGAAAATGGACCGATCTTATAGGATTTGATACAACTCCACAAAGTATCACAAGCGGTGCAGCTTCTGCTACAGAAATACTAAATTATGATCTTAGAGACTTTGGCGCAGAAATAAGAATAATTGGATCTGCAAATGTATACGGTAATTATGGCATTTGGGGCGACGGACCGGGCGTAATAGTTTATGCTATCGGACATAATATGGCATACATTGGTAACGGTAAGGAAGTCACTAATGATCCAAATACTGTTATACAAGCAAATGAAGTTGTAGAATTAAATGATGCTAAAGTTAGATACAATACTGTTGACCATAAAGGTGATTTTAGAGTTGGTGATCTATTCCACGTTGATCAAGAAACTGGGGCTGTAACCTTTAGTTCAAGCGATGTAAATATTGCAACAACACAAGGTATAACTGTAACAACAGGTGGTTCAAGTACAGTGATTACTGGTACAAAGATCGATACAGGTAATTTAAGAATAAGCGGAAATACTATTGAAAGTTTAACCGGCGACATTATCTTAAATTCAAATAGCGGAACTGTAAGAATAGATAGTACTAGTGGCTTACAACTACCTACTGGAGACACTGCAAGTCGTCCGACCCCTGAATTAGGAATGGTTCGTTACAATACAGACACTAATTTGTTTGAAGGATATGACGGCAACTGGATTTCACTAAACGGTGTTTACGATTTAGATCTAGACACACGTATTACCGCAGAATTAACACCTGGCGCAAATGATGATACAATAAGATTCTATACCGGAGGTAGTTTACAAACAACTATCGATAGTGTGAAATTACAAACACCGAGGATAGAAGTTGATGATATTGTTATTGATGCAAATACGATAAGTACTGCAACAGCTGATACAAATTTAATATTACAAAGTAACGGCACCGGATCAGTTATAATAGATAATATTGCAATTAAAGATTCTACTATGACAAACATAGATGGCGGAACAGTTTTTGAATTTAATCAAACTGGAGACGGATATGTTAAGATTGACGGTACTAATGGATTTGTTGTTCCGTTAGGTGTAAGTGCGCAACGTCCATTGCCTGCTTACAGAGAAACAGGAATGATTCGTTATAATACTGAAGAAGGTTACTTAGAGATATTTGATGGATTTAGTTGGGCTTCGGTTGCAGGTTCTACTGGTTCTATTACTTTTAATCAGGCTGAGAATCTAGTGTTAGAATATATATTGGTTTTAGGATAATAAAATGGCAACAAGTTTTTTAAATAAAGTAGTAAAAGAAATAGGAACAGTTCCTATATTAGCAATTGAAACTGACGGTGCAACCAGAGCAACCATTATAGGAATGACACTTGCAAACTTAACAGATTTTATAGTTTATGCAAGTATTATGGTACACGATGATACAAGTGTACTAGGTTTCTATATGAAGGACGTAATGATTCCTCCCAATAGTACTTTTCACGCTCTAGCACCTGCAGAGAAGTTAATTTTAGCACCGAGCAACCAATTATATTTACAAGCAGATCAAGACGAAGCACTTGATGCTGTAATCAGTTATGTAGACATCGTATAAGGAATAAAAAATGGCAGAATATTACAGTGGAATTTCACCGGATCATATTGTAGGAGCACTACAGAACAGATTCTTTTACGGGTTAAGAAGAACTGATAACGGAGAACTTTTTGTATCTAAAGCAGATCAGTTAAAAACTACAGATAGCATAACGATAAACAATCCAGGTGATCCAACAAACAATTATACAGATTTTGAAGAAGGTCAAGATTTTTTTGAAGGAAGAGATGTTAATCATAACTTAGTTTATAAAAATTTAAATTACGAACAGTTTAGATGGGATAACAGAAACATATCTTATTATATCGACGACGAAGGCGAATTAGTTGCAAGAATTAATCAAAATTATGTATATGATGAAAATTCATCATCAGATGGTTTATAAGTGAGAAGATAAATGGCAGATTTTAATTTAGACAGAATTAGATTTAGATGGAAAAACGTTTGGACAGCATCTACACAATACGTAAAGGACGATATTGTAATTTACGGAAGTAAAACATATGTGTGTCTAATCGGCCACGAATCTAATCCCAACGACATTTATCCAGATATTAATGCAGTAGTTGCAGGCAAACCACTTCCTAAATGGGAGTTAATGTTTGACGGTTATCAATGGAAGGGCGACTGGACATCAGACACTTTTTATAAAATTGGTGATATTGTAAAATGGAAAGGTTATATTTATATTTGTACACTTGGACATAACAGTATTGTTCAATTAAGTCAAGGACCTGTTGCAAATATCGAAAATTGGACATTAGTTGCAACAACGTACAATTGGTTAAACAATTGGACAGCAACAATAGATCCTAGTCCTGAAAATCCTCTTGGTATAACACAAAATTACGATTTAGGCGATGTTGTAATATATAAAGGGACTACTTATATTTGTACAGAAAAACACACTGCTGCAAATTCTGATACACTAGGTCTTGAAGATGATATTGGTAAATGGACAGAAGTTACAAGAAGTGATAATTGGGAAAGTGATTGGCAAACAAGCTATAGATATACAAGAGACGATGTTGTTAAATATGGCGGTATTATTTATAGATGTGCTATTCCTCATACTTCTGCTGCCAACGAAACAGACGGTCTTGAACTAGATATCGACAACTGGACAGTTGTATTCGAAGGAATAGAGTACAAGGGCAACTGGGATATCGGTATAAGATATAAAAAAGGTGATGTAGTTAAATCAGGTGGATCTTTATGGATAGCTGCAATACATCATACATCAACAACATCTTTAAGAGAAGATCAAGCTACTTGGAATTTATGGGTACTAGGTGCTGAATATGATGTTGTTTGGGACGCTTCTACAGAATATAGCACAGGAGATATTGTAAAATATGGTGGATATTCATATAGAGCACTAGAAAATAGTTTAAACAGTGTTCCAAGCGTAAACGGATTATTACAAGACACAGGCAGCTGGGAACTTGTAACACAAGGATATAAATTTAGAGGAGAATGGAATTCTTCAGATTCATATCTTACAGGAGATGTAATAAGAAACAGCGGATATCTTTATAGGGCTATAACCGATAATACTAGTACATTTCCAGATAGCGATACTAACATATGGGAAGTTCTAGTAACTGGTCGCCAATGGAGAGACACCTGGGCAGACGACACTTTATATTATCTAGGTGATATAGTAACTTATGCAGGTACGTTATATATTTGTATTCAAAGACACACTGGAACAGAAAGTGATAGTCGCCCAGATTTAGATATTGAAAATACAAACGAAAACTATTGGAGAGTATTACTACAAGGAAAAGAAACTAATGTTCTTACAACAATCGGAGATATTAGAACACACGACGGATTAAGCACTGCTAGACTAGCAATAGGAACACCGGGTAATGCACTTAAAGTAAACAATTCAAATGGGATTGACTGGGATGCTTTTGAAGAAGTTCCAAATGTATTTTATGTTAGTGTTGACGGATTTGATGGAGAACTAAATGGCAGAACACTACAGGCTCCATTTAAAACAGTAAAGTTTGCCTGTGATTATATCTATAATAATTTAGGTATATATAAAGTTAATCTTAAAAGATATGAGCCTACAGAAGGTCAACTTAAAACTGTACTAAGCGAAGCAATTCTTAAAGAATCTTTAGGATTGCTATCAAGCTCTGCTCCTAATCTAAGCACAGCACTAAATGTCATTAACCCAAGAACCGGGGTAGCATATGGTGATTTAAACATTAGTGCAGGTATAGATTCAGACGATGCATTAACAGCAACTGAAAGAGAATTTTTTGATGCTGAACCAGGAAACACAACAGAAGAAGCACTAAGGTTTGAAGAACTAATAGATTATTTACATTCTGTTGCATCGAACTTTAACGGTGAAACAGTTACAATTGGATCTGAAGCAGCACCAATTGTAATTGACTCATTTCCTAATACAACTGTAATGATTAAAACAGGCATATACGATGAAGTATTACCAATAAGAGTTCCAAGAAATTGTGCATTAGTAGGTGATGAATTAAGAGGTACTGTAATACAACCTGCTGCTGGCTATGAAGCTAGTAATATGTTCTATATAAACAACGGTACAGGTATTAGAAATATGACCTTGCAAGGGTTGTATGGTCAACTGGGTGAACCTAATGATTACTTAACACGTAGACCTAATGCAGGTGCATTTGTAAGTTTAGATCCAGGAAATGGACCTGACGATCAAAGTGTATGGATTATAAACAAGTCTTGCTACGTACAAAACGTAACTACATTCGGTACAGGATGTATTGGAATGAAAATTGACGGATCTCTTCATAACGGAGGTAACAGGTCAGTTACAGCTAACGATTTTACACAAGTATTAAGTGATGGTATAGGTTATTGGGCATCCAATGGTGGACGTTCAGAACTTGTTTCTGTGTTTACATATTTTTGCCACATAGGTTATCTAGCAGAAGATGGCGGAATTCTTCGTGCAACAAACGGAAACAACTCATATGGTACATATGGCTCTGTTGCAGAAGGTGTTAATAATAATGAAATACCAATTACTGCTCAAGTTAATAACGAAACAAACCAAGCACTAGTTGAAGTTGTTTATACAGATGGTAACGAAATAGTTGCGTTTGGTTACGAAAATGCTGGTAAAGATTATACTACAGCATCCACAACATTTGTTGGTACTGGTATAAATGGCCAAGCAACTTATGACGAATTTAGAAATAAAGCTATTTCTAATATTAGAATTTTAGGACCAAACGATAGTAGTATTCCAGGTGGATTAAATTATCAGTATTTGTTAAACAATGCACAAGGTGGTAATTCAGAAACTATTATACTAGCAGCAGCTGACGAAACTGGAACTCCTGAAAAATATATAGGTATGAGAATTGTAATCGTTTCAGGAACTGGTGTAGGACAATACGGTGTAATTACAGGTTATAATGAAGCATCAAAGGTAGCTGTTATATCTAAAGAATATAATGGAACTTCTGGATGGGAAAACTTAGATCCAGGAAGACCTATAGAACCAACATTAGATACTACAACACGATATAGTCTTGAGCCTAGAGTTATTATTGACGCTCCAGAAGTTACTATCGGACTAAACTCTAGTAAATCTTGGCCAACTGGATTTTTAGCAGGAAAAAGTTTAGCAAGTATAGAATGGGTTTCCGGAACCTGGGTAGTAACAAATACATCAGGTGATGCTGCTTATAGTATTGATGGTACAAACTTTGTTTTATCTGCTTCAGATTTGTCAGGAACAGGACTTGAAGTCGGAGGCATAAATTTAAGCGTCTCAGATAGTACTTCTGCATATTTTTTATGTAACGGTAATAGTACTGTTTACAAATATACTCCAGGAACTGATACTTGGCAAAATTGGTCTATAACTAACCAAAATGGTTTATGGCAAAGTGTAACAATTAACAAAGATAACAACACAATACTTGCTGTTTACACAGGAGGTTATGCATCCTTTACAACATCTGGAGGATCGCAAGACACTAATTCGTTTGTAAACGTAGGCGGCGAAAATTGGTATAGTGTTGCATATGGAAATAACAGATATGTTGCTATTAAAGGCGACGGAACTACAGCAGTTTCGGCAACAGGGTCAACCTGGACTGAAACAACAAATGCTATAGACTCGCAACCTGTTTGGTTAGACATTGCTTATGGTAATGGTAGATTTGTAGCAATCGGTTCGGATAATAGTAATTTTCCAGACTATACTCCTAAGGCAGCATATAGTTATGACGGAATAACTTGGTACACTGATGATGAACATATGTTAACACTGCCGTCTACATAT
>Ga0102963_1000765_pt1 | contig 13981 bp, 17 predicted proteins | sample SalPon2_C_H2O_MG_2_FD_84522 | JGI IMG/M metagenome (GOLD analysis project Ga0102963, IMG submission 84522) | Salt pond water microbial communities from South San Francisco under conditions of wetland restoration - Salt Pond MetaG SF2_C_H2O_MG | ecosystem: Environmental > Aquatic > Non-marine... | reverse complement strand
CCTCTAACATTTTAGTCATATTTTTTACCTTAAGTTTTTATAATAAAATAGTGTATAGTCCTATTTTTTACTGAAATTTTTATTCATGCAAGCATTACAGGGAAGTTTAGTTGCTTTAGTTACGCCGCTCACAAAAAGTGGAGGTGTAGATTATCAATCTCTTAAAAGATTAATTGACTGGCATATCGAGCAAGGTACTGATGGAATTGTGTCTGTTGGAACGACTGGAGAATCAGCAACTTTAAATGTTAATGAACACATTGACGTAATAGAATTCACTGTTAATCATGTTAATAAAAGAGTGCCTGTAGTTGCTGGCACTGGAGCAAATTCAACCCAAGAAGCTATAGATTTATCAGAAGAATCAAGATTAAAAGGCGCTGATTATGTTCTTTTAGTAACACCTTATTACAATAAACCTAATCAAAAAGGGTTAATTGCCCACTATGAGAAGATAGCAAATTCGGTTGAAATAAATCAAATTTTATACAATGTTCCATCTCGAACAGCATGCGATTTGCTTCCAGAAAGCGTGAAGGTGCTTTCACATCATAATAATATTGTAGGTATTAAAGAAGCTGTAGACAATATGGATAGAATCAAAGCTTTAACCCATATCTCAAAAAATAATGATAATTTTCTAGTTTTTTCTGGCGATGATCCTACTTTTATGAATTCATTAAATCATGGAGCTCATGGTGTAATATCTGTGGCCGCAAACGTAATACCTAAGTCTATATCTGAAATTTGTGCCTTTATGCGCAAAAACAATAAAGATGAGGCAAGATTATTAAATGAAATAAATAATAATTTATACAACTTATTATTTATTGAATCAAACCCTATACCTGTTAAGTGGATGTTATATAAGATGGGGTTAATTGAAAATTCTATTCGACTTCCATTAGTTGAATTAGATGAAACTTTCCATGAAAAAATATTGTCTGAATTAGAGAGATTAAAACTATTATGATAAAAAAATTACTAACAATTAACTTACTTTTACTTACAACATCTTGCTCTTTCATTGGAGGCCCTGATGGTTATTTTCCTTCAACTAAGGAAGATTTTTTAAAAGAAAAAGTAGAAGAAGATATTCGCCTTCCAGATGATCTAAAATTATCTTCAATTGAGAATCATTACCCTGTTACTGAGTTTGAAGACTCTATTAATACTCAAGGTGTTCCAAAACCACGACAAATCTTTGCAACCTCTGGCAATAGCTCTGTTCAGTTAAGAAGATTAGGTGAATTAATGTGGATTTATGTAGAAGCTCTTCCATCGACATCATGGCCAATATCAAAAAGTTACTGGGATACCTCTTCATATGAGACCATAGATGCTAATCCGCTAACAGGAGAAATACTTATTAAATTTGATGAAATATCTGTACTAGAGATGAAGATTGAACATGGAATTAAAGAGGCTTCAACAGAAATATTTTTAAAGCAGATTGATAGAACATCAAATGAAATAATGAGTAATCCCGAATTAATTCAAGATGAGCTTAGCAATTTAGTGAACTATTTTGCTGAATCTGTTAGTCAATTTTCTGGCACTTCACTGGCAGCTCAAAATCTTAATGAAATGAAGAAAGCTAAAATTTTTGTTGAAAATGGACAAACAACAATCGAGCTTAGTTTAAATTTTGATAGAGCCTGGTCATCAGTTACAAAAGCCATGGAAGCATCTGAAATTTTTACCAATGACAAAGATAGAAGTAATGGTATTTTTTACGTTAGTTATGATGAAAAAAATGATGGTATTTTAAGTGATGATGGCATCTTTTCATTCTTAAACATTGGCAGGAGTAGTGAAAATAAAAAAGTTAATTTTGAAGGTGCTCAATTTGAAGTAAAAATCACAGAAAAAAACAATAAAACATATGTAAGAGCATATTCAAAAGATGGTAAAATTGAAGAGGCTGAAAAGCTAATATCTAAAATAAATGAATCATTAAGTTAAGGTTAAATATGGAAAAAATTAAAGAATTAACTAAAGGTAAAGCAAAATCACTTTTTACCACATCTGATGATGATAGATTAATAATGCATTTCAGCGATGACACTTCTGCCTTTGATGGAAAAAAGAAAGAAGCTTTACTGGGAAAGGGTGCAGTAAATAACCAGTTTAATGCATTTATAATGGACCATTTAGAGAAGAATGGTGTTGAAACACATCATATAGAAACTATTAACAATAATGACTCACTGGTTTGGAATTTAAAGATGTTTCCAATTGAATGCGTTATAAGAAATAGAGCTTCTGGATCAATTTGTAGAAGATTGGGGACAGAAGATGGTTTGATACTTCAGAGTCCTTTATTTGAATTCTTTCTAAAAGATGATGATTTGGGAGATCCTCTTATTAATGACGAGCATATAATTTCATTTGGTTGGGCAACAAAAGAACAAATAGATGAAATGAAAGCACTCACTTATAAAGTCAACATCATACTTTCAGAATTATTTATTAATTCAGGTTTAATTTTAGTTGATTTTAAGGTTGAGTTTGGTGTTTCTAGCAAAGGAAAGATTCTATTAGCTGATGAATTTACACCTGATGGTTGTAGATTGTGGGATTCAAAGACTCTTAAAAAAATGGACAAAGATAGATTTAGGCAAGGACTGGGTGATGTGGTTGAATCATATCATCAAGTTGCTGATAGATTGGGTATGAATATAATAGTTGACTAAATCAGTCAGGTATTTATAATTCATGCGTGAAATTAACAACTAAAAGTAAGTACGCTGTTAGTGCTCTAGCTGAGCTTCATCTTCTTGAAACGTCTGGTCCAGTTGCACTATCTGATATATCAACAAGCCAAAATATTGAACTAAGTTATCTTGAACAGATATTCAGAAAGCTAAGAATAGCAGGAATAGTTCAAAGCTCAAGAGGTAGAAATGGCGGCTATACTTATGCAAGAAACCCATCTTCTGTTTCAATACGAGAAATTATGAATGCTGTTGAAGAAGATTTGGATGCAACAAATTGCAATGGTTCAAATACCTGTAAAGATGGCAAAAAATGTAATACGCACAACCTTTGGCATGAATTAAATCAGGTTGTAGACAATTACTTGAGTAAAATAACAATTAATCACCTTGTAGAATCAAACAAAACCCCATATATAAAGTTAAGAGAAATAATATGACTATCAAATCAACAATATATCTAGATTATGCATCTACAACTCCGGTTGATCCAAGAGTTGCATCTAAAATGATGCAATATCTAACTCCTGACGGAGAGTTTGGTAATCCAGCTTCTCGTTCACATAGATACGGTTGGAAAGCTGATGATGCTGTTGAAGAAGCTAGATCTCATGTTGCAAACTTAGTTAATTGTGACCCAAGAGAGATTGTTTGGACTTCAGGAGCTACTGAAGCTGATAATCTCGCTGTTAAAGGTGTTGCAAGATTTTATAAATCTAAAGGCAATCATATAATTACATCAAAAATTGAACATAAAGCAGTTCTTGATCCTTGCAGACAACTTGAGAGAGAAGGTTTTGAAGTCACATACTTAGAGCCTGATGAGGGTGGAATTATTCATCCAAAACAAGTAAAAGAAGCTATACAAGAAAATACAATCTTAGTTTCACTAATGCATATCAATAATGAATTAGGTACGCTAAATGATCTAACTGCGATTGGAGAAATAACAAGAGAAGCAGGTATTTTTTTTCATGTAGATGCAGCGCAAAGCACTGGTAAGGTTGAAATTGATTTGTCATCATTGCCAGTAGATTTAATGTCATTTTCAGCCCATAAAACATACGGTCCCAAGGGTATTGGGGCATTATTTGTAAGGCGAAAACCTAGAGTGAGAATTGAAGCTTTGATTCATGGAGGCGGCCATGAGAGAGGAATGAGATCAGGAACATTAGCCCCTCATCAAATTGTTGGGATGGGTGAAGCTTTTAGAATTGCCAAAGAAGAAATGAAGGCTGATCATATAAAGGTCAATGCATTTCATAAAAAATTCCTTGAAGAAGCTATGAAAATCGAACATGCATATATAAATGGAGATTTAAATAATAAAGTACCTAATATACTTAACATAAGTTTTAATTTTGTTGAGGGTGAATCTCTTATAATGGGTCTTAAAGATATTGCTGTTTCATCAGGCTCTGCATGCACCTCAGCAAGTTTAGAGCCATCATATGTATTAAGAGCTTTAGGTAGAAAAGATGAACTAGCACATAGTTCTATAAGGTTTTCTTTTGGAAGGTTTACAAATGAAAGTGAGATAAATCAAACATTATCAATTTTACATAACGTAGTTGATAGATTAAGGGAGCTATCTCCATTATGGGAGATGCACTTAGACGGAATTGATCTTGATACAGTCAAGTGGGATACAAACTAAATATGGAGATAAATAATGGCTTATAGTAAAAAAGTAGTAGATAAATTTGAAAACACCTTAAATAACCCTCAGGCTTTTAATGTTGGAAGGTTTGATCCTTCAGAGGAAAACGTTGGAACTGGTATGGTTGGCGCTCCTGCATGCGGCGATGTTATGAAATTACAAATCAAATGCGAGCCTTCAGGCAATACCCATGTTATTAAAGAGGTTAAATTTAAAACATATGGTTGTGGTTCTGCTATAGCCTCATCAAGTGAGCTTGTTGAAATGCTTATTGGCAAAACATTAGAAGAAGCCAAAGAAATAAAAAATAAAGAGATTGTTGAAGCACTAGAGCTGCCCCCAATAAAAATACATTGTTCAGTTTTAGCTGAAGATTCAATTAAACAAGCTATTGAAGATTACGAATCTAAGCAGTAAAAAGTATGGAAATCTTTAGTCCATCAGATTTAAATTTTTCAGATGAAGCCATTGCTCATTTTGCATCCAGTTTAGAGAATAGAGGCAAAGGTGAGGGAATAAAAATTGGTGTTAGGAAAGCGGGCTGCTCAGGTTATGAGTATTATTTTGATTATGTAGATAATTTTGATACTAATGGAGTAATTTTTAATAAAAATGGCTGTAAAATTTTTGTTGATCATAACAGCTTAAATTTTTTAAAAGGAAGCTTGGTAGATTATAAAAAAGATGGACTAAATCAGGGTATTAAATTTATTAATCCAAATGCTAAAGCTGTTTGTGGTTGTGGTGAAAGCTTTACAATATAATCAATGAGTAAAATTAAAATTTTACCTCATGAGGAGTTATGCCCAGAAGGTATTGTCATTGAAAATCTTCCCAATGAGACAATATGCGAAGCTGCCTTAAGAAATGGTGTGAAGATTGAGCATGCATGTGAAATGTCGGCAGCATGCACAACATGTCATATAGTTGTGAGGAGAGGATTTGAGAGTCTTGATGAGGCTAGTGATATAGAAGAAGATTTATTAGACAAGGCATGGGGCTTAGAGCAAACATCAAGATTAAGCTGTCAAGCTATTCCAAAAGATCAAGACTTAGAGATAGAGGTACCTAAATACAATATAAACATGGTTTCAGAGAATCACTAATGAATAGTTTAGACTGGCTTAATACAAATGACATAGCTATAGAGCTATATGAAAAATTTCCTGGTATCGACCCTCAATGGATTAGCTTTCCAGATCTGCATAAAAAAATTTGTGAACTAGATAATTTTAATGGAGATCCTAAAGGTTCAAATGAAAAGATTCTCGAAGCTATTCAGATGTTATGGATAGAAGAATCTCTATAAGTCTCATATAATACTTAAAATTTTTTATAAGGAATCTAATATGGCAATTGAACGAACATTATCTATTATTAAACCCGATGCAGTTTCTAAAAACATTATTGGAAAAATAATTTCAAGATTTGAAGAAAATGGTCTTTATTTAGTGGCTGGTAAATTAATTCAACTTGATGATGAAATAGCATCAGGGTTTTATGCTGAGCATGAAGGCAGACCATTTTTTAATGATTTAAAAAAATTTATGACTTCAGGCCCGGTGTTTGTGCAAGTACTTGAAGGAGATGGAGCTATCATTAAAAATAGAGAATTAATGGGAAATACGAACCCTAAAGAAGCTGCTCCTGGAACTATTAGAGCAGACTTTGCCAATAGTATTGATGCAAATGCTGTTCATGGTTCTGATTCTGAAACAAGTGCAGCGAGGGAGATCAATTATTTTTTCAAAGATGAAGAAATAGTCTCTAAATAAATTTTGTTTGAGGTAAAGGTAAATCTTCTAGGTTATTCTCTTCAATCGTTAGAAGCTTTCTTTGAGCAAATAGGTGAGCCAAAGTTTAGAGCGAAACAGCTTATTAAATGGGTTCATCAAAAAGGGGTTTTAGATTTTGACAAAATGTCAGACTTTAATAAATTGCTAAGGTCTAAACTTAAATCTGTAGCAGTTTTATTGCCACCAAAAATTGAGGAAAAACATACCTCACCTGAAGGGACGATAAAGTATTTGATTAAGCTTGAATCAGGCTCAATGGTTGAGATGGTAAGAATACCAGAGAAGAAAAGAATGACATTATGTATCTCATCTCAAGCTGGCTGCGCTCTTCAATGTACATTTTGTGCTACCGGAGCTCAGGGCTTTGATAAAAACCTAACTGCTGATGAAATAATCGGGCAACTTTGGCTCGCAAATTTTAATTGCGAAGATCAACCCTTAATAACTAATGTTGTTTTTATGGGAATGGGTGAGCCGCTACTTAATTTTTTTCCAGTAATAGAATCAGCCAAAATAATGAAAGAACAACTTGCCTATGGTCTTTCTAGAAAAAGAATTACAATTAGCACTTCTGGAATAACGCCTCAAATAGATCAACTTTCTAGTGAAGTTGACGTCTCACTTGCAGTATCACTTCATGCACCTACAAATGAATTAAGAGATGAATTAGTTCCTATTAATAAAAAATATCCTATTAGCAAATTAATAAATTCATGTAATAAATATTTAGCTTTTTATAATGGAAAAAGAAGTATTACTATTGAATATATATTAATAGATGGAGTAAATGACTCTGAAGAACTTGCTAAAAAGCTAGCAAAACTACTCTCAAAAGTTTCATGTAAGATTAACTTAATTCCTTTTAATCCATTTGATGGCTCAGACTATAAAAGATCAAATAATAAAAATATTGAAGTCTTTAAAAGAATACTAATTAATAAAGGTTTTATTACCACACTAAGAGTAACTAGAGGCGATGCTGTAGATGGGGCATGCGGCCAACTAGTTGGCAAATTGGCAAAGTCAGTAAAAGGAAAAAAACTTATATCTCATCAATTAATATCATGACAACTGAACTTAAATCAGCAAATTCAGCAAAAGTCGGAAAAATTTTTAAAGATGCTAGAAATGACATTGGTTTAAGCAAAAATGAAGTTGCTCATGCTTTGGTGATGAATATAAAATATATTCAAGCTATTGAATCTGGTAACTATTCCTCTTTTCCTAGCGAAGGTTTTGCTAGAGCATATTTTATAAAATATCAGGATTTTTTATCTATAAATTGTGATTTCCCATCAATTTATAATGAAGATAATAGAAAAGTAGAAATCATTGAAAAATCTATAACAAAAATTAATAGATCATTAATACCCTTTTTTAAAAAAGCCTTGATCATAATATTTATTATTTTTGTATCATTTAGTTCTTATAATGCTATTTTTAATAATGACTCCTCTACAAATTCAAAAAATAATTCAGTAAGCAATTCACAAAACGATCAATTTATAGCTCAAGAAATCAGTAATAATATTGCTGAGAAAGACCAGCCACTTGTTTTTGAAGAAGATTTTTACGAAGAAAATAAGGCTAATATTGAAAATGAAGCATCTAATTTAATGGTGGACAATAAATTAAGATTGAATTTTTTTGATCAGTGTTGGATTGAAATATATTCTAGGAATGAGCTAATAGCAAATCAACTATTTCAACAAGGTGATGTCTATATATTAGATATTAAAAAACCTTTTAAAGTTGTTGTAGGAGATGCTGGCAATGTAGAGGGTACATATAATGGTGATAGCATTGATTTTATTACCAATGCTAATAGACTTAGAGTAAACACTATTACATTTAAAGATGAGTAATTGGATAAAAAGAAAAAACACTACGGTTATTAGCGTTGGTAACGTCAAAGTTGGTGGCTCTAATCCAATATCAGTTCAGTCAATGACAAATACAAATACATCTGATGTTATTTCAACAGTTAAACAAATAAATGATTTAGAAGCTGCAGGAGCAGATATTGTTAGGGTTTCAGTTCCTGGATTTGAGGAGGCAAAAGCCTTTAAAGAGATTAAAAAAGCAGTTTCTATTCCATTAGTTGCAGACATTCATTTTGATTACAAAATTGCTTTGGAAGTTGCTGATTCTGCTGATTGTTTAAGAATTAATCCTGGAAATATTGGAAAAGAGTCAAAAATAAAAGAAGTTATCGCAGCAGCAGAGCATAATAATGTTCCAATAAGAGTCGGGGTTAATGCGGGCTCGCTTGAAAAAGATTTACAGAAGAAATATGGAGAACCTAATGCAGATGCTCTGGTTGAGTCTGCTTTGAGACATGTGGATATATTAGATAGATTCAATTTTACTAATTATAAAATGAGCTTAAAAGCTTCAAATATAGAAATGACAGTAGAGGCATATAGGAAAATATCAAAGCTAATTAATCAACCGCTTCACCTAGGAATCACAGAAGCGGGAAGTTATAGAGCTGGAACTGTTAAGTCTTCAATTGGAGTTGGAATGCTTTTATCAGAAGGTATAGGAGATACTATTAGAATTTCTCTTGCCTCAGATCCAGTCGATGAGATAAAAGTTGGCTGGGATATATTAAAAAGTCTAAATATACGAAGCAGAGGGGTTAAAATTATAGCTTGCCCAAGTTGTTCAAGACAAAACTTCAATGTTATAGAAGTGGTGAATGAATTAGAAACAAGATTAGAGGATATTTCAGATGATATAGAAGTTGCAGTAATAGGCTGTTATGTCAATGGTCCAGGTGAAAGTAAAGCAGCTGAAATAGGACTCACAGGAGCCAGTCCAAGCAATTTACTATATGTTGATGGAGTACCAAATAAAAAAATTAGTAGTGAAAATCTTGTTCAAGAAATAGAAGAAAAAGTTCGAGAAAAATTATCACTTAGAAAGTCTACTGAAATTATTGCAAGGAGCTAAAGTGGATAAAATAAAATCATTAACAGGAATGCTAGACTTATATGATGATGGAGATAAGACAAATTTATCTGCTAAATTATTTTACTTAGAAAAGAAAATAAAAGATATTTTCATAAGTTATAAACTTAATGAGATAAGAACGCCTATATTAGAAGATACTAATTTATTTATAAGATCAGTAGGTGGAGCATCAGATATTGTTAATAAAGAAATATATTCTTTTAATGATAGAAATGATAAAGGCATAGCGCTAAGGCCAGAGGGTACGGCAAGTGTTATTAGAGCAATCATAGAAAAAAAATTAGATCAAACAAATCATAAATTATGGTATATGGGTCCAATGTGGAGATATGAAAGGCCGCAAAAAGGACGCTACAGACAATTCAATCAAGCTGGAGTTGAGATTCTTGGCATCCCTGAGGGAATGCCTGAATTTGAGATGATTTCAATAGTATGCTCAATCATAAGTGAATTTAAATTACAAAACTGCACTATTAAAATTAATCATTTAGGCACTCAAAAAAATAAAGAATTATTTTGTAATGCCTTGGTAAAATTCTTGGAACCATTTAAAGAATTTCTAGATGAAAAAGATCTTCAGAGACTAGAAAAAAATCCATTGCGAGTTCTAGATAGTAAAAACAATGAAACTCAAAATATTTTAAGAGACGCCCCATCAATAAATGAATTTATAGATTCTTCTGCTATAGATTTATTAAATTCAATCCAAAAATATTTTTCTGATATCTGTAATATAGAAATTGATTACTCTCTAGTTAGGGGTCTTGATTATTATTCTGGTTTTGTTTTTGAAGCAGTTTCGTCAGATCTTGGGGCACAAGATTCTTTTCTAGGTGGAGGGAGATATGATCAACTTTGTGCAAAACTCGGTGGAAAAGATTTGCCATCAATTGGGATGGCAATTGGACTAGAAAGATTTGCAGAATTAATAGCGTTAAAAGATGATTCAGTAAAAGTCGTATCATTTCTGATTGTAACTAGTAATTTAGAGCCAAAAGCATATAAAATAGCGCACCAACTAAGATCTTTAAATAAGGATATTATTTTAGATATCCATTTATCAGACGGTAGCTTAAAGGCAAAGTTAAGAAAAGCTAATAAAAATAATTCGGATTATGCAATTATAATTGGAGAAGAAGAGCTAAAAAATAATACAGCAGTTATAAAACCTTTAAAGAATGAACTTGAAGAACAAGTAACTGTCTCACTTGATGACTTGTATAGTTTTTTTAAATCTATATAAAAAAGGAAAAAAATATGAATGAAATTTTCGAAAATAATAAATTTGCAACAAGAGCGCTTAATTTTTATAACGTATACAGAACATCAATTATTGCGATTGTAGCGATTTTGTTAATAACTATTATTTTAATCCTTGGCTTGGGTCAGATAAACAAATCAAACAATGAGAAGGCTGCAGAAATATATAACAAATGGACCTTACAAGAAATAGAGTCTGAAGATGGCCAAAACACCTCTAAAGAGTTATTCAATGAGCTATTAAATTCATATAAAAAAACTGGTTACACAAAGATTGCTCTCTTAAACCAAGCTTCTATAGATGCAAAAAATGGACTCAATAAAGAATCTCTTAATAAATTTTTAACGCTAATTGATTTAACAGATGGTTATAGTGGAAACGATCTTTTTAATAAAATAGCCAGAGTTAATGCAGCTAGATTGCTATATGCTGAGGAAAAATATGATGAGGCACTAAAATTACTAGAAAAATATTCATCCTCATCAACAGCAATGATTCATGAGCTATTAGGGGATATTTTAACAAAACAAGAAAAGATTGATTTAGCCAAAGATCAATATTTATTATCAAAAGATAAATATACAGATGAAGCATCAACTTCAATTGTTTCAATGAAAATCTCTAATCTATCAAAATAATATGACTTCATCCAATTCAGTGACTTCAAAACAAACTACAAAATTCTTTGTAATTCCTTTTTTGGTAGTATTTCTAACTTCTTGCTCTTCTTTGAGTTCATTAAAATTTTGGGATAATGATAATTTTGATTCAGATGAGCCTAGACCTTTACAAAATATATCAAGTATAAAAAGCATAAAAATTAACTGGGACTTATCTTTTTCAGGAGAAAACTATCTTGGTAATTTTGTACCTGCATTTAGTGCTGATAACATTTTTTTTGCTGATTCCACAGGACAGATTAAATCATTTAACTCAAACCAAGGAAAAATAAATTGGGAGAAAAAAGTTAATTCTCTATCATCTGGAATCGCATCTGGCTTTGGTATGCTTGTTGTAGCAGATACAGATGGCAATATTATTAGCTTAAATCAGGCTGATGGATCTATTTTATGGTCAGTAAATGTCAAGGGAGAGGTATTAGCTCCTAGTGTGATAAGTACAAAACTTGTAATTGTAAAGACAGGTTCTGGTGAATTAATTGCTTTAGATAGAAATACTGGAGAAATAGTTTGGTCATACAGATCTAAACTTCCAACGCTTACAATTAGAGGAAATAGCAGCCCAGTAATTGATGATGATAAGATTTATGTTTCATTTGATAATGGAAGACTTACCGTATTTGAATTAGATTCAGGATTTCCGGTATGGGATGGAGCTATATCTTATGTTGGCGGAACTTCAGAATTAGAAAATCTAATAGATTCAGATTCAAATCCTATTGTTGAAGGTGGCCTAGTTTATACAACTAATTATCAGGGTGCTTTAAATATATTTGATATTGCTCAAAAAAGATCAGTATGGCAGGTTGAAGCCTCATCCTTTTATTCACCACTTTTAATAAAAGGACTAATCGTGTTAGTTGAGTCAGGATCAAATATGAAATCTTACTATGCTAAAACATTACAAGAGTCATGGACTTCAGATGAATTACTTAATAGACAATTATCAAATCCCATAGCATTTGATGGGAGTATAATAGTTGGAGATTTCGAAGGTTATATACATATAATTGACCCTCTCAATGGAATATCTATTGGCAGAAAAAAAATATCCAAGAAGCCGATTAAAATGATTATAAGCAGGAGTAAAAGCTTTTATGCTGTTGATGAGTCATTTAATTTATTCTCATTAAGCATATAAAATGTATATCAATAATGTTTACTTCAATAGCAATTATAGGAAGACCGAATGTTGGCAAGTCTACCTTATTCAATAAACTAACAAAATCACGACAAGCAATAGTTTCTGATTTTTCTGGCTTAACAAAAGATAGAAACTATGGCTATATTTCTTTTGGAGATCAAAAAAGCTTAATTATTGATACCGGCGGGATAGCACAAGATGATTCTATTTTAAAAGAAGATATAGCTGAACAAGCTTGGATTGCTGCTGAGGAATCAAATCTTATAATCTTTTTACTTGACGGATCACAAAATCTAAACAAAGAAGACTTAGATATTTTGACAAGATTAAGGAAGTTAAATAAGAATTTTATTACTGTATTAAATAAACTTGATAAAAAATCAGAATCTCTAATTAAAGAAGACCTAGCTAAAAAGGGGTTAAATGATATTTTTGAAATTAGCGCAGAACATTCCAAAAATTTAATTGATTTAAGGACTTTTATTAAAGCATCATTGCCAAAAGAGAGATTCATAGCTCCTGATGGAAAAAAAATTGCTGTATTGGGAAGACCAAATGCTGGCAAATCTACTTTTATTAATAAATTTATTAAACAAGATAGACTTATCGTTTCAGAAATAGCTGGCACAACTATCGATGCAATTAGCATCCCATTTACTGTAAATGATGATGACTTTATTTTTATTGATACTGCAGGCATTAGAAAAGGCTATCGCTATGCTCATAAAGTAGAATATTTTTCTTATGTCAGAGCAATGCATTCAGTAGAAGAATGTGATGTTGTTATATTTATATGTGATGCCAAAGAGGGCTTGGTAGATCAGGATCTAAAGATTATTAATATGATTTGCGAGATGGGTAAACCAGTTGTTATAGCTTTTAATAAAATGGACTTACTTTCAAAAAAAGAAAAAGAAAAATTATATGATTCTAAAAGAGCTCAATCTAGTTTTGTTGATGACTTCATAAAATTAGAAATTTCGAGTATCAAAGGAACTGGATTCAAAAGGCTTTTTAGAATTACTAACAATGTAATTGATATAGCTCAAAAAAAATATACAACGGCTGCTCTCAATAAATTATTGAATAAATTTGTTCTTCAAAGTGCTCCTCCTTCAGTTGGCGGAAGACAGCTAAAGCTTAAACATATTCATTTTGGTGGCATAAACCCAACCACATTAATTATTCATTCAAATCAAGACAAAAAAATCCCTTCAAACTACCGAAAGTATTTAGAAAATTCTTTAAGAGTAGCTTTAAAACTTCAAAGTATTCAACTTAAGTTGATTTTTAGAAAATCAGAAAACCCTTTCAAATCTAAAATTAATAAACTTACTGACAGGCAGGTCAAAAAAAGACAAAGAATGATGAAGCATGTAAGGAAGAAAAAATAAGTAAATTACTATTTTTTAACATTCCAATTATTTAATTCGCTTATAATCAGTTATAATTTGAGCACAAAAACATACTAAAAAATGACATTTGTCACTTTCTTAATGACACATAAAAGACCTATAAATATAAACCTTTTCAAGATGCAGTTACCTTTATCTGCCTTGCTTTCTATAACTCATAGAATTAGCGGCATACTAATATTTTTTATAGTTCTTCCAGTTACCGCAATAGCTTTATCTTTTATGTATGAAAGTCAATTATCGTATGATAATTTTATAAATTTTTATTCAACCAATTCATCTATTAAATTATTTTTTATTAGTTTAATTTTAATATTTCAGTACCATATTTT
>Ga0102963_1000762_pt1 | contig 14012 bp, 10 predicted proteins | sample SalPon2_C_H2O_MG_2_FD_84522 | JGI IMG/M metagenome (GOLD analysis project Ga0102963, IMG submission 84522) | Salt pond water microbial communities from South San Francisco under conditions of wetland restoration - Salt Pond MetaG SF2_C_H2O_MG | ecosystem: Environmental > Aquatic > Non-marine... | reverse complement strand
GAAAGGTTTAATTCCATTAATTTTTCTGAAAGTTCCAATATTCAACAATTATTAACTGACAGAAGGAAAGAAGATGAGCAAAGGTTGTTACTTTCAACAAAAGATTTATCTAATGAGTTAGACGCCTTAAAATTAAAAATTAGCAAATCTTCTTCAAAGAAAGCAATAGTGTCAGAAAAAATAATATCTTATCAAGAATCATTTGAACAAAATTTAAATGAAATTGAAATTTTAGAAAGTTCAAAAATAGAATTTCAGAATCAAATAAAGAAGATGCAAGATTCTATTTCAGATATTTCTATAAAAAATGAAACAAATAAAACAGCACTAACTGGATTAAAGAAAGATTTAATTGTAAAAGCTAGTCAGATAGATGATGAAATAAAAAAGAATGTAGATTTTGAAGTAAGAATACAAAAGGTTCAGTTTGAGCTAGATCAGTTGTTTGAAAATATTGATAACAAAGATTATGTAGAACAGCTTAAAATTTTAACAGATGATGAAATATATCAAATTGAATCGTTGGGTGAGGATGAGCTGACAAAATCAAAATTTTATAAACTGCAAAAAACAATTGATAATTTTGGACCAGTTAACTTATTAGCTCCTGAAGAGTTTAAAAAATTACAGGAAAGATATGATTTTATAAATTCTCAAGTAGAAGATTTAGAAATTTCTTTAGATAATTTAAACAAGACAATTAATAAGATTGATGAAGAATCACAGGCAGCCTTTTTGGAGACCTTCAACTTGATTAGTTCTAAATATGATGAATATGTAAAAAGATTATTTGGTGGGGGTGAGGGTAAGCTTATACTCACAAATCCAGAGTCACTTAAGGACTCTGGGATAGAAGTCATGTTAAAAATAGGTTTAAAGAAATACAGAACATTAAAATCATACTCTGGTGGAGAAAGGGCTTTAGCTGGCATCGCACTTTTACTGTCAGCTTACTTTGTTAGACCTGCTCCATTTTTGTTGTTGGATGAAGTTGATGCTCCTTTAGATGATAAAAATATTACAAAGTTTGGTGAAATGTTGGAAGAGATATCAAAGCTATCTCAAGTAGCAATTATCACTCATAACAAAAGAACAATGAAATTCGTGAATAAATTAATTGGAGTAACATCTAGAGTTGAGGGTATAAGTGAAGTTGTACCTGTTGAATTGCCGAATTAAAAATTACTTTAATCTAAAATGTTTAATGTTATAAAAAAAATTTTTGGCTCTGGAAATAAAAGAGAAATCTCTAGAATCAAAAAAACCGTAAATACAATAAATAATCTGGAAGATGAATATTCTAAACTCACTATTTCACAATTAAAAGATAAATTTGAGCAATTTAAAAATGAAGAATTATCTCCAAACAGACTTGAAGAGGTGCTTCCAGATGTATTCGCAATTGGTAGGCAGGTGTCTAAAACTGTTTTAGGGCTCAGACCTTTTGATGTTCAATTAATTGGTGGAATCGTATTGCATGAAGGGAAAATAGCTGAGATGAAAACAGGTGAGGGGAAAACTCTTGTTGCAACCTTGCCTGTAATATTAAACTCACTTCTCCAGAATGTTCACTTAATTACTGTTAATGATTATTTGGCAAGGAGAGATGCTAAATGGATGGCTCCAATATATCTAAGCTTAGGACTTAAGGTAGGAGTTTTAAATAGTGGTAAATCATATGAGGTTATTTGTGAAAATAATAATTATGATGTTGTTGAAGTTAAAAGATCTGATGCGTACAAATGCGATATAATTTATGGAACAAATAGTGAGTTTGGCTTTGATTATCTAAGAGATAATATGAAATATGCACCAGATGATATTTGTCAAAAAAATCATTTTTTTGCTATAGTCGATGAAGTTGATAGTATTTTGATTGATGAAGCAAGAACTCCGCTTATTATTTCTGGACCCACGGATAACTCACTTGTAGATTATAAAAAAATTAATGCTATTTGTAAGCAACTAAATAAAGAAGATATTGTATTAGACGAAAAATCAAAACAAGTCTTTATTCAAGATTCAGGTATAGAAAAACTACAAAGATTGTTAGACATAGATAATTTATATGATCCACAGAACCTAACTTTACTTCATTCCATTAACCAATCACTTAGGGCAATTAATTTATATGAGAAAGATAAAGACTATGTGGTGCAAGACAATAAGGTTGTGATAGTGGATGAATTCACTGGACGTATGATGCCTTCTAGGAGATGGAGTGATGGATTACATCAAGCTGTAGAGGCAAAAGAAAATGTCGATATAGAGGAAGAAAATCAAACACTAGCCTCTATTACAATTCAGAATTATTTTCGAATGTACACAAAACTGTCTGGTATGACAGGTACTGCTGATACAGAAGCATTAGAGTTTCAAAATATATATGGGTTAAAAGTTGTAGTAATTCCAACTAATGTTGAAATGGCTAGAAAAGATTTAAATGATTTAATATATAGATCTGAGAAAGAAAAATTTTTAGCGATAGTAAATGAAATAAAAAATTATAATTCAAAAGGAAATCCAATTTTAATTGGAACAATTTCCGTTGAAAAATCTGAGGCTCTTAGTAGAGAATTAAAGAAGTTAAACATAAATCATAGTGTTCTTAATGCTAAAAACCATGAAAAAGAAGCAGAAATAATTCAAAGTGCAGGAAAGTTAGGCTCTGTAACAATTGCAACCAATATGGCTGGAAGAGGAACAGATATTAAATTGGGAGGAGAAAGCTCTAACGATAAAGATAAAATTCTGAATATTGGTGGATTGATAGTTCTTGGAAGTGAGCGACATGAATCGAGACGAATCGATAACCAGCTTAGGGGAAGATCTGGAAGACAAGGCGACCCAGGCGTTACACAATTTTTTGTTTCAATGGAAGATGAATTAATGAGACTATTTGGCTCAGAAAGAATATCTGGTGTGATGGGAAAACTTGGTTGGGAGGAAGGTGAGCCTATAGAGCATAAAATGATCACAGGTTCACTTGAAAATGCTCAGAAAAAAGTAGAAGCTAGAAATTTTGAGATGAGGAAACATCTATTGGAATATGATGATGTTCAAAATAAGCAAAGAGAAGTTATCTATAAAATTAGAAATAAATTACTAAGAGATAGCGAAGTCGATCAAGTGTTAGAGAATATTAAAGATGAAATTTCAGATTCAATTTCCCATGCTTTCCAAAAAGATAATGATATTTCTATAGAACACATATTTAGTAATATTGGTTTAATTAATACCTCTGTCGATATAAATTCCTTAGAGGAAGTCGACTCTTATTTAATGAATAAAATAAATGAGAAGAAAAAAAACTTAGGTGAAATGTATGAACCAATAGCCAAATTAGTCCTTATATCATCCCTAGATATGACTTGGAAGGACCATCTTCTTTCAATGGACTATCTTAGAGAAAGTGTTAGTTTAAGGGGCTATGCTCAACAGAATCCTCTAAATGAATATAAAAAAGAGGGATATGAAATGTTTGAAAGTATGTTGGACAATTTCAATTATGAAGCATTAAAAAGATTTTTAGAAGTAGTTCCAATTACTGATGAAGAGATAAAAGAGATAGAAAAAACAAAAGACAATAATGAAGATTTGTCATATACTGATGATACAGCCATTGAAAATGAAACTGATTCGATTAACAATGATTCTAAGCAAGCAAATGATAAAAAATTATCACAAGTTAAAGCAAAAAATAAAAGAAGAGATTTAGAGAAGCAGAAAAGGAAGCAAAGAAAAAAACAAAGAAGATAAATACAATGAATTTGAGGACAGTATTAACATCAATTGTAAGCATTGCGGTTTTAGTAACTCTTGCATTTCTTTTTACTACCGGATTTCTTTTAATTTTGGGAATTTTCTTTCTTACTAGATTATATAGAAAATTTAGCATCACTAGTCAGAATAAGAGAAAAGATGGGAATGCAAAAGAAACCTCTGCCTTTACTGATCAAAAGAATTCATCTATTGATAAGCAAGTTGTAGATATTGATAAAGACAAATATAAAGTTGATTAAATATCATCTATCATTTGTGCAAGTTTTACATCTAAATTAGACAAAGAGTTGGTGCTATGAGTAGACAGTACTATTTCGACTTTGTTGTATGTATTGTTTATGGTTGCATGATGATTGATTTTTTCTGATTCAATTCCTACTTGAACAATAAATCCTAATGCATCAGAAAAATTTAAAAAGACAAATTTTTTATATAATTTACCTTTTTTAATAGACCAGGTGGGCACATTCTTTTTTACATCACTTGCTGATATTTTTTTAACTTTCATTGAAGTAAAAAATAATTGAAATTGTAAAACATGTCAAAAATATTCTAATATTTATTTATGGCTAAAGTTATTTTTTCTATTGGTACAAATATGGGGAATAGACAGGAAAATTTAGGAAAATCGATTGATAAAATTGAGGATTTTTTTAATTTAAAAAAAATATCATCAACATATTCATCTGAACCGATAGGCTTCCTAACCGATAAGAGTTTTTATAATATTGCAACTTTAATTGAAACTAAACTCAGACCAGAAGAAGTTCTATCTATTACTAAAGAAATTGAATTGGATATGGGTAGACAAATGAAAGGAATTATGTCTGATAGAATTATTGATATTGATATAGTATTTTATGATCATGAAATAATTGAGGAACCTAATCTGATAATACCTCATCCTCGTGCTGCTTTGAGAAGATTTGTTATAGAACCTGCTGCGGAAATAGAACCAAACTACCTACACCCCTTATTGAATATTACATTGTCTAATTTGTTAAATGATTTACTGGACCAGAAGGTTGAAAAAGTTCTTTAAATTAATTGAAAATGATTTACGAGTGATTATATTTTATTCATGACAGATGAAGCAAAATTTAAATTAGGGCAAGTAGTTAGACATAGATTATTTGATTTCAGAGGAATAATTTTTGATGTTGATCCATTGTTTAACAATACGGATGAATGGTATGAAAGAATCCCAGAGGAAAGAAGACCTAGTAAAGATCAACCCTTTTATCATTTACTGGCAGAAAATGAGGATAAAACAACATATATTGCTTATGTCTCCCAACAGAATCTTGAAAAAGATCATTCAAAAGCTCCATTTAATCACCCATCAGTTAATTTATTATTTGATGGAAATGACAGTGAGGGTAATTATATAGTTAGACAATCAACTAACTGATTTTTCATAGGACAAAACTGTATTCCACAAAAGCATTGTTATCGTCATAGGCCCAACACCACCTGGAACTGGTGTAATAAGATCAGATATTGGTTCCACCTCATCAAAGTCAACATCTCCTACAAGCTTTCCAGTATCAAGTCTATTAATTCCAACATCAACAACTATTGCACCTTTCTTTACCATGTTTGCTTTTACAAAATTTGCTCTGCCTATAGCTGCTACTATAATGTCAGCTCCTTTTAGAATCTCTTCTAAGTTTTGAGTTCTTGAATGACATATTGTAACAGTTGCATTTTTTTGAAGAAGCAAAATCGCTGCGGGTTTCCCAACTATATTACTTCTACCAAGAACAACCGCATTTTTACCTTCAATTGCAACATTATAATGTTCTAACATTTTCAATATTCCATGCGGAGTACATGCGATAAAGGATGGTTTCCCCTCAAAAAGATTTCCTGCATTTATTGGATGAAAGCCGTCAACATCTTTATCAGAACTTACAGAATTTAGTACAAGGGATTCATTAATATGACTCGGTAATGGAAGCTGTATTAATATCCCATTTATTTTTTTATCATTATTAAGATTATCTATCAACTTTAACAACTCTTCTTCAGTAGTTTGTGCTGATAGTTTGTGCTCCTCAGAATATATTCCAACATTCTCACAAGCTTTTCTTTTGTTTCTAACATATATTTGTGATGGTCCATCGTCACCAACAAGTACGGCCGCTAGCCCAGGCTCCCCTTGATATTTTTCTTTCAGTTTAAGAACTTTTTCTTTTATTTCATTTCTAATCTTTTCAGAAACAAGTTTTCCATCAATTAGTTTTTCACTCATATTTTTTTCTCCTTGGAAAGTGATCAAGTGGTCCATGACCCTTACCAATACTTAAAGAATTTTTTATACCATATGAAACAAATTTTTTGCTTTTTCTCACTGATTCAATAAGATTAAATCCTTTAGCAAGATAGCCTGTTATTGCAGCAGATAGAGTGCAACCTGTTCCATGTGTATTCTTAGTATCATACCTTTTAGATGCAAATTTATGAATCTTGTTTTGAGATAAAAGGTAATCTTCAGATTTATTAGTGTCTTTTGAATGTCCACCTTTTATTAGGACATTTTTTGCTCCATACTTTTTTATTATATTAAGAGAGTTTATTAAATCAGCATATTTAAGAATTTTAAGACCTGTAATTCTATTTGCTTCATGAATATTTGGGGTTATTAAATAACAAATTGGCAATATTTTTTTGATATAGAAATTTATAGATGAATCTTTTAGAAGGCTGTCACCGGATTTTGAAATCATGACAGGATCTGAAATAATTTTTAAATTACTAAAATTCTGTAAAGCACTAAGTACTGTTTTCATTGTTTCAGTATCGTATAGCATTCCAAGCTTTATATATTTTATTTTAAAGTCTCTCAATACTGTTGTGATTTGCTTATTTATACTTAAGTTGGGTAGTTTGTGAATATTCGTAATTTCTCTGCTATTTTGGGCGGTTACGCAAGTGATAGCTGAACAACCAAAAACTTCTAATGAGTTTAATGTTTTTAAATCTGCTTGAATTCCGGCCCCACCACCAGAATCAGAGCCAGCAATTGTTAAAACTAAAGGAACTTTTCTAGCCATATAATTAATATATATTAAATGTTAATTATGAAAATAAAGGAACTTTATATAGAAGACCGTTTGGAAGATCTCAATATTAAGATACCGATAAATAATAATGGATCTTTCTTGGATATTCATATTGCTCAAGGGACTTCATTTGGCTCAAATCATACTACTACTAATTTGGCAATAGAAGCAATTATGAGAAACATTAAGAATATTGACCTCAACTCATATTCTTTAGATTTAGGTTCGGGATCAGGAATTTTATCAATTTTACTTTCAAAGATAGGATTTAATTCTGTCCATTCGTGTGAAATAGATGATTTTGCAAAGAAGGAATCATTAATTAACTTAAAAAAAAATCTGGTGGAAGATAATATTAAATTTGTAGATTTTCCATCAAATTTAAAAATTAAATATGGTTTAATTGTTTCAAATATATCTGGAAAGTATTTAGAAAAAAATTTTAGTTACATCATCAATAAGCTCGAGGAAAGAGGAATTTTTATAATTTCAGGACTGAATAAGAGTAAGAAAGAATCTTTTACTAATTTGGCATCAATAGAAAATATTAAGATATTAGATGTTTTAGTTTCAGGATCTTGGATGGCTATGATTTTTAAAAAATAGGTATACTTGATACTTATATTTGAAAATATATAATTATACAAACCATAGAGCATGGTTAAAAAGCTCCTCATAGCTCATGAGTTAAAAGAGTAATTGAGGTGTTCATTGACTAAAAACCCCTTAGAGAATTGTATTATGACTAAAACACTTTATGAAAAAAGTTTCGAGCATGATGCATGCGGTGTAGGGCTAGTTGCATCTATAGATGGTGTTAGAACTAACAAGGTTTTAAAGAAAGCAATTGAGGCAGTTGTTAATTTAACACATAGAGGTGCAGTTGGAGGCGACAAAAAAACTGGTGATGGAGCCGGTGTTCTTACTCAATTACCTCTTGAACTTTTTGATGAATTTTTATCTGAAAAAGATGTTAATCAGGTTACTATTGGAAACTTTGGTGTAGGTATGTTCTTTTTGCCAAAAAAAGAAAATATTTTGCATAAGAAAAGTTTAGAGCTAATAAGTAAAATAATTAAAGAACATAATTTAAATTTAATTTCTTCAAGAGAAGTGCCAGTTGATGATACAGCTCTTGGTGAGAAAGCATTATCTGCTAAGCCATCTATCTTTCAGTTCTTTGTAACTGATAATGATTTTTTAAATCAAGATGAATTTGAGAGGAAGCTTTTATTAATTAGGAAAACTTTAGAGAGAGAATCCCTTAAGGCCAAAATGAATGATTTTTATTGTTGCTCTTTTTCATCTAAAACAATTGTCTATAAAGGAATGCTTCAAGCCCATCAACTAGATCAATTCTATCTTGACCTTAGAAACCCAAACTATAAAACTAATAAAGTAATTTTCCATCAAAGGTATAGCACTAATACTTTTCCTGAATGGAAGCTTGCTCATCCATTTAGGTATTTAGCTCACAATGGAGAAATCAATACAATCAGGGGAAATGTTAATTGGATGAAAGCAAGAGAGAATTCTTGTTCGTCAGATATTTGGAGCACAAAAATAGACCAAATAAAGCCATTTGTATCTCCTGAAGGTAGTGATTCATCAGATTTAGATAACACTTTGGAATTACTTTCAATATCAGGAAGAGGATTATTAAAAGCTGTTAGCATGTTGGTCCCAGAGGCATATGAAAAGGATGAAGTTTTTGATAAGGGTTTGAAGGCCTTTTACGAATATTCTTCTTGTATAGCAGAACCTTGGGATGGACCTGCTGCATTAGTGTTTACAGATGGAAATATAATTGGCGCAGCTTTAGATCGAAATGGATTAAGGCCTGTTCGATATCATGTAACAAAGGATAATTTGTTAGTTTTAGGTTCAGAAGCTGGGATGGTTCATGTACCTCCTGCTGAAATTCTAAGATCTGGTAGGATTGCTCCTGGAAAAATGTTGGCAATTGATTCAAATAGAAAAATTCTTTTAAGTGATACAGAAATAAAAGAAGAAATCTCTAGCAGTTATGATTATCAAAATTGGAGTGAGAAAAACTTTCATTCATTATCAGAAGTTATCAAAAATAAAAAATCAGGTTCGTTTGTTGAAGAGATCTCGTCAGAAGAATTGCTTAATTTACAAAAAGTTTTTGGATATTCGTTAGAGGATTTAGAAAGACTAATTGAGCCTATGAGCTTAACGGCAAAAGAGCCTATTGGTTCAATGGGTGATGATACTCCAATTGCTGCATTATCTGCTAAGCCTAAATCAGTATTTAATTACTTTAAACAATTATTTGCCCAGGTTACTAATCCACCAATCGACCCATATAGAGAAGATAGCGTAATGTCTTTAAGGGTTGTTTTTGGGGACAAGAGTGCTTTTTTTAATCATGATGAAGATCAAGGTAAGTTTTATTATTTAGACTCACCAGTTCTTACAAAAAATGAGATGGATTTCTTTAAAAATATTTCTTCTGATGATTTAAAAGTTGCTGAAATCGATACAACTTTCTTTATCTCTAAAAGAGCTGGTTTAGATAAGGCAATAAAAGTTATTTCAGATGAAGCTATAAATAAAGTTAAAAATGGAGCTAATATTTTACTCTTAACAGATAAAGCAGTATCAAAAGATAAAGCTGCGATACCAATTCAACTAGTTGTTAGTAAAATTCACCATTCTTTGATAAATAATGGATTAAGAATGAAAACATCCATAATTGTTGAATCAGCAGAGGTAAAAGAAGATCATCATATTTGTTGTCTTTTAGGATATGGAGCATCCGCAGTTTATCCATATTTAGCATTTAGCAGTGCATTTCAATGGATGGGAAAATTTGATGAAGATATAAATCATTATATGGAAAATTATAAACTTGCACTTGAAAGAGGAATTCTTAAGGTTTTATCAAAAATTGGAATTAGTACAGTAGCTAGCTATACAGGCTCTCAAATCTTTGAGATTATTGGTATTGATGAGAAAACAACTAAAGAATTTTTCCCTGGTACCGTTACTAGGATTCAAGGAGTATCTCTTAAAAATTTTGAAAACGATACTTTAGCTTTGCACAAGAAAGCTTTCAGTGATGAGACTGAAGATAAGCTGAAAGAGGAAGGAATTTATAGATTTAGAAAGGATGGAGAGTACCATTCATTAAATCCGTTAATTTTCAAATCCTTAAGGAAACTTTCTAAAACTGCATCATATGAAGATTATTTAAAATTTAACGAATTACACGAATCTAGACCACCATCATTAATAAGAGATTTAATGGATTTTAAATTAGGCGAATCAGTTTCTATTGATTTAGTAGAATCAGAAGAAGAAATTATGAAAAGATTTAGGACTGGAGCAATGTCTCATGGTGCATTAAGTACTGAAACTCATGAGGCTGTTGCAATTGCCATGAATAGAATTCAAGGTAAGAGTAATAGTGGCGAGGGAGGAGAAAATTCTGAAAGATATACCCCCGATGAAAATGGCGATTCTAGAAACAGTGCAATTAAGCAAGTAGCCTCAGGAAGGTTTGGGGTCACACCTGAATATTTAGCCTCAGCCAAGCAAATTGAGATAAAGATGGCACAAGGTGCCAAGCCTGGAGAAGGTGGTCAAATACCTGGTCCAAAGGTTAGCACTGAGATTGCATCCCAAAGGAATTCAGTTCCTGGAGTTGGCTTGATATCTCCACCACCCCATCATGATATTTACAGTATTGAAGATTTAGCACAACTGATATATGACTTAAAGCATGCAAATGTTAATGCAAAGGTAGGAGTTAAGCTAGTATCAGAGGTTGGAGTTGGTACTGTTGCAGCTGGTGTTGCAAAAGGCTATGCGGATTATATTCAGATTAGTGGTTGCGAAGGTGGTACTGGTGCTTCTCCACTTGGTTCTATTAAACATGCAGGGATTCCATGGGAAATGGGACTTTCTGAAACTCAACAAGTTTTGGTTATGAATGATCTTCGTGGAAAAGTTACATTAACTGTCGATGGTGGTTTTCAAAGAGGTTTTGATGTTGTAGTTGCGGCGATGCTGGGGGCAGAAGAATATGGATTTGGTACATCTGTACTTGTGGCACTTGGATGTGTTATGGCAAGGCAATGCCATTTGAATACATGTCCTGTTGGCATAGCATCACAAAAACCAGAACTAAGAAAAAAATTCCCAGGTATTCCAGAGGAAGCCGTTAATTACTTATTTTCAGTAGCTCATGATGTTAGACAAATTTTAGCAAAGATTGGAGTAACTTCATTAGATGAAATTATTGGAAGAACAGAATATTTGAAAATTAAATCAAAAATTAATTTTAATAAAACTAAGAACATAGACCTATCAAGAATCATTGCTGATCCTGATCCATCTAATACCAAACCTAGGAAAAGAATTCTTGAGAGGAACAATAGAGATGAAGATCCAATAGACTTTGAATTGATTAATTATTTTAGAAAAAGTATTGATGAGCTAAATCCAAATGAAATCTCACTTTCAATTAATACTGTTGATAGGACTGTTGGTGCAATACTTTCTGGTGCTATAGCTAAAAAATATGGAAATAAAGGGTTACCTGATAATACTATCAATATTAATTTTAGAGGTATTTCAGGACAATCTTTTGGTGGATACTTGATTAATGGTATTAACTTGAATCTGGAAGGAGAAGCCAATGATTATGTAGGGAAATCAATGCATGGCGGCGAAGTAGCAATATATCCAGATAAAGAAACCAAGTTTCTATCAGATGGCAATTCTATCATTGGCAACACTGTATTGTACGGAGCTACAGGCGGTAAGCTTTTTGCATCAGGTCTAGCAGGTGAGAGATTTTGTGTAAGAAACAGTGGCGCAACCGCTGTTGTTGAAGGAACCGGAGATCATGCTTGCGAATACATGACTGGTGGAGAGGTTTATATATTAGGCCCTATAGGTAAGAATTTTGGAGCGGGAATGTCAGGTGGCATAGCTTATATCTTTAATGAAAACAAGGATATTAATTTGAATGTAAATCAAGATATGGTTTTTATTGATGAACTAAGTGAAAATGATAAAATAAAAATTAAAAATATCATAAATGAACATCTTGCTAAAACTGGAAGCAAGAAAGCAAAGTCAATTTTAGAAGATTTTGATAATAAAGTTTCTAGTTTTGTAAGAATCATACCAAAAGAAATTTATAAAATATTAGAATCTAAAGGTATTTCAATAGATGATTTTAATTTTATAAAACCTGATATTAATTGATTTTCCTTGAAGTACTATAAACACCAAAAGAGTAGTCTATATTATCTTTTCTTTTAAGCTGTATTCCTCTCATAGCTATCATTGCAGCATTATCAGTACATAATTTTGGAGTTGGAATAATAAGGTTAGAGGAATCAATGAAACTTTTCTGAGCTTTTTCTCTGAGCCTCGAATTACAAGCTACTCCACCAGAAATTAAAATTGATTTTGGTTTAAATTTTTTTCTAGCTTTAATTAATTGCTGTAAAAGTGAATCAACTATTGATTCTTGGTAACTTGCAGCAATTGAATGAACATTATTTTTCCAATTAGGATTTTTTTCTAAAAAATATCTTAAAGATGTTTTAATACCACTGAAGCTAAAGTTGAATGAGTTTTTATCTAATTTTGCAATTGGAAATTTATGAAAGTTTTCATCCCCTTCTTTTGCCAATTTATCGATTTCAATCCCTCCAGGATACCCAAGCCCCATAAGCTTAGCTCCTTTATCAAAAGCCTCTCCTGCCGCATCATCGATTGTTGATCCAATAACTGAAAAATTAACTTCATCCTCTAGATAATAAATGCTTGAATGGCCTCCGGATGCAACAAGGCATAATGAGGGAAATATAACTTTATTTTCTATAAAACATGAAGCTATATGGCCTTCAATATGATTTACAGGGTGAACTGGCACTTTGACTAACAAACCTAATGCCTTTGCGGCGATAACTCCAATCATTAGACAATTTGTCAGTCCTGGTCCATTTGAAACAAATATCTGAGCTATTTCGTTCAACTTAACATTAGCCTTTATTAATGCTTCATTGATTATTAAATGTATTTTCTCTGAATGATTTTTTGATGCTATTTCGGGAACTACACCGCCTGTTTTATTGTGAATTGAGGATTGACTAAAAACAATATTCGACAAAATTTTCCCACTTGGAGCTAGTATTGCCGCTGCAGTTTCATCACATGAAGATTCAATTCCTAACAAGTACTTCATATTGATATTATGCTTAAAGAATTATTTTTTAAAATAATTTAAAAATTTAATATTATGGTAAAATCTATTTTGGTTAAAAAATATGGCTAAGAAAAACAATATATCAAAAAATCAAGAATTCATTACTAGAGACTCATTTCCCGATTCAAAAAAAATTTATGTCAACGGAGAAATCCATAAATCTGTAAAGGTCGCTATGAGGGAAATCCATGTTGATAAGAATGGTAAAAACCCTGTTAGGTATCCTACATATGATACAAGCGGTCCATATACAGATCCTGATATTGAACTAGATATTACAAAAGGGCTACCTAAAATTAGAGAAGAATGGATACTAGAACGTGATGATGTAGAGATTGCAGGGGAGTTTTCATCAACTTTTGCAAATATGGAAAGGAAGAAGCAAGAGTTGATCCCTTTAAAATTTATAAATAGGAAACCACTTGTTGCAAAATCTGGTGAAAATGTTTCTCAAATGCATTATGCAAAGAAAGGAATAGTAACCCCAGAAATGGAATATGTTGCTATTAGAGAAAACCAAAAGATTCAAGAGTTTTTTAATGACAGAGATTTATTTTCAAATCACCCTGGCGAGCAATTTTACTCTGAGTTACCTAATGGTGTAGTTACACCAGAATTTGTAAGGTCAGAGGTTGCCTCAGGGAGAGCTATAATTCCTTCCAATATAAACCATCCAGAATCTGAACCCATGATTATTGGGTCCAATTTTCTTGTAAAAATAAATGCAAATATTGGTAATTCTGCAGTTACATCAAGTATTGGCGAAGAAGTTGAGAAAGCAGTTTGGGCTTGTAGATGGGGTGCTGATACTATTATGGATCTTTCAACAGGTGCCAATATTCATCATACAAGAGAATGGATCATTAGAAATAGTCCTGTACCAATCGGAACTGTGCCGATATACCAAGCTTTGG
>Ga0102963_1000761_pt1 | contig 14016 bp, 15 predicted proteins | sample SalPon2_C_H2O_MG_2_FD_84522 | JGI IMG/M metagenome (GOLD analysis project Ga0102963, IMG submission 84522) | Salt pond water microbial communities from South San Francisco under conditions of wetland restoration - Salt Pond MetaG SF2_C_H2O_MG | ecosystem: Environmental > Aquatic > Non-marine... | reverse complement strand
TGGTATCATCGATGATATGGCCAAGAAAATCAAGTTGAAGCCTCAGCAAGTCAAGAACACGTTCACCATCTTCGTGAAGGCAACCCTCGAGAACCCAACATTTTCGAGTCAGGTCAAGTCAGAGTGTACCCTAAAAACACAAGATTTCGGCTCCAAGTTTGAACCACCGAAGAACTTTGTCAAGAATGTTTTGAAGACTGGCATCGCAGATGAACTCACGGCACTCTCGAAGTTCAAAGAGATGAAGGAACTCAAAAAGTCGGACGGTGCTCGTAAGTCCAAGATTACCGGTATTCCCAAGTTGGATGACGCGAACAAGGCTGGTACATCACAATCTGGGAAGTGTACGCTCATCGTGACAGAGGGTGACTCGGCAAAGACTCTAGCTGTCGCCGGTCTTTCTGTGGTTGGTCGAGACCACTACGGTGTTTTCCCCCTTCGTGGTAAGTGTAAGAATGTGAGAGACTCTTCGGTGGCACAGTTGACATCTAATCAGGAGTTCAATGATCTCAAGAAGATTTTGGGACTTCAGCAAGGTAAGGAGTACACGAGTGTTTCCGAGCTTCGCTACGGTCGACTCATGATCATGACTGACGCCGATAATGATGGGTCTCACATCAAGGGTCTCATTCTCAATATGATTCACTACTTCTGGCCCAGTCTTCTCAAGCTGAACTTCGTGGTTTCGATGGTGACTCCAATCATCAAGGCTACGAAAGGTTCGGAGACTAAGTCTTTCTACACTGACTCGGCGTTCCGGTCGTGGTACGGAAACGGGAAACAGGGTTGGCGAATCAAATACTACAAGGGTCTCGGTACTTCCACGAGTGCCGAAGCTCGGGAATACTTCAAGAAGATTCAGGACCTGACTGTGAAGTTTGACGTGGACACGATGACGGACGAATCCATCGTTCTCGCGTTCGACAAGAAAAAGGCGGATGCTCGAAAGTCTTGGCTTCTCGAGAGTACGGCCAAGGATGCTGATGAACTGGAAGTGGCGTATGGGAATGTGAAACAGCTCGGAATCACGGACTTTGTACATAAGGATCTCGTCAACTTTTCGCTGGCGGACCTTAAACGTTCCATCGCCCACGTGGCAGATGGACTCAAACCTTCGCAGAGGAAGGTGATGTATTCCTGTTTCCAGAAGAACCTGACCGCGGAGATGAAGGTGGCACAGCTGGCAGCCTACGTGGCTGAGAAGAGTGCGTACCACCATGGTGAAGTGTCCTTGGCGGAGACGATCGTCAAGTTGGCAAACGACTATACCGGTTCGAACAACATCAACCTTCTCGAACCGTGTGGTCAGTTTGGTACACGGCTCATGGGTGGTAAGGATGCGTCCCAGACGAGGTACATCTTCACCCGACTCACGAAAGAAGCTCGAAAACTTTTCGACCCAAAGGATGATGCCATTCTCAATTACCTGGATGATGATGGTCGATCGATCGAACCCGACTTTTACATGCCTACCCTTCCTTTGGTCCTCGTGAATGGAACTGAAGGTATCGGAACGGGTTTCAGTTGCTACGTCCCACCGTTCAACCCCGAAGATATCAAGAAGAACATCGAGAGAATGTTGGGTGGCGAAGAGCTCGTCGAGATGAAACCGTGGTTCAGGGGGTTCAAGGGTAAGGTTTTCAAGGATGAAGGGGGTCTATGGGTGACTGAAGGAATTTGGAGAGACACGGGGTCACGTCTCAAAGTGACTGAACTTCCCCCTGGTCGCTGGACGCAAGATTACAAGGAGTATCTGGACACCCTCGCGGAGAAGAAGATGATCACCAGCTACACGAACAACAGTACCACTGAAGATGTGGACTTTGAGATTTTTGGGTACTCCGGAAAAGACCTGGTCAGGGATCTGAAGTTGCGAAAGACGTTTCACACGTCGAACATGCACCTGTTCCACCCCACCCGAGGTATTCACAGATACAATGCACCAGAAGACATCTTGAGAGACTTTGTGAGTCTTCGATTGGAACATTACGAGAAGCGTAAGGAACACTTGATCGACGTACTCCAAAAGAAGGCGGATCTGTGTAGTCACAAGTCAAAGTTTGTATCCATGGTCATCGAGGAAAAGCTGGTGGTGTTCAAGCGAAAGAAACAGGATCTCGAGAAGGAGATGTCTTCCACCTTCCCCAAGATTGACGGAAGTTGGGACTATCTTCTCAACATCAAGACAGTGGACTATACAGAGGAGCGTGTGGAGGCTCTCACATACGAAGCCTCACAGGCGAAGAAGGATTTGGAGAAGATGTTGAAGATGAATCACATAGACATGTGGAGGATGGATATTAAAAATTTGTAAACCATTAGTAGGATGCCCACCTCAAGTGGTGCCGGAGTGTGTCTCAATGCCATAGGCAAACAAGAGTCCTACATTCTTAGTGAAAACGTAGATGAATCTATTTTTTATTACAATCTGAAGAAGCATTCCAACTTTACAAAGTTTCACCGAACGACGATCGTCAATCGAACACCGACATCCCCGACGTGGCCGTTTAATGAACGTATTAAAGTCACGTTTAATCCGCAAAATATGGGTGACCTTTTGAGCAACATGTACATTCTCATGAAACTCCCAGGTTTGGCATCCGGGGAAAACTATGCCGACCAGATTGGACGACACTTGATTAAATCGGTGACGATGCGTGTCGACGAGATCGAGGTTGAAAAAATTTACGACGACTGGATGGTTATTCACGACGAGTTGTACATCGAAGTGTCCGAGAAGGTTGCGAACCGTTTCATTCTGAACCGGATGTTGGGATTCGACACGTCGAGTGCGAACCGGTCGTACGCGACACTCGAATCCGATGTGATCATCCCGTTACCGTTTTTCTTTTCGAGGAAATATTCGAGTGATGAGTACCCAACGAATGAACCTAACCGACCGTTCTTCCCTCTCTGTGCCATCCACAAACAGAAAGTTGAATTTGAATTTGAGTTCCACCCACAATCTTTTTTCACGACCACAGCGACGGAGTTGACACTCGAAAACTTCAAGATCGTGACTGAAGAATTCACGATCGACCCAGTCGAACGTATTTACTTGAAGAATCAGAAATATACCATGATCACGGATGTGGTCAAGAAGCACCCGACAATACAGACGACCCCAGGGGTTGATACGATCCGTACGAATCTCGTACCGAATAATCGCGTCAAGTCTATTCACTGGTTCTTAAGAAATACGTTATTCGAAAACACGAGCATCAGTTCACTCCCCGCGCCGATCGACACGTTCGATATTTATATTCGTGAATGGAACGGTCCATTCACGTTGAAGAATGTTTCATTTTTTACTACACTGACCCGGGGTGGTACCACGACATTCTCCCGGGTCAACTTTGTCGGAGCCCCTGATCTCTACGGTCACTACGCGGACAACACAGAAGTCGTGGGTGAGCCATTTTCGACGGAGTACAATATCGTACCGTGGACGAGTGACCCAGGGTCGGATGAACCAATCATCAGAGTGGTCGTTCCGGCGAATTCTTTCATCGAAAAGTTTACGTTCGAGTATTACACCGCGGAATCTTCGACACTGGTGAACGGAAAATACTATACCAACATTCCAGGTATAAACATCGTTAAAAATGGAGAGACGACCCCAATCCTCATGGTAGGTGAAAAGATTTCAGACTTTGTCAGTTTATCGAATGATACGTTTACACAATCATACAATATACAACTCGACACGACTGTGTTCAGGGTACCAGATGCAAACTTTTCGGATTATCACTACATACAAAACCGGTTCAATTTTTCTAAAAATCCCGACTTTGACGAAACGTACACGTTTTTTAATCCTGTAATGAAGGGTGCAAAGTTTTTTATTCAGGGTGTTGATCTACCAAATATTTCTGGTACGACTGATTCGTACTACAAATACATGGTGCCATATCAAAAACGATTATCAAAACCAATCAGAAACATTTATACGTATTCGTTCGCGATTAATCCCATCAACGTTAACCCATCTGGAAGTCTCGATTTTGGAGAAATTCAGTCGGATAAGACAAATCTCGAGTTACAATTGGATCCGAGCATCGTCGAAAACTCGTACACGTTATACATCTATTACACAGGGTACCAAACATTCAACTTCGAAAACGGTTTCATGTCACTCGTTTACTAAACAGTGCATCCTTGTGCTTCGCGATATAGTCTATGATTCGGTTCTTGATACACCATTTGATGAAATTCAATTGCGCGATGGTCGTCTGGATTTCATGAGATGTACCTGGAATCGTATATGTAAACTTCTCGGATCTAGCAAAGGGATCGAATAGTTTCTTACTGTACCCATCGAGGCTTGACTTGTACGCACAATGGACGGTAAACAAACGACCGTTGGATGTCGTATACGATGTGTGATGTTTTTTCGCGTAATTGGTGATGAACCATTCGATGTTTCGAAGGGATATACCACTTGACTTATCGAGAATACTAATCAAGATGGTTTTATTCTTGTCGTCGGAATAAAAGTCGTTCACGGAAGATAGCAGAATTTCTGTTTTACTCATGTCTTCTATAATACAGAATTGAAATCTATAAGCCTCTTACTCTCTACATCGACAGACGCAACGGACGAAGTATCGTCCACCATCTCAATCGTGTGACGCCGAACCATCTGCGAGTGGTGATGCTTACAGAACCCATCATGTTTGGCAACCAGATTACATCTAGACATATTTTTCTTGAGTCCTCTACATGTGTTGTCATCATCCTGGGGTGCGTCACGAAGAAGAATCTTATACGGTATGCTATAATTCAGTGCTATGACACGAAGGTAATCACTATATGAGATGTGTATATTTCGAACCTTTTCGCTATACTCCAATCTTGCTTCTGAAATCTCTTCCTTCAGCTTCTTCAACGCCTGGCGGTGATCCTCCTTCATCTGCCGAAACTCATTTTGAAAGGTCGCCTTGATCGTCTGTGTTTCTTCCCTATGCTCATCATTCAACTTTTTCAACCCGTTCCTCTTATAGTCACAGAGCTGTTCGTGATACTCTTCTCTGATTCGTTTCTTTTCGGATGCGACTCGCTTCTTCACCTCCTCCTCAAACAGAGAGGCCAACTTTTCCATCTTAGTCTACCATCAATCGTAATTTTTAAATACCTCATCATAGGTCAACGTGTTGGAGCGAGCCACCTTGATGCGTTCGCGAAGTTCCGCAACCTTACCCGTCGTGTCGAGATTATACTTTCTGCACTCCTCGATCAGTTGATCCTTCTTCATACCACTCAGGGCCGGCTCTCTCTTCTTCGGAGGTGGTTTATGTTGGGCAATCAGGTCGCCAAAGATTTCACTCTTCGGATTCTCCACCAAGGGTTCCAGTAAATCACAGATCGGGTTCAGGAACTTGTTTGTGAAATAATGGTGATAATCCACCTCGATGTTGTTTTCTTCGGCGAACATCGGGTCTTCAGCCTTCTCGAACGCTTTCGCCTTCGGATCAGGCGTTTTCACGAGAATATACGGCACACGGTCACCGGATTGTGGTTCGGACCCGGGTTTTCGTTCACGCATCTTGTCCCTGACCTTCACATGGGGGAGGTTTGGATTTTTGTACGAATCACCCAGTTGCTGCGACAACACGAGCTTATCATTAGGAACGCCTCCTTCCAAGAGATTGATCGCCCGCTCGAGAGCCAATTGCTTCGCCGGTTCGGGATCACTACTGTCGAGCACCACGTCCAAGAGTTCTTTACACACCTCACGAACGAACACCGTGTTGTCGCGACGAACAACTTGTAGTCCCTTGATGTCGATGTAATCCATGTTCATGTCACCCTGTTTATTCTTCGTCCAGAGCTTCGCCGCGTAACGCTTCTTACTGTACAGAAAGTACGGACAGTACACCTTCTCGAGTTCGAGGTTGTTGGGCTTCTTGAAGAGAGCCGTACACTCTTCCGCCGCGCGCTCACCGAGTTCCCAACTGTACTCGATCGCTTCCATACCCTTTCTTTCACCGACGTCGAATTCAACCATGACTGAATCAGTATCCCCATATCTCACCTTCGCACCCGGGAAGTTCTTCTCCACGTACTCCTTCGTCTCTTCAATCATGCTACGCCCCTTGAACGTCGTCGTCGACGCGATCGGTACACAGGGAAGAATGCCTTTACCAGCTCCGGTGAATCCATAAATCGAGTTCATACTCACTTTGTACGCGAGCTGTTTACCATTGTACACCTCCTTCATGAACCCGGACGCAGCAGCCATGTCCTTCTTCGCCTGTTTCCTAAACTGTTTGAGCTCTTGGAGGATACTCGGGAGCAAACTCGGAACATCCTGTGCAAACTTGTACGTTCGTCCACTCAACTCGAACGTTTCGTACGTGATCCCGGGGACATTACCGTATCGGCGTTCATCCATGACGAACGTCGAATAACAGAGATTATGGGCCATCATAATCGATGGGTACAGACCCTCGAAATCAAGTGCCGTGATCGGCGTGTAGTACGCACCACCCTGTGCTTCCAAAACCGTCGCACCCTCGTAAGGTTCCGGTGGGATCGCTCCGTATCGAATAGTAGGAACCATGAAACCCAATTCTCGAGCCTTTTTCGTCAACTGACTAAACACCTTAATCTGCTGTCCACGCTCCACGAGGAATGAGATGGGAACCCACGTCGCTTTTGCCATCTCCAACAGATTCAGGAGTGTACATAAGCGTCTCATCAATCGATGGGGGAGTAGAGTATCCTTGATACAATACTCCGCGACTTCCCGGAGTTTGACGGGGTCGCCTTCGACGAAGCGGGCAAACATCTCCTTGGGTGCCATGTCGATCTTCTGGTCACCGAGATACAGTTTAGAGACGTTGTCCAGTTTGTAACTGTCGAGTTTGTAACCCTTCTTGACTTCATGAAACAAGTCGAAGATGAAACGCCCCGACATCGGGAGAAGTTTCAGCATGTTATCCCCGAGAGCACTCGACGAAAGGCGTTTGTAGACCATCTCTGAATCGACATTCTTCAACTTTCCGAGGTTAAAAAAGGACGAACTACATCCAACCTTCGCCGCTCGCTTATAGATGTATTCAAGATCGAACCCGAAGATGTTCCATCCCGTCATGATGTCGATGTCCTGTTTGATGAGATATGCACGAAACGCCTCGAGCATCTCGCGTTCCGTGTCAAAACTCACGATATTCGACCCTTCCAGGTTTGGATCCGTCTTCTTATAACAGAAACACGTCTTGTCGTAGGGCTCATCTGAACCGAGTGTACACAGGGACAGTGCGATCTGGAAACACGCATCCCCGGCAATGTCAGCGTCAGGGAACTTTCCAGTAGAACTGTTCGACTCAATATCGAAGGATGCCACGACAAACGGTGCCACGTCATCACGCTTGACGGGTGTGAGCGTTTCCCAGTCGTTACAGAACAGGTCGATGTTGACGTGTGCAAGATTGGATCGAACGCATTCACTTCCAGTGTCCAGCCACCCCGTCGACTGAATCCCCGTTCGGTGCATCATACGAAGGATGGGGTCGAGATTCGACTCGTACACCTTCAGGGGAAACGGACCAGACGCGAGGGTTAGTGGTTTTTTAAGAAAATAGTCCACCGTTCGTCGCTTTTTCAGGTTGGAAAACGTGACACGCATGAATAAAAATTTTTGATTGTTCTGAAATCCCCAAATGTCTTTAGACTCCACGATCGTGTATCCGAGACAATTGTCTTTGATGTGGGAGTAAATCTCCTTCGCGTACTTAATGTCGGGGAGCTTAATATAAAAGTACGGCTCGAAAGCCGTGGTGACGCAGACGGATTTACCATCCTCCGTCTTTCCAAATATACTGATCAAGTGGTCTTCACCTTCGTCGCGTGCCTCCCACGTCAGAGCCTGAAAAACAACCATCCTTCCTTATGTATACTTCGAGCCAAAATTTTAATATCGTTTACTAGTAAATGTCAGCCGCTTTGATTGACCTCGTGTCCAAGGGTGCCCAGGATGTCTACATCACCGGCCAACCCGAAGTGAGTTTTTTTCGTCAGAACTACAAGCGTCATACGAACTTTTCCATCAAGCCCGAACGTATCGACTACATCGGTTCGTTCGCTTCGGGTGCGGAGGTGACCATCCCCATCAAGTCCAAGGGTGATCTTCTCAGCTACGTCTGGATCGAGGCTCCCGGTATCGCCGCGACCGGTTCCAACATAACGGGTCTTTTCTCCAAGGGCTCTAGCCCGACAGAGTTCCTTCTTTACGTCGGTGGTCAGCAGGTCTGCCGTCTCGACTCTCTCTACGCTCAGGGTGTACACAACGTGCTCTACAACGAGACACAGGCTCGTGCGTCGACGGCTGTTTCCACCGCGGAGATCAAGGAGAATGCGAAGAATGCCGCGGGTACCGCCGATCATTTCGTGATTCCCTTCTTCTTCAGCCAGGACTGGACCAAGTCTCTCCCCCTCGTCGCCATGCAGTACCACGATGTCGAGATTCGCATCAAGTGCCGCGATGGCACCTTCTCGTCGACTCCTAAGGTGTACGCCATGTACGCCTACCTCGACACCGATGAGCGTAAGTTCTTCACGGACAATGAGCATGAGATTCTCATCACCCAGACGCAGTACCAGATGGTCGGTTCCACGGATACGGATATCGATCTCACGTACTTCAACCACCCCACGAGTGCTCTCCATCTCGTGTCTTCCAACGTGGGTGCGGCATGGGATACAGCCTACGCGTTTGACGATGCCACCCTATACATCAACGGTACACCCCTCTCCGAGAACATGTCCAAGGATTACCATCACAGCGTCGTCCCCAAGATGCACTGCCAATCTCTTCCCGACGACCTCCTCGAAACCGCTCCTGTGTACACCTGGCCGTTCTGTCTCAACATCGGAAAGTCCCAGCCTTCCGGCTCCCTGAACTTCTCCCGCATCGACACGGCGAAGGTAACACTCAGGAACGTCACCGGTGGTAACGCGTACCAGCGTATGTACGCGGTCAACTATAACATTCTTCGTATCAAGAATGGTATGGCTGGTGTCGCTTTCGGTAATTAATTCCAGTTATCGATCAAATTTTTGGTTTTTTCATACATACGTTTTCCATGAAACGTCTTATCTTTTAGTTCATCCCAAATTGTAAGTCGGTACTCAAGAAATTTCTTGAACTTTTCCGAGTTACAATTAGACTTATATCTCACCTTTTCACCCTTAAGTGCTTCGTTTGTTACAGCAATACGGGCATCCATTGAACGCTTAGCAAGCTCATCAGGAGTGAGACGAGTGGACACATCCTGTTTTTTTCCAAGTGCCATATATACTATGGATGGTCCTATCCTTTATTACTGTAAAGCATGTCACAGAACCTACGATGGATGTGCACAATGCTGTTTCGAGATGGATCATGTTAAAGTAAAATAATTTTCTTGTATATATGACTCCGGAACTAAACAAATAGGAAATGCGATCGCATATTTATTTACACGAACATGCATCCCCCTGTGAGGGACGGACCACACCGATGGAAACATCAAAAGTTTTCCCGCTTTTGGTTGAACACGTTTTCCAAATAAAAATTCAGTGGCACCACCATCTTCTGGATCAATATCATTTAAGTAGAGTAGTCCGGTAAAATAAATCATTGCGTCACCGTGGTCTGAGTGCCAAGCGTAAGAAGTATTTGGTGTCGTACAATTAAGTGTCAAACCCGGTCCAGGAAACAATTTATTGTCTTTAAAGTATACATCATTAATAACATCTGGATCTTCACCATATTTTTCAAAGTGTTTGCAAAATCTATCGGGTACTTGCATACTTACTTTTTTTGCGAACGTCTCTAGTATGAAAAAATAAAGATCAGACCATCTGTTTTCTGGGTTAACAAGAACTTCCCTACCAGATTTGCGTTTTTCATCCACTATCACACTCGGCACTTCCCGGTTATCACTTGAAAAAGTCATAATACCTGCCGGTCTCTTTTCTGGATCATTCTCAAAACGTTCGATAATCTCAACACATTTTTCTTTTGATATAAAGTCATCAATTTCAAAAATGCAATGATCGACATCCATTATAAATTAAAAGCTAAAATATCTTTATATACATTAAATGATTCCCCTTGTCATCGTAGGTGGTCTCGCTGCTGCCGCGGCCTATACGTTCTTGGGCCAAAACCTCATATCTTCAGAGGAAGCCAAACGACTCATCAAAGAGGGTAAGATCAAGAAAGTCGTAGATGTTCGTACGACTGTCGAGTGGCGCGCGGGACACTACCCCAAGGCGCTCCACATCCCCGTCGATAAGATCAACGAAAAGACAACTGCTGAACTCCCCAAGAGGGGGCTACTCGTCTACTGCAACACTGGGCAAAGAGCCAGATTTGCAGCAGAGAAATTGGTGGAACTTGGTTTCAAACAAGTCTATTACATAGCTGGACATTACTCATCTCTACTTTAGTTTTACCCCCAAAACCCTCCTCAACTTTTGGAGTACATTGGGATCGGGAATAGCTCTACCAGACTCATATGCATTAATAATACTCGCATTCACTCCAACCACGATTGCTAAATCTTTTTGTGTCTTGAAACCTTTAGCAATTCGCCCCTGTTGAATCATCTTCGCCATAGAGAGAGAAACTTTCTTGTGTGTTCCCAACTCTTCACGATCCAACTTTTGTTTCTTCGTCACTTCATGGTGTGGCTGTGTGGGTCGCGAAACATTGTGTTTCGCTCCATGAATGACGACAGGTTTCCAGTCTTGGTGATTCATTCTAGTTGTATCACCCGTTTCGTTTTTAAGATTCTTTCCAACCGTTCCTTCTCCCTTCTCATGAATACCGTCAGTTCCATGACTTCACCCTGAAGTTTAACCTTCCCCGCTTGACGCATCCACATGACATGTTCAACACGGGTCACATCAACACAGGACATCTTCGTGTCTGGTGTTTGACTGTGATGAACAGCCAGGACCATCGCATCTCTTTTCGTCTCTTTGGGAAGTTGTGGGCCTTCATGGCACACCACAACATGTGATCCGGAACAGCCCGCCACGTGCATCCACCAGTGTTGAGGCACACTTGAAAGTGTCAACTTGTCGTTTTCCTTTGCATTTTGTCCCACTCGTATCGCGATCCCGTCGCGTGATGTATATTCGAGCATATTTTTTCCTCGTTACAAGTACTATGCACGTCATCCTTAAACCGAGTCCGTCCGTGTCGCATAAATATAGAGTGACTCTTCCCAATCAACGCACTATCGATTTCGGACAGAAGGGATTTCAACACTATGTGAATCATGGTAATCCCAGACTCATGCGTGCACACCTTATCAGAAAGGGTGCTGTCATTCCCAGGGATCTCCGGATCGAGACGAATCCTTTCGAAATTCATCGTGGTATGTTGATGGTCGATGAAAGTACGGAAGAGGATTGGGAGGATTTTTTCAGGGCTGAATACTGGGAACGATGGATGCTTTGGTCGTATCCCGACGTTAACAAGGCTAAACTTTTCATGACCATGAATAAGGGTATCCTATTCATGCCAACGAAAGAAGATTTCTGGTACTGTGGCGGTGATAAAAATATGGACCTATTATAATGAGTTGTATAATCGGACAATCAAAGCATGAGAATCACATCGAGATAGAACCCATGGGGTGCAGACCGGTCAGTCCCGATGTGTGTAAATCCGGATTCATGGCCCCGAGCGAAAACATAACAAAACCCGAAAAATCTCTCGATCAGTGTTGTAAATGTAAGGCTGGCGAGTCGTGTGCGTTTTGTATAGACCCCAACAAATGTTCAAAAGAAGAAAAAGGTAGATACGTCGCAAGTGATGACGATGACTGCTTTTCGGATGACACGGAAGAATACGAACCCGTACCACCGGAAAAACCCATGGATGCGTTTGTACCGGAGACTGAACCCGATACCGAAGTGGATGGTAACGCCATGCTCTTTTATATATTAGGATTCGGTATTTGTTTATTTTTAATGGCATTACTTTCACTTACCCGTTGATCCGAAACCACTGGAACCTCTATCCGTTTCTTCGATAATTTCAATTTCTTTGACGGGTGGAGTTTCGCACCGCTCTAGAACAAGCTGAGCGATCCGATCACCCTTCTTAACCTCAAAGTCTTTGTCTCCATGATTGAAGAGAACGACTTTGACTTCTCCTGTATAGTCCGGATCGATGACCCCAGCCCCAACTTGGATACCATGTTTGACAGCGAGTCCCGAACGGGGAGCAACTCGCCCGTATACTCCAGATGGGAGAACAACTGCGATCCCCGTGGAGACAAGCCCACTCTCCGACGAGCGAATAACACACCCCATATTGCTGTAGATGTCATAACCCACAGCCCCATCGGAACCACGAGTAGGAAGAATAGAATCATTCGAGAGCTTCTTGATCCCGAGGGACATTCTGATTTATAGACGATTGACTCCCTTATACTTCTTAACGGTGATGAGTTCCGTCGCGGGTGTACCCTTATTCGGTGGATACTTACAAAAATTTTTACATTTACAATGTTCACCCTTATTGAAGAGTTCTCTCTTATTCGCGTAACAACGCATGGGTAAATACATATCCTTTGACACGTAACGCATCAGTCGATCGATGAATATCATGTTATACATTTCTATTTTCTCTTGTTTAATTAAATGAACCACTGTCTCGTGTTCGGAGCCAGGGGACACTTGGCCAGGACGAGGATCCTACCGGTTCTTGAGAAGATGAACTGTCCATACACACCCATATCGAGATCGGAAGTTGCAAATCTTCACCACATCGAAAATACATCAAACGTTGTCGCGTACATGTCCATTCCCACACACGATTTCTGTGAAAACGCCAAACCATATCTCAATCTCGTTGATCCTCTGTACATTCTAGAAAAACCACATGGGCATTCCCTTCACGACTTTGAGAGAATTCAATCGTACGTCAAGGAGAACAATCTACGTGTACTCTACAACGACCACTATCTCGGTAAACCAATACTCGACCGCATCGAAATTCCCGATGATGTACACACCATAAAGATCGTGTTACATGAAAAAGGGGACATGAATGAACGCATTAATTACTTTGATACCGTGGGAATCATAGGCGACATGTATCAGAGTCATTGTGTTCTACTGTTCGCGACGTTGTTGGCTAAGCTTAGGGGTGTGCCTAGACGAGACATGTTAAACACATTTCGGTATGTTAAACCACACATCACCGAATTGTCCACCTCCGAATTATATCTGGGAAAGGCCCCGACGCAGTGTAAAATTTCTATGAAGTACGAAGACATACAATTGGAAGCGGACATCGCTAAGATGGTGGAGGAAAAGAAGGGGATATACATCAACAACGAGACGTTTTATAGATTATCGAGTGGTCCGTGTCCCTATGAGACGGTGTTTAAAAAAATAATCGAGGGTGACACATCATTCTTCTTAGACGAGGTCGAGGTCCAACATCTCTGGAATCACTTTTCGATTATGGAATATTGACCAAAATGATTTCGCTGTGCCATCAAAAAACTGATGGATACAGGAACGTCATCGATATGGATATGAGTGGTATCCATGACGGTCAGATGTTTATCAAAAAGAAATAATCGTAACTAACAGATGATACTCGTAGTACTATTTATCATATGGTTCTTCGTATATGCACGCATCTGTTCGTGTACAGACGAACGATTTGTGTGTGCACGAACCGAATTTTATGGGTTCCAGTATGGACATCTATTCTTTTACATGATCGCGGGAATGCTGTACCCAGACAAGTTCAAGACGTGGATAGGTCTGGGAATCGCATGGGAACTATTCGAATACTGGCTCTCGAGTAGACCAGACATCGTGAAAAAGCTTGGTGGGTGTTTGGGACGATACGAAGGGAGGGATGAAGGTCCTCCGTGGCTTCGTAAGGTGTATGGCGGTAAACCAAAACAAGAAAATTTCATAGACCGTGCTCTCGGTATCAAGAACTCGACAGAACATACATGGCATTATTCAGTGGGTGAAAATGTGACGAACGTC
>Ga0102963_1000760_pt1 | contig 14024 bp, 9 predicted proteins | sample SalPon2_C_H2O_MG_2_FD_84522 | JGI IMG/M metagenome (GOLD analysis project Ga0102963, IMG submission 84522) | Salt pond water microbial communities from South San Francisco under conditions of wetland restoration - Salt Pond MetaG SF2_C_H2O_MG | ecosystem: Environmental > Aquatic > Non-marine... | reverse complement strand
TCCTCGATATTTCCGACACCCTCGGGTGTCTCTATCTGAATGATGGCTAGCAGTTCTCCCTCGGCATCTAACGGCCATACGTCAGCTTTCTGATGATAATCAGCAATTCCCCAATACCAGCTTGCATTGGCAGGATTGCGGCCGCGTAATCCGCGCGGTTCGAAGTCTGTGGCCCCGATCAACTGAGGATAGCGCATGGCCTTGATTGCATTTTCTGCTTCTTCGCGGTTATCGACCGACGGGAACATGACGCCGAAAACGCCGACGTCGAGAACTTGCTTAACTTGCGTGATGACTTCGCTGCCCCCAGTAGCAGGTATTCGAACAATAGGGGTGACGTTCGGCTGAAGATTTCCCTTGGCCATTATTTCGCGTTTGTTGGTCATGCCCAATAAAAATTCTCGCAGGCGCTCAACATCAAAGGGCGCATGCTCCATGTCAATAATGACGAAATCCAATTCAGAGAGAGACAGCGTGCGCGCGTTATCGAGCGAATAGTCGAAGGCGAGCAAGCCTAGCGCGGAGCTGGCACTCCCGAGCAAGTCTATAGTTTTGTTTAGCCTTACGGCTGTCTCGACCTCCGCTACTGATGTGTCGATGCCGAGAATGAGTGTTACGAAGGCCAAGCGACGGGCCGACCTGATCATGTGAAAAAACATCTGAAAATCCGTTTGAATTTAAAGTCCTTTTGATTAAACCTTATTTGAGCTCTTTGGGTCTACCGCGAAACTCTTGCTTGCGCACGGGCACTGTTCTGTCCTAAATTTGGACTAGTCGAATAAAAACAAGAGGCAGAGGTGTAACGATGAGCAACCGTTCGAAAACAAACCCGACGTCAATTCAGCATGTCATGACAGGCGCCGCTTCAAAAGCCGCTATGATCATGGCGTCCTCGCTGCTCACTACAGCCATTCACGCGCAAAGCGCAGCCCCTACTTTCTATGCTGATGCGCTACCGCTTTTTGAGAAAAACTGTGCGGCATGTCATAAGCCAGATGGCCCTAGAGTCGGCGGCATAACTGCGCCAATGTCGCTACTAGATTACAATCAGGCTCGTGCTTGGGCTCCTATGATTCGAAACGCATTGGTCACAGGCTACATGCCTCCGTGGGGTGCGCACCAGCGCCATCGAGGCGAGTTTAAGGACGAGAGATACATCGATGAGACTGAGAAGGCTACGCTTATCGCCTGGGTCGATGGCGGCGCCCTGGAGGGCAGTCCGAACGCAGCCAAAGAAGACGCGAGCAGCGGCGCAGATATGCCGGAGTCTGGCTGGTGGATCGGTGAACCCGATCTGGTCGTCCAATTTGAGAAGCCGGTCAGAGTCGCAGACAACATTGAAGACTGGCAGCCCACAATAAAGATGCCAGTACCTGAAGGCGCGCATACGGAACCTAAATGGATTTCAAAGGCTGAGCTAAATCCGGGTGGGCCTTGGGTCCATCACATCGTGTCCAGTCACATGGGCGTCGGCGTTCCAGGACGCGGGCCGTTCACCTATCCCGAGGGGTGGGGCGTGTTGATGCCCGAGGATCCCTTCATTACCGTCAACATGCATTATCACAAAAACCCGGGCGAGGGCACGGCGGTTACTGATATGACCAAAGCGGGATTCGTTTTCTATGAGGACGGCGCGGTGATCGATCACGTTGTTGAAACGAATCTATTGCCACACAAAGGCTGGACTATCCCCGCGGGCGACCCTAATTTTGAAGTGAACAACACCTTTGAGATCGAGGAAGATATTTATCTGTTATCAATGGGGCCGCATATGCACTACCGCGGCAAAGCAATGCGTTACGAAGTCGAGTACCCCGATGGTGAGCGCGAAACGCTACTATGGGTGCCCGATTATGATTTTAATTGGCAGTTTTTGTACGAATACAAAGAGCCAAAATTCTTGCCTGCCGGCTCGGTAATGCATTTGTCGTGGTGGTTTGATAATTCAAGTGAAAATCGGTTTAACCCAGATCCGACGGTGGATGTTGTCTATGGTCCAGAGACAACCGATGAGATGGCCAACGCGCGGATCTACTATGCGCCAACAACCAAGCGTGGCATCGTGGTGGGAGAGGATATACCACAGGATGTGCTCGAAACAGCCAGAAAGGCTGAGCAGCGGCGCCGTGAAAACTCCGAATTACTTGTGCTAGGCGAGGATGACACAAGCTGGTTGTCGCAAGAGTAAGCCGGTTATATCGGCCATACGACGTCTTTGGGGAGCTCTGGCATTATAGCCGGTTGACGGCACTGTTTAGGCGGCCTATACTCCCCCTCCTTATCTAGCTATGTCCCTCCTCGGACTAGCAGCCAGTATAGATTACCCATTTTGTTGCGGGGTGGAGCAGTCTGGCAGCTCGTCGGGCTCATAACCCGAAGGTCGTAGGTTCAAATCCTGCCCCCGCTACCACAATCACTTCCCGTAACTTCCGAGAAGACTTATAAGCCCACTATCTGTGGGCTTTTTTGTGTCTTTTGATCAGCAGAATGCCTGAGACTTCCGCTAATATATCGTAATTTTGTCGGTATATTTGACGGTATATTGCATCTACGAACCAACCGCTCCCGGAACTTGGCGTCAGCAAGTGGCCCTCTGTACCTCCAAATCATGTCCATTGTGGGGCATAAGAGCCAAGCCTACCTCTCCTATACCTGAGTCGACTTTACGTTGGTATGGGGTCGATTTGGCCGAATTTCAGCCTCTGACGGCTACTACTGAGGAGGAGTAGCCATGAACGACATAGCTGACTGCGAAATCGTTGGTAGGGATTATGAATTAATACCTGAAGGGGAGTATGAAGTAGTTCTAGAGTCTTGGGAGACGAGCAGCCGCTTCAGCCGAAAGGACAAAGATGACCCATCATTAATTAAGGGAGGAAAGCTTTATTTGTGGTTTAGGGTTGATCCATACAGCCAGACACTCGACAGTGAGGTGATGCTGTTCATGGCCATGAACGTCAATAGCCTTGCTCTTCCTACTGGTGAAAATGGGAAGTTCAAAGTTGGCGCTAGGAGCAAGTATTGCAAGACACTCAAACGCCTATTTGGCGAGAAACAAGCAGAATATGCTAGAAGTCCTAAGTCATTAAAGGGTAAATTATTAGTAGCGAGAGTAAGAACAGTCAAATCAAACGAAAAACAGAAAAGACACGTCGAAGAAGAATGGTACTCAGTAACCGATGAATTAATTGATCTTGGCTAGACAGTTGTAGTTTTAGTCATAGTTGAAGTTATACCAGTACCTAGAGTTACACCTATAACTACTTTGTCATAAGCAATGACGGCCTATAAAAAAGAATGTTTAAAGGATTTGGGTACATGATTAGTAGGCCCAAATATCAGTCTAGTAAGAGCTACTCCGAGGAGTATGCTTAGCCTCAAAGCTGAGCATGCTTCTCGGCATGTCATAAAGATAACCGGTTGTATTTTTTCGGTCGAATTAGGATACAGGGATTATTCAATGTTTAAGATTAGTTTTGTTACAACTGAGGTTCTTTTAGAAAACATAAATTCGCTTCTGCCCCAAAATTTTCGAGGTTTAGAGACTTATTGGGGCTTAGCCTCAACTGAGATCTTTTACCTAAGTAATTTTGAAAATCCGGTCGTGCTTATCGCCCCCGCAAATAACACTGATGCTAGTGATTATCCGATCGGAATTTTTTCATTGACTGAGTCAGTAAATGAAATAGATTGGATCGGTTATAACAATTATAGTTCTTATAGCAATACATTCACATTTGATCTCAATAACGATGGACTTCTAGATCTTTTTGTTCCGGGGCAAAGCGGGCACAACCCCTCCGGTACAAAAGGCGAACTACCGTTTCTGGGAGTAAATAAATCAGGCAGTTTTGACGACATCTCATCAGATATTTTTACTGAGCTATCTTATACGCATGGATGGGCATTTGGTGATTTTGATGGAAATGGCTACGACGACATACTATTGCTCAACCTTAGATATGATCTAGATTTACCGTTAACTAATCTTTACCTCAATAATGGTGATGAGACGTTTACTAGTCGAAGAGATTTGTTGCCGTCGGCGATTGCCGGAGACGACGCAATGTCCACTGAAGGCCCGAAAATAGTTAAGAATTTATTCTTAGCTGTGAGGAGTGGGGACGTAGATGGTGATGGTGATTTAGACCTCGTCGTTCCAGAGTCGGACACTAATGCTTGGACTTCAGATGTTGGCTTTTATCAGAAAAAGCTAAATGCTCAGATATGGGAGAATGATGGAACAGGTAAATTTGAAATATCAAGTAGCCTATTTCCACTCTTTGATAGCAGCAGTACCACTTATTTTTCGAATGATTTAGAGCTAGAGGATATTGATAATGACGGATTGCCTGAGGTTATCTATGCCGTTGATACAGGAGCAGTTGCTTTAGGCGAATTCGATTCAGAAAGAGATTATTTTGATACTGAACAGCTTGTAATTTATCAACGTCAAGAAGATGGTGACTATAAAAATATCGCTCCAGATATAATTGGGAATGAGAGATTTAAGACATACGGTTATTGGCCGAATGACGTTTCTTACGTTGACATCAATAATGATAGCTACAAAGACATTATAGTAAGCCTTTCTCCATGGGGCGGATTTAATTTCACTCCCGCCGCAGTCATTTATTATGGTAACGGTCTAGGTTACTTTTCGCCTGAACTGGTAAAAATTTCTGATCAATGGGCAGTTGGCTTTAAGCTTTTTAAAGATGACTCTGACAGCATAATAGACGCATATCAATTCACCCGCGGCACAACGGTTGAAGGGAATGGTGCGTATATTAAGATTTCTGGTGAGCTAAGCGAGATTGCGACCGATCGGATTGGTAGCGAAGGAGATGATCTTCTTATTGGTTTTGGCGACGGAGCTACAATAACACCCCTTGGGGGAGACGATAAGATTGTTGGCGCAGCGGGTTTGGATATTGTCAAATTTACGCAAAACATGAACGACGCTAAAATTCAGGTAGGAGACGATTTAAGCTTTGTATCGGTTGAGTTTGGGTCAGAGGTCAACACTCTTTCTTCGGTCGAAAGACTGCAGTTTTCAGATAAAGGAATTGCTTTAGATTTAGAAGGGAATGCTGGAATAACGGCAAAAATATTGGGTGCTTTCCTTGGTCCTTCTGGCATAGAACGAGCCGACCTTGTAGGTGTAGGACTTGAATTGTTAGATAGCGGAACGACTTACGAGGAATTTCTTCAAGCAGCACTCGATGCTGTTTTCGGATCAAACCCAAGTGGCGCAACTTTGGTTAATCACTTCTACGGTTCATTAACGGGTCAATCAGCACCTCAATCCTTGATCGATCAGTATGGTTCGTTGATTGATAACGGTAGTCTCAGTCCTGTCAGTCTTGCGATGCAGGTCGCAGAAAATGAGCTTAATCTGCAGAACATCGATTTAATTGGTTTAGCTACTACAGGTATTGAATATATCTGATAAATTGCTTTCAATCTTAGGCTCATACATTTTAAAAAGCCTTTATTTCTTGGTATTAATAAAATGAAAATACATACTAAATGGAAAGTAATTTTTACTGTTATCACTATCTTTTCTGCATTGTCCTCTATAGAAGTTTTCGCCATTGAAGATGGCGATGCAGTTTTTGATGGGTCAGCTCTGACTCTACCTTACGTCAAAGTAGGCGATACATCTTACGAAATCATCTTAGCATCAACACAAAACCCTAATTTAAAATCAGCAGACTGCCCAATCCTCTGTGTTGAATTGATTTACGCAGGCGCAAGCAGTACCTCTCTACCACGTATACCATCAATTTTTGATGGCTCTATTCTTCATACTCCAAGAGTGATCATAGGTGATGAGGTTTTAGAAGGCAGTTTTAAGTATCTCGCTCAATATTCAAATGAGTACTTATTTTCAGTATTAGATGCAAATTTATTACCTTTATTTAGTTCAACTGACGTCCAAAAATGGACCTCTGACGAACTGGAAGCGGGCTATGAATTTTGCCAAGAATCTTCGCTAAGGTGGGATGCGCCTTTCCCTTTCGGCGATTTTAACAATGATGAAATTGAAGATTTCCTAATTCCTATCGTATGTTATCAAGGCGAGCTTCCAGATTTCGGGGGGAGAGATGATGTCGCTGTAAAATCTGGATGGTTCTTTTTTTGTTCAAGTGTAGATGGAAAATATAGGAATTGTTCTAAAGAAGTGTTTGACGAAGATTTTATTGACACATCTAAAGATGGGGGTAAAGGCGGTAGTCCGTATCACCATAATACTGAAGAGCCAAGAGATCTAAATGGAGATGGCTATGTCGATTTCGTCCTAACACTTAATCGCGACGATGGAGCTGGTAGAGAAAAATTTGACGCGTATTCATCGGAAGGATATCAAAGTGCCATCGAAGAATGCTTCGAGGGCGATTCAGAAATAGCAAGCCTTTACCCAACTCAAGATTTGGGGTTATGCGCATATTTTTCTGATCAATATCTATTTTTAAGTAAAGGTGATGGTACGTATGAAAACGTAAGAGTTCCCTGGCCTGCACATTGGGCGCATGCTGTGCGGTCACTACCGAATGAAGAAGGCGGATTTGATGTAATTTCTATTGGCTACTATAAGCCTTATGTGGCTCGAATTAATGGCACAATTGTTACGGATATAACATCTCAATACGAAGAATTAGTAAATTTTGAGGAGGTTACACAAGTAAAGCCTTACGTTGGTGGCTATTTTGAATTTGAAGAAAAGGGTTATTGGATATCCGTCGGAATTTCACCTGAGAGAGTGCCTAATATTACCGAGTATTCAGAATTTGATATTGATACAGCATTTTTCGGCAAGGTTACAGGAATTTCAGTTTGGGAATGGTCACCTGGTCGTGGATTTTATTTCTCTGATTATTACATTCCACCAGTAAAGGATTTTTTCAAGTATATCGATGAATTTGGTAATCAAAAAACTGGGCTTTACCAAAAAGGCGTACCCATATTTGGAGACGGACAGTATCTTTTTATGAAGCAAGCAACGCTGAATCCCGAAGAAGGACCTATTTTAGTTGCTACTGGCGAATCATATGGATTTATAGAGAATTTAAGAAGAACAGTTCAGCAAGATTTTCAAGTACAACCATGGAATGATCAGCATGTGCCTGATTCGCTGTATTCTTTATCTGTTCTTGAGGGATTTACGATAAATGAAGGGAAAATCACACCTCGGCAGCAGTCTGTGGTTCAAGGGGATGTAATGTTTAACAGCCCTGGGCTTTATTTCCGAGACTTCGACAAAAATGGCTTTGACGATTTAGTCACTATAACAGGCATGAAAGTGCAGGGTGGCGCATATCTAAACGATGGTCTCGGAACACTCAAAAGAATCGATACGGGTGAAATACTTCCTTCTATACCAAGGACATCGGTTGGGAATAATGCACATTTGTTTTGGCCATTACGGAATAACGGTACGCTTGATGTGTTGTACATGGAAATTGGAAACTCATATAGACCAAGTTTTTGGATGATAGATGAAGATAATATATTCCGAGCCGGTGATGTTGGCATAATTCGAAGTAACTATCCGGTAACAAAGTTTCCGATAACAACTGTAGATCAGGTTATTGAACAATTTAGAGTATGTGCTGCCGCTCCAAGCTATTCTTGGACATGTCCTTACTAGGAGAATTATGTCTTCACAAAAAATACAAAAATTATCACTTACCGAGGTAATAAACTTCGTCGGGCTATTAGGTGTAATTGCTTCATTGATTTTCGTAGGGTTGGAGCTAAGACAAACACAACTTATAGCGCTTGCAGATATGGAGCAGCGAAGGTCAGAGCAAGTAACAAATAGAGCGTTGGCATTCTTGACAGGCGAATCAGAAGCTTTCGCTAACTTAAGAGGAAAGCCGGAAAGTGAACTATCGCTGAAGGATCAATTCCTGCGAGAAATGCAATGGAGTTGGTCAACACAAATGCAGCAAAATACACTTTTTCAGTATCAGGCAGGTTTTATTTCTGAGGGTGAATGGAGAGTTATCGCTGAGAGAATACTTCAGAGTTGGGAGGATTGCTCAACTAGGAGTTTGTATAATTCTCGCTTCCTCGAAGCAGCATTCGTCGAATATTTACAAGCGTTACCCGATCAATGTATTGATTAGAGGATCAATATGAACTGCAATAGATAGAAGCAGTGCTGCGAGTTCGAATGTCTTCTTTATGTTTCTTCGTTACCTGTTAAACATGGCAGCTAGCTTATTGATTTCTTATATAAAGTTTTTATTCCGTATAAAAACCAAGTCACAACAAATCCCCACCACAAAACAAAAAACCAGTCGTTTTTAGTAGTCCCATTCCAATGTAACCACTCAAATACAAAAGCCTCCATAAACAAATCGAAAGCAAGCAAAGCAAAAAACCCAAAGATCCAAATTAGGAGGAAATAAAAAGTTTTCATATCTGCATTTTTGTTTAAGGATCACTCTAACGTTCTGTTTAATGCTCGAGATATCGGGCTTTTTTATCTAATAATACGCCTAATCCTTAACTTGAAAGAGAAGAGATTAATGCTAGAGCTGAAGAGCCACCTATCCAAAGTCCTATTGTAAATAGCATCGGATTTACTTCACTCCATTCTTTGACAGAGGGGATGCAAAACCTAGCGCCTAGCAAGATTATCATCCACACAAGTGATGGCCAGTAGGATTCATCCATTGCTAACGTTTCGCGCTAAAGTACCCGAAGCTACGAAAAAAAGCGGGATAGAGAGAATCCGAACCAGCAGTTTCATAAGTAGCATCTTTTGTTGTTGAGAAGCGCGGGTATTGTTAGTTCCCGGCTCTATAAATCGAAGAGTGTTCGGAACGGCACTTCAGTTCCCGTAACTTGGATTAGTAACAATCCGAAAATACCGCATAGGGCGAACATGCTTGTAGCGCCAGATGATTTAAACCCTGATCCTATCATGCTTACGGTCATCGCGAGCCACATAAAAGCTATCCAGCCCCATACCAACCAGCCGAAAAGAGATGACAGGTAATCTATTATCATATTTTACGATCCTTTCTGATTAGCGACTGGTTCTCAACAAGCAGACATTCCTATTAATCGCCAGTATAAGCGCTTAGGAGAAACTATGACAATCAAGAAGGCTAAATCACGTCCTGCCGAATGACGAAGGTCTGCCTTGTTATTTTAGGTTTGTCACTCTAGTCTGCCAACTATATGCCGCGTTCTCTCGTTGTAATAATCCATATAATTCCCTATGCTCATCTTGTATCCCATTATTGGAACTTATGGTTGCCAACTTAAATCGCCTTAGAATAAGCTGAGGATATAGTAAAGAGGTTGCCGGCATTGTTCTACCAACAAGGAAAATTCGCATGAACATGAATAGGAAATCCGTATTACCTTCATTTATCTATTTGATGCTGCTTCCCTTTCTGGGGGCATCGGCAACAGTATTTTCCCAGTCAGATGACGATGCTCTTGCCGTACTGGTGCCAGGTGGAGGAACTTATAGCCGCTCAATAGACTCGAATTCCGTTCTAGCTCAGACGTTTTTTGATCAAGGCCTGCGAATGGCATGGGGATTCTATTTCCCGGAATCAATCGCCTCCTATCAAGAAGCCTCGCGGCTAGATCCCACAAACCCAATGCCGTATTGGGGTATAGCGCATGCCGCAGGTCCTAATCCTAATAGTAGGTATGTAAATCTGCCTGATGATCCCCAGGGAGCGGGGTTAGCGGCGATCAAAATGGCACTTGAGCTATCTAGCAATGGTAGTCAGCTCGAGCAAGATCTAATCAACGCTACTTTCGTGCTCTACAACCGCGACGCTATACCGGATGATAGAGAGCGAGATTTTGCCTTTTTGTCAGCGATGCGAGATCTTCACGCGAAGTACCCAGGCGACGCCGATATAGCGACGGTGTTCGGTGAGGCGTATATGAACACCACACGGTGGGATTATTGGGAGTCTGACGGTTCAGCGAAACCTGGAGCTTTGGAGGGAAAGGCAGCGCTGGAGGCCGCGATGGCAATCGAGCCTAATCATCCTGGTGCTAATCATCTGTATATCCACCTGATGGAAGGTTCTGGACAGCCTGAACTCGCAATGCCATCAGCTCAGAAGCTTGAAGCGACTCTGCCCATTTCAGGCCATATGGTTCACATGCCGGGGCATATCTATCTCCGTGTAGGGGAATACGAAAAAGCGATTTTATCGAACGAAAGATCTCAAATAGTCGATGATCAATTTGCAGAAATATGGGGTGACACTAACTTCCCTATGATCGGAACCTACCCTCTCTCCCATAAGATCCACAAACCCCATGCCCTCGATTTTGTCCGTTACGCCAACATGCTTCAAGGGAACTATGAAGGTGCAAGCGCAGCAGCTATTCAAAATTCGGGTGCAGGTATTGGCTCTTTGGGTGGCAACAATAAGAATTCAGCACATGTCTGGATAACGGATAAGGTGTTCGGCAGGTGGGATAAAATACATGCGGATAATGCGGCGAATAAAGAGCTAGCTAATACGCCTTACTTAAAGGGCATGTGGGCCTACGTAATGGGCAGCGCCCATGCGGCTAGAGGGCATATTGTTCCGGCAGAAGCCGAGCTCGCGCTGCTGCGAGAACAAATAACCGCCGATGGGGTTAATGAATCTGGAGTTGGACCAACCCCAGCAGACCATGTTCTGAGCCTCGCCATGCACGCACTGTTCGGAGAAATCGAAGAAGCAAAAGGTAATTTTGACAATGCGATTATGCATTACGGTCATGCCGTTGATTTTCAAGATAACCTCAGCTACACCGAGCCGCCAGACTGGTCGCAGTCTATCCGACTATACCTCGGTGCGGCCTTGTTGGCAGCAGATCGAGCAGACGAAGCAGAGGTGGTTTACCGTAAAGATTTAGAGTGGAATCAGCGTAACGGCTGGGCGACATTTGGTTTATATCAAGCCCTAGAAGCGCAAAGCCGAGCACAAGAAGCGGCGATCGTTAAGCGGCAATTTGACGAACTCTGGCGAAACAGCGATGTCGAGCTTGTGAGGTCAAGAATCTGAAGATTGGTGTTTTAAACCACAACTTCCTATTCAGGTGTTTAACGCACCTGAATAGGAGGAGCCTATTTGCCTAAGCTACGCGATTGCAATAAATGGGATTGGAAAGACATGGAGGCAATTTGTCAGGCATAAGAATCAGATTTCTGAATACACGCCACCTTTTCACGCTGGTCGTCCTCTTGCCAGTTCTCGCCTCGTGTAGCCGAGGCCCAATAGAAGATTCTGTCCGTGTAGAAAGAAAAGCGGTTCATCTTTTGGACGAGCCTAGACACCGAACTGTATATCATGAAGAAGATTTCTATCTTTTGGACGTGCAGTTAAATCCCGGTGACGAATCATTAGAGCACATACACGATCAAGCGATTTTGCTTACGCGGTTAAGTTCCTCTTCTGGTCCATTAAAGGGCGAGGTCAGCGCGATCACCGAATATGCATCAACACCGTTTACGCACAGTATAAGAAACGAAGGCGATTATCTTTTAAGAATCCTAGCGTTGGTTAACTCTTCATCAGGATCATTGCAGCAAGACGATCTGCCTACCGGTCTTAATGTACTGCCTCAACTCGAGGATCAATGGTTCCGATCGTATAGATTGGAATTAGAAATCGGAGAATCGACTCCCATAATTCGCCATCAAAATTCCGGATTCATTGCTCAGGTGTCCCCAGGAATAATTCACGTTAAGCGCGAGGATGGAATAACCGAGGAACTCAGGCGGTCTGGAGATTGGGAATGGCAGCGAGGAGACATAGCATACCGCCTTACGAACGTAGGCAATGGGCCCGTTTCTTTGGTCATTAATGAAGTACGAAAGCACAAAGACATTAGAGACTAGGGTAAAAATAGGGTGTACATTTCGATGGTAAAAATCGGTCTACTCATCGTTACTTTTTTGAGCTGCAATGCCTTTGGACAACTCGCAGAATACAACAGCGAGGGTCTCACGTTTGGGCACGTTCGGCTCAACGTTTCAGACACGCAATACCATACTTCACTTTGGGTAAATCACTTTGGTGGGGTGGTAGCCTATGAAGGCGAAAGCACGATTATCCAGTTGCCTAACATGATGTTATTGTTAACTAACGATGAGCTATCGATTGGATCGCGCAGTACAGTCATGGATCACATAGGATTCAAGGTGCGAGATATCGACACTTTTTTAGATAAATGGCGGTCAGCTGGCTTCGAAGTCGGGCGAGAGTTTATAGGAGCCGAGGGCCAGAAGAACGCGTACATCACAATGCCTGATGAAATTTACGTCGAGCTACAAGAAGATCAAGCGCTTCCAGAGCCCGTTACTGCTTATCATCTACATTTTTATACGGCTGAATATCGTTCTCTTCTCAATTGGTATCTCTCTGCCTTTGACTTATCCATGCGGCCGCGTGGAAGTATTTCGACAACGACAAATGTACCGGGAATGAATTTGAGTTTTGCTGACTCATCCACGACGCGACTCGCCACTACCGGCTCTGCGATAGATGGCATTGGTTTTGAAGTAAAAAACCTGGACAGGACAGTACAGACACTGCGAGATAAGCAAATCTCTATCGCACCTCCCTCTAAATTTCTTACCTCGCTGGGGATAAAGTCAGCAGCATTAACCGACTCGTCTGGTGTTACGATAATTCTGACTGAAGGATTAATGAATTACCCTTAAGCGAGCAAGTGAGTCGGGTATGCGAATGAAACGCCGGCGCTTTTTAAAAGATTTTGGATGGCTCGGTGCGGGACTCGGACTTATTCCCTCGTGCATCTCGACTTCGTTAGATATTAAGCCTAGCAAAATCTCTAAAGCGAAAAACTATTTCGGAGAATGGAAAACACAGGACGGCTTACCTGTGTTTGATTACCTTATCGATCAAGACTCTGATCCTAATTCGTTATGGGATCCGATTGACCGGCCAAAAAATCGTCGTCATTTTCATGTTATTGGTAATCGGGCGTTGCAAGTTGTCGCCTCGAATAGGGGAGACATTGGCATATTCGAAGAAAGTGAGGGTCATCGCTGGCTGTTCTATCAAGATGATCTTTACGGGTGTGGTCATTCACTTATCATTGAATCGGGAGGGGTGCGTTGGGGGTCTCTATACTCTGAAAGTCCGAGAGGCACTGTACCTCTTAGGCAATTTGGACCCACTCATTTCTCTGTCCACTCGGAATACGAAGGTCTTAGGCTAGAGAGGACTGTTTTGTGTCCGGAAGGCGATCGGTCTTGGGTATTCATTAAAGTTGAATTGGCTTTATCGTCAGACGCAGCGCCGCGCCAATTTACTCATATTGAGTCATGGCCACTGCGGCCCAGATTTCTGCACACATTTCAGTCTAACGAACTGCGTGACAAAGCGGCTTCGCGAGTCAGTTATGATATCAATCTCTCGGCCCAGAAAATTACCATGCAAGAAATTTTCAATGAGCCAGCGGAGACAATAGGCGCGCCTGCAACATTACTAATTGAGGACTTAAGTTCGGAAAACAGGGGGCAGACGTCGGCATTAAATGGAGCACAATGGCCCACACTGCAAATTGAAACTGGTCTCGCCTTAAAACCTGGTGATACCCAGACTCTATGGTTTCGTGTCGGGCGTTCGACAGATGAAGAAATCTCGTCGCCTGAAAGTTTCTATGAGCAGCAGCTAGAAAAGGTGAGATCAAGACTCCCGAGGGCAACATCGCTCAGAGTCCCTTATGTTGCTCGCGAAATTCCATGGCATGTCGCCATGCTCTCGGGTGGGGCGAACAAAGACGCGATCCTAGGTGGGCACACCTTAAATCAGTCCTCGGTTTACGGGTTTGGCTTAGGCGGGAATGCCGCTGCACGGGACTCTCTTCAACACGCGATTCCACTGGTTTATTCCGAACCAGATCTTGCATTGTCTGTTCTCCGCAATACATGTGCCTGGGGCAGCCCAGACGGAGACCTACCTTATGCTCTGACAGGAAATAAGAAGCCTCTCACTCAATTACTACGCCCATCT
>Ga0102963_1000759_pt1 | contig 14038 bp, 7 predicted proteins | sample SalPon2_C_H2O_MG_2_FD_84522 | JGI IMG/M metagenome (GOLD analysis project Ga0102963, IMG submission 84522) | Salt pond water microbial communities from South San Francisco under conditions of wetland restoration - Salt Pond MetaG SF2_C_H2O_MG | ecosystem: Environmental > Aquatic > Non-marine... | reverse complement strand
TGGTGTAAACGCACCATATGGTTATCAACTAAATGGAACAACTGTAATTGATACATCTCGTAACTTAATTAACATTGGTACTATTAATACTGGTCAAGGTGCTACTGAAGTTCATTTAATGAATCAAAATCTTCGTACAACGGATTCACCTACTTTTGATGATTTATCTTTAACAGGTACAGCTGCTTGGTTGTATATCAATAGTAGTGGTGGTGATTCTGGTATTCAAATCCATTCACCAAATGATGGTAGATTAAATTGGGATGCAAGAAACCAAGGAGATGGTGCACGAATTCATAAATGGAACAGAAATTATCAAGATACATCATATTTAGCTTACTATGAAAATTGGTATGATGGTAATTCTTATCATTCAATTGGTATTGATGGTAATAGATGGAAATTATCGGATGGTTTAGATGTTAGTGGTACATTAACAGCAACTTCAATTGATACTGGTCAAGGTGCAACTGAAGTTTACTTAATGAATCAAAATTTAAGAACATCAGATTCTCCAACTTTTGTTGGATTGACTTTAAGTAGTACATTAGACTTTGGTTCATCAAACGCAAATATTAAATTATCAAGAGGTGGTTGGATTACATTCTATGAAGATGGTTCAGCAAATCATGCAATCGGTAGTAGAAATGCTAGTGGTGCAGAGGCAGATGATATTAGAATTAACTCATATGGTGCTGTTTATATTAACTTAGATTCTAATAGTAATAATACTTCAGGTGCTAATTTTCAAATTGGTAGACATGGTGGTAGTAATGGTACAATTTCTAACTTATTTACTTTAAGTGGTGAAACTGGTGAAGCAACATTTACAAATGTAGTAAATGCAACAGCAGTAAATACTGGTCAAGGTGATAATGAGTTGTACGCAATGAACCAAAATGTTCGTACTTCTGACAATGTTACCTTCAACCAAGTAAATGCAACATTTGTAGGTAATGTACAAGGAACTGCTGATAGAGCAGAAGCAGTTGATTCAAATGATACTAGAGGTACAAATGATTTACCAAATAGTAAAGAAAAGGGTGTTTACTTTGATTTCAAAAGTAATGCAACCAATGGATTGAGTGATGGTGGTTCGTATAATGGACAAATGCATTGGAGAAGTTATGGTGGTGGTTCTGATTTAAGTGGTGGTTACCCAATTCAGATTTCATATACTGCTAGTGGTAGATTATGGAGTAGGTTAGGAACTGGTACTACAACTTGGGGTAGTTGGAGACAAATATTAGATAGTGTATCTCAACCATATGCTTATAATATGAACCAAAATGTTCGTACATCTGATTCACCAACATTCTCAAATCTATATATTGGTGCATATCTTTATCATAGTGGTGATACCAACACTTACCTACGGATGGTGGGTGGAGATGATATGCAGTTAGTTGCTGGTGGTAGACAAATGTTAAGAATGGATGAGGGTACTAATCCAGATGTTCTTGAATTAGGAGATTCATCTACAATTACTCGTTTCAGTTCTTGGATAGGATATGGTACGGGAATTAGAACTTCTTATTTATATATCAGAGGTGGTGGTAACAACAATGTTGTAAGTAGATTAGTGTACATAAATGGTAGTAATGTTGCTTCAAATAGTAGAGGTTTACAACTAACCATAATTAGAGCATCAGATTTAGCAGTTGTTTCTACTACATCATACGATACCTACGGAAGTTCAACAGCATCAAACAATCTTGCTAACGCAATCAATGGTGTATCGAGAGACCAAATTGGTATTCTGACTTCATATGATGCATGGGAAGGTAATGTAACTGGAAATCTTAGAGCAGCAGCCTTAAATGTAGGTTTAACAAAACTTGGAGCATATTCCGCAGGTGGTTCTCGTAGACCTTATGCTGCAATATTCCATGGAACAAATGATACTGGTAATGCTACAACAAAAGATGTAATTGAAAGAATGGAGTCTGATGATGGTGATGCAAATTCAGCAGCAATTTCAACTACTATTTCAACCGATGGTTCTTATATTTCAATTGGTGGTGTATCATCAACAAATGCTTTATATTCTGCTCAATCAACAACCGAAGACCCAACAGTAATTGTAGATAGTGGTAATAATGTCATAATTGGACAAACATCGGTATCTTACACAAGTTCAGACAACAGTGGTGTAGTATATGGAGGACCAACAAATAATAAACTTCACATTAATGGTTCAATTCAATTAACAGGTAACTCTGATGCTATTGTATTTGGTAGAGGTACTGCAACATTCCTTAAAGATGAAGAACTTGGATTCGGTTGGGGTGGTGGTTGGTATATGCAAGACAGTACTTACCTTAGAGCAAGAAATAATAAAATTATTTATACTACTGGTGAAGTTAGAGGTAGTTTATTTAGAGATGCAAATAACGATGGATATTACTTAGACCCAAATAGTTATTCTAATTTATATACAGTTAGAGCAGCAGACGCATTCCGAAGTGATAGATATGAAGAATCAGATGGAAGTTTCCTATTCAGAGATGGTAGTGGAGCAGGACCAGGTAGACACTTAAACTTATGGGATTCAACATCAGACCCATCTCAAGCAGACGGTGGTGTAACTGGTATTTCATGGGGTCAAAGAAGTGATAACCAACCATATTATATGATTTATACCGATAAGGAAAATTATAATGGTAACTATTCTAAATTAAGAATAAACTGGCATACTGGTATTCAAATTGGTGCATCTCAAAGTTATGGTGGTACTCGATTCTATAATGATTCAAGGAGAGGTACTGGAGGAGGTTCAGAAATCTTCTCAGTTGGTAGAGGTGATTCTCATGTAAGAGTAAATCAAAACCTTTATGTATCTACAAACAATACAACAGGTCAAGGTATTTTCCTTGCTGATGATGGTTCGATTGTAGACAACAATGATGCTTATGTAACAATGAGATTTTCATATGGTGTTAGAATTACAAATGATAATAACTCTAATACTACAATAACCACATTATCATCTGGTAAAAGTGGTTCATCACATACATATTTCCACTCAGACCAAGCAAGAAATATTGGTTGGGGTACAACAAACCCACAAGCACCAATTCACCTTTATAGAAGTGGATTAGGAGCAAATACGGGTTATACTGATATGTTGAGATTAGAAATTAATAGAAGTGACCATGGAGCAGTTCCATCGGGTCCATCTATTCTTTTCAAAGACCAAGATACTAACAACGCAACTAATGAGGCAAGAATCTCCATGATGACCGTAAATGATTCGGATTATGGAGATAATGATGAAGCAGCATCAAATTTATTGTTTGATACAACTAATGGTGGTTCTTCATCTACTAAGATGATTATAACTGGTAGAGGTAATATTGGTATAAACACTGTTAATCCTGGATATAAATTAGATGTAAGTGGTAATGTTAGAGCTCAATACTATGATATTAACAATAGTAGTACACGATTAGAAGAAGGTAGTGGTAATGCTCTAAGAATGAGAACCAACTCTGGATATGTTGATATGGGGCCAATGAATACTTCATACGCACACTTCCAAACTGATAGAGGTCAGTTCTATTTCAATCGTAACACTTACATCGATGGAACTCTTTACACTTATAGTGGTAATACAAGAATGGAGAAACAAGCAATTTACTCTCCAATTTACTATGATATAAATAGTCCTGGATATTATGGTGATTTTGCATCCACTTCAAGAATGAATGTGATTAATGCAAATCAATATCAACTACCACAAAACCCAGTTGGTGTTAATTATGGTAGTGGAGCATCCGCAGTACCACCTTATTATATTGGACAACAACGAGGTGATAATGATGCTTGGAAGATTTATGGTGAATCTCCTGGTGGTTCGAACACAGGTACATTGGTTCTTCAATCTGAAGATGACTATGATAATAATGAAAGAATTGTTCTTAGATTTAAGAGAACTTATAGTGGTTATCCTGCAAATGATACATTAGACGCAAGATACAATGGTGCTTACATTAATGGATTCTTACAAATATCATCTTCCCTTAATGCACCTGGAAATATTTTTATCCAAAATACTTCTCCAACAATTTATTTAAGAGATACTGACCATCGTTCATCGATGATTCACCAAAACTCTAACATATTCTATGTGTTAAGAGGTTCTGGTAATAACTCAACATCTTGGTCAACTTACAATGGATATTGGCCATTAGAACTTAGAGTGGATAATAACAATGCTACATTTGGTGGTTCTGTTACTGCAATCTACTCAATGTATGCAGAAAATTTCTACGATAGAAATAATAGTGGATATTTCTTAAATCCAGCATCGGATAGAAGTTCTAATATCAATGGATTTACTTCAAGAACAAAAGATACATTAGGTATTACATACAAATACAATAGACCTCGTTCATCGATTACTGGTGATACTAACTATTGGACTGGTGCTATGGGTTGGGGTCGAGAAGATTTTAACACAGTAATGACTTGGGGTAGTGGTTTCTTTGATACTTGGTCAAATCCAGCAAATGAACCACCTGATACTTCTCACTATGTAGGTGTTCAAGCATATCACTATACAAATGCATATAATAGTGGTTATGGTTGGCAGATGGCAGGTGGTGTAACTGATTCACTTTGGTGGAGACATTCTTGGCCAAACAATAGTGGTTGGTTTAAGATTGCAATGTATGAAAACAATGCATCAACTGGTAACTTCTACGCAACTCGTTACTATGATTCGAATAGTACTTCTTATTATGGTGACTTTGCATCGGTATCATATTTCAATGATATCAGACCAAATATCATGTATGATAGAAATAATACCTCATATTATTTTGGTAGTGGTTCTGGTGATGCTAGAGCAAATACAATGAGAGCGTGGAACTTTTACGCCGATGATTGGTTTAGAAATTACAATAGTGGTGAAGGTTTATATAACCAAGCAACTGCAATGCATTGGTATTCTGATTCAAATCGAAGATGGAGAATGTATTCAACTCAATCTACATCTGAAATTTATATAACAACTACGGGTAATAATCTAAGAGGTTATGTTTATGCTGATAATGGTAATAGCATTGGTTTCTTAGATTCTGATGGAACTTGGGCAGTAAGAGTTGCAAGAGATTCTTATGTAGAATTAAGAGATAACAACGAAGTAACATTCAGAGCTGGTCAAGGTGGTGTAGATGGTAACTATGGTACTGTTCAAACACATGGTAGTGGTAAGAGTGGTTGGGAAGGATACTCAATCAATGGTAGATATGTGTTCATGTCAGCAGATACCAGCCAATGTGGTATCTACAACGATGTTGATAATGAGTGGATGTGGTATGCTGAAAGAAATGGTAACTCTTATATGTACCATAATGGTACTTGGCAATTCTACGCTGCATCATATGGTATCTATGTAAGAGACCAAGTAAGAGCAAATATTTACTATGACCACAACACTTCATATTATATGAATATGGATAGTGTGTCATATGTGAATGACTTTAGACCAAACATTATATATGATAGAAACAATACTGGTTATTATGTAAATGCAAACTCTACTTCAAGAATGTATAGAATTAATGCAAATTATCTATACGCATACGGTTGGGTTTATGCTCAAGACAATGTAATTGCATACTATTCTGATGAAAGGTTAAAAGATAAAGTTGGTAATATTGAAAATCCATTAGATAAAATTTTATCACTAAATGGATTCTACTATACCAACAATGATTTAGCAAAATCGGTTGGATATACTAAAGAAGAAAAACAACTTGGTTTATCGGCACAAGAAGTACAAGCAATTTTACCAGAAATTGTACATCTTGCTCCATTTGATACTAAGTTTGATGAAGATGGAAATCCAATAGGGTCTAAATCAGGTGAAAATTATTTAACTATTGACTATGATAAGTTAGTACCATTACTAGTTGAGGGTATTAAGGAACAAAATAGTATAGTAAAATCACAAAATGAAAAAATAGAATATTTATCTAAAGAAGTATCTGAATTAAAGGATATGGTTAATAAATTAATTAATAAATAAAAAATGGCTGTAACTTATAGTTGGAGATTAAAAAGTTTAAGAAAAGCAGATAAACAAACAATGTATTCTGGTTCTCAAGAAACTGTTAATGACTACGTTTTTCAAACTTATTGGTATAAAACTGGAATAGATGATTCTTTTCAAAACCAAGATGGAGATAATATCTCTGCAACATTTGAAGGAGCAACACCATTTACAATTTCTGAAACATACAATCCAGATGCGTATACCTCATATAATGACTTAACACAAAATGAAATTTTAGATTGGGTTTTTGCAGAAATTTCTGGTAGTGAGGGTTATGCAGAACATATTGATGAAAGAATCGAGAGTATGTTAGAAGAACAAAGACAATGGAATGAAGTACGAATCGAAAGTGGTTCATTTCCTTGGGAAGAATAGAAATAACACTTTAATTTGTGTTTTGAAAAAACTAATATATATTTATAAGGAGTAAAGACAAAAAAATGGCATTAATAATTAATACATCAATCGGAACATCTAAAGGTATCACTGATGAAGCATATATTCGTATAGAATCATTTGAGTTTAGAAAAAATTTAGGATATCTAAGAGTATTTCCTACATTATATATGAATTCAGGTTCAGCAATAAGTGCATCATATGAAGAATATGATGATAATAGACCTGATGCTGCAAACGAAGAATTAAAAGCAAAAAATGACAATATAGCAGAAATATATAAATTTGCTGTTACTGAATCAATTACAAGAACAAGAGACTTTTCAAGAACATACTTAGTATCGGAATCAGTGGATGTTATGGTACCAGACCCTTCAAATCCTGGTACTGAGATTACACAATCAAATATTGATTACAAAAATCAAACAATTACTGGTAGTGAGGATTATACAACTGATTTAATTTCAACAAATCCAATATCAGGTATTAGTATCTATGACTTTGCTTATCCTTTATTAAAAGCAAAATTAGAAGAGAGTTTTGGTGACGGTAATGTTATAGATGGATAAATAATTGAAATTACCTTTTGAGGATTTTCTTTATATTTATATGTGTAATTTGATATTAGTCAAATAATAATTTACTTGGAGAAATAATAACATGGCAGAAAGAATCGTATCACCTGGTGTTTTTACAAGAGAGAATGACCTCTCTTTCTTAGCACAAGGCATTGGAGAAATAGGAGCAGCAATCGTAGGACCTTTCAAACAAGGACCTGCATTCGTACCTACAATAATTCGAACTCAAAGTGAGTTTGAAAATATTTTTGGAACACCCGATGGGACTTACTATACTGAATATGCAGTACAAAACTACCTAAGAGAGGCAGGAGTTGTAACTGTTGTAAGAGTAATGAACGAGGGAGGTTATAATCAGTCAACACCAGTTGGTTTACTAGCATCTGGTTCTGATAATACTACTAAAAAAATAGTAGGTATATTACATTCTACTGAAAACGGAGATGAAGAAGTTGGATTTGGTACATTTACAGTATCACCATCAATAACTACATCTGGTTCATTTGTAGTAAGTGGTAGTGGAATTGGTGAAGTATCTTCATCTATTTTAGAATCAGCAGCAAATGATATTACTGATGTATTTGGTACATCACCTTTAGGTTCTAAAGATGGATATACTTATGCATTCTTTAAGAACGCAGCATCAAATGTTGATTTAGAAGTAGCAGGAGGTGAAGCAATAAATGCAATCGCATTACCAACTCAAGAATTTAATGGAGGAACTTTAAGTGATAGTGTATCAACAACAGGAGCATCAGTCGCAAATACTCCATACATCCAATCACAACTTATATCTGGTGAGAGAAAAGACTTATTCAGATTCCATACACTTGGATATGGTAACAACGAAAACAAAAGATTTAAGATTTCAATTTCCAATGTAAAAGCAGCAGGTGAAGATGGTGGAACTGATTATTCTACATTCACTGTAACTGTAAGAGGTTTTTCCGATACCGATAAAAGAAAGTCAGTATTAGAAACATATAATAACGTAAACTTAGACCCCGCATCACCTAACTTTATCGCAAGAAGAATCGGTGATAGATTTATGACTATTGATTCTAATGGTAAAATTACTGAATATGGTGATTGGGTAAATAACTCAAAATACATTAGAGTAGAAGTTAAAGAACAAGGATTATATCCAGTATCGGCAGCACCATTCGCACATGGAGCATATACTAACCCTATTAAAACTACAACTGATGCACAATCACTTTGGGTACCAGCAGTAGTATTCAAATCTGGTTCACTTGGTAACACAGCAGGTTCACCTATCAATTACTCTGGTTTCGATTTTGAAACTACTGGTGTAAAATATGATAATGGACACTACTTAAATCCAATTCCAAATGGAGCACAAACTGGTTCAAACACTGCATTTGCATTCGATGGTAATGTAATTGGTGTTGATTATGTAATGAGTGGTTCAAATTCATCTGATATGGTGAAAAGACAATTCTCAATTGGATTCCAAGGTGGATTTGATGGAGGTTCTCCAGCAATCAGTAAAAAATATGGAAGTGATATTACATCTGGAAACTCACAAGGTTTAGATTTATCATCTTCAACCGCAAGTGGTTCAGTTGCTTATACTAAGGCATTAAATGCAATTTCTAACCAAGATGAATACGATATCAATATGTTAGTAACACCTGGTGTTGTTAGACAATTACACCCATCAGTAGTAACTAAAGCAATTGATATTGTTGAGGCAAGGTCTGACGCATTTTATATTTCAGACTTTGGTAAAGCAGACGCAACTATAAACGATATTACAACTCAAGCAAACGCAGTAGACTCTAACTATGTTGGAACTTACTATCCTTGGGTTAAAACAGTAGACACTAACACTAACAAGTTAGTAAGTGTACCACCTTCAGTATTACTACCAGCAGTTTACGCAGCAAACGATGCTATCGCAGCAGAGTGGTTTGCTCCAGCAGGTTTGAATAGAGGTGGAATTACAGGTGCAGCATCGGTATTGAATAGACTGACTCACTCTGAAAGAGATACACTATATGAAAACAAAGTAAATCCAATCGCATCATTCCCTGGACAAGGTATTGTAGCATTTGGACAAAAAACTCTACAAGACAAAGCATCAGCATTAGATAGAATCAACGTAAGAAGATTATTGATTGGTGTTAAGAAGTTTGTAGCAAGTACTTCGAGATACTTAGTATTCGAACAAAATACAGCACAAACAAGAGGTAGATTTATAAACACCGTACAACCTTATTTAGAGGGTATCCAACAAAGACAAGGATTGTACGCGTTCAAAGTAGTTATGGATGAGACTAACAACACACCTGATGTTGTTGATAGAAACATATTAGCTGGACAGATTTTCCTACAACCTGCTAAGACCGCTGAATTCATTGTAATTGATTTCAACATCTTACCAACTGGAGCATCTTTCTCAGCATAAAATAAAAAAGTGAATAACTAATATTTATTAGTATAAAGGAGAAAATAAAAAAATGGCAGAAGTATTAGAATTTAACGAAATGTTCTTTACCAACTTCGAACCGAAGATGAAGAACAGATATATCATGGAGATTGATGGAATTCAATCTTACTTGATAAAAACAGCTAACAGACCATCTATCAACTTTGAAACTGTGAAGTTAGACCATATCAACACATACAGAAAATTACAAGGTAAAGGTGAATGGCAAGACTTAGAGATTACTCTATATGACCCAATTGTTCCAAGTGGAGCACAACAAGTGATGGAATGGGTAAGATTAGGGTATGAATCAATTACTGGTAGAAAAGGATATGCAGATTTCTACAAAAAGGATATTGATTTCTATATGTTAGGACCTGTTGGAGATAAAATCGAACAATGGAAGTTAAAGGGAGCATTTATAACTGCTGCAAACTTCAATGATTTAGATTTTTCATCTAATGACCCTGCTGATATTTCGTTAACTTTAGCATACGATTACGCAATATTAGAATACTAAAAATTTAATCCACTACTATTAATAAGGAGAAATTCTTTTCGTAAGAATATCTCCTTTTTTTTTGACTTTTTTATTTTTATATATTTATATACACAATTAAACAATAAAAGTTATGAGTGAAAAACAATTTGACTTCCCAACGGAAGTTATTGACCTACCTTCTGAGGGTAAAGTGTACCCATCAGATAATCCTCTATCTTCTGGTAAAATAACATTAAAGTATATGACTGCCAAAGAAGAGGACATATTATCTTCTCAGAATCTTATTAAAAAGGGTGTTGTATTAGATAAATTATTTGAATCTATTGTAGTTGATGATGTAAATCTTGATGATATTACAATTGGTGATAAAAATGCTATCATACTTGCAACTAGAGTATTAGGATATGGACCTGAATATCCAATGAGATTTTATTCATCTAAATTGAATGAAGAAGTTGAAGCAACTATTCATTTGGGTAAAGTAAAAACAAAGGAAGTAGATTTATCTTCATTTAATAATAAAAATGAACATGAATTTACAACACCAACCGGTAAAAATAAGTTAACATTCAAATTATTAACACACGGTGATGAAAAAGCAATTGAAAAAGATATCGCAGCATTAGAAAAGTTTAACAAAGATGCATCCTTTGATATTACTACTCGATTAAGATATATGATTAAATCTGTTGATGGAAACGAAGATGTAGGTTTCATTAATAAATTTGTATCAAATATGTTGGTTAGAGACAGTAGAGCATTTAGGAACTATGTCAAGAAAATCCAGCCTGACATGGATATGGTTTATACCCATGAGCACGAAGACGGTGAAAGGGAGGAAGTGCCCATTACCTTGGGCGTTAACTTTTTTTGGCCTGGGGAAGACTCATAGTGCACAAATGCACAACCAAATTTTCGAGTTGTGTTACCATGGAAATGGATTTATTCAGTCAGATGTATATCAAATGCCAACTTATTTGAGAAACTTCTATTATAAGAAATTATCAGAGACTAAGAAAAAAGAACAAGAGGCATACGATAAGGCAAATAAAAATATAAAAACACCTTCTAAAGTTAGGATAAGGAAGTAATACCTTTCTATCCTAACTTTTTTTGTATTCCGATATTTATAGTTGTATAATTACATAAAGGAATAACTTATGGCACAATATAAAATTTCAAAAGAAAATATCAATGAGTTTTTTGGTTTGTTTGGTAAAAAGAAAAAACCAAAGAATGTTGATGACTTAATCAAGAATGACCCAGTTCTCCAAAAATTGGATAAACAGATTGGTGACTTAAATAAAAAGGCTATGGACCGTTTGGAACAAGACAAAGATGCTATGGATATATTAAAAAAAGCTGGTATCATTGTAAAATAACACTTAGTTTAGATGGCAGATTCTAATAGAGAAATAAAAAACTTAGAAAAACTTCAGAAAGATGAGGAAAGACTTTTAGCCTTACAAAAAGAAAGGACAGAAGAAAAGAAGAAACTGCACCATATGCAAGAGAAGCAATTAAAAAGGCTTCAAGATGAGATAGTACTCAAGAAAAAAGATATAGAAGAAACGAAGAAGGCAAATAAAGAATATCTATCTTTTTCTAACTCATATAAAAAATTAACTCAAGATGTACAAAAGCAATTAAAAGGTAATAATGAGAAGACAGGTACATTTCTTAGTTTAGGTAGACAAATTGCAAATCAAAAAGCAAAAGAGGCTAGATATGTCGAAGATACGACTGATGAAGGTGTGGCACAATATAAAGCTGCTCAAAATAGAAAAAGTATTTTAGAAGATATAAGTTCAAACTTACTATCTCAGGCAAAGGCAACTCAACAAGCTGAAGACAAACTAAAAGGAGTGTCTTCAATAGAACAACAAATTAGAGATTTCAAAGCAGAAGCTGCAGGAACATTATCTACAAAACAAATCGAACTCGGTGAAGAAGTATTAAAACAAACAGATGCACTTAGACAAAAAGAAAAAAGACTAGTTGAAATAAAACAAGAGCAAAGTAACTTATTTAGTGCATTACCTGATTCTATACAAAGTATGGTTGGTGGTGCTAAAAAGTTTGGAGGAGCATTAACAGGTGCAGTAGCACCATTAGTATTAATTTCTGCTATTGCCATAGCAGCTTTATCATCTTTTACTAAGTTAGATGAAGCAGCAGAAAGTTTCAGAAATGAAACAGGAATGACTAATTCTCAAATGGGAGAATTAAAATCTGATGCGAATGACCTTGTTTATTCTTTTTCTAATTTAGGTGTTGAAGCAAAGGATGTCTTTGATTCGGTAAGTGCACTTAGGTCAGAATTTAGTGATATAGTAAAACCAAGTAAAGAAGTAGTTAGTTCTATGGTGGTTCTCTCCAAAAACTTTGGAGTATCTGCTGCAACTGGTGCAAAAGTACAAGGTATATTTGAACAAATCGGAGGTTTCTCTTCAGAAACAGCTGCAAGTATTCAAATGCAAGTTGTTCAAATGGCAAAACTTGCTGGTGTTGCTCCTGCCAAAATAATGGAAGATATTGCTGAAAATGCTGAAATTGCATCAACTTTATTCAAAGGAGATGTTGAATCACTTACACAAGCAGCAATAGAAGCAAGAAGATTAGGTACTAATCTTAAATCAGTAGCAACAACAACCGAACACTTATTAGACTTCCAAGGAAATATTGGAGATGAGTTGGTAGCAGCGACATTCGTTGGTGGACAATTTAATTTAACACAAGCCCGTTCACTCGCAGCAGCAGGTAAAACGGTTGAAGCACAACGAGAGGTTCTTAAACAACTTGAAAGAGGAGGTAAGTTCAGAGATAAAGACTACTTTACACAACAACAACTTGCTAAAGCAGCAGGTATGAGTGTTGAAGAAATTAATAAACAATTAAATGCTCAAGAAAAATTAAACTCATTAACATCAGAACAACGAACTATTGCAGATAACGCAATTAAACAAGGATTGGATATAAGTAATATAAGTAAAGAAGATTTAGCAAACCAAGTTCAATCTTTTGCAACACAACAAGAAATGCAAGGTAATCTTACTCAAATGAAAAATACATTTACAGCAATTGCAGCATCGGTAGGTAGTATATTCTTACCAATACTTCAATCAGTTGCAGATGTAATGAGTTTTCTTACTTCAAATGCTGACGCATTACGAGTTTTCTTTGGTAGTCTTGCTGCTCTAACGTTAGTAATTTATGCAAATAAATTAAAAACATACGCACTAGCAAAAAAAGAACTTATATTACAAGCTATATCAAATAGAAAAAGTATGGTTGGGGCAATTAGTAGTATATTTCAAGGTCAAGGTAAATTACCAATTGTTGGTGCTATAATAGCAGCAGCGATGATTGCTGGTTTATTCGCTGCGATTAGTAAAGGAAAAGCTAAATCGGTTGGTGACCTTTCTATAAATCCAAATGGTGGACCAGTTGTAATGTCCCCAAGAGAAGGTGGTTTATATCAAGGTACTGCTAATGATGCACTAACAATGGCTCCCCCAGGAGCAATGGGTGGTGGTGGTATGACTGCTTCTCAAGTAGAACGATTAATACGAGGGGTTGAAAAACAAAAAGAAACTTACTTAGATGGAAGAAGGGTTACTTCGAACATTGGTAGAGCAGTTGAAAAGTCTACCATGAATAATTTTGCAATAGGAACATAAGATGGCACAGACTTTAGAAGAATTATTTAATAATGGTACATTACAAAGAGGACCTTATGCAGGACAAACTCCTAAAGACGCATTTACTCCGAGAAATGGTAATAAGATTCCATTATCATCTAACTCACCTGTAATTAATGCTACCACTATGAAGTTAGTAAATAAACTTAGGAGTGGTAATGGTAGTACTTTACAAGAAACGGTCTTAGAACAAGAGACAACAGGTATTAGAGTATTAGGAACACTTTCACAACCTTTATTATACGGACCGGAAATCGGTAGAATTACTTTAAGAGAAACACTTCCTCTTGGTGAAATGAAATTAGCAACAAGTGGTTTGATTCCATCGGGTCCAATCGGTAAAGCATT
>Ga0102963_1000758_pt1 | contig 14051 bp, 26 predicted proteins | sample SalPon2_C_H2O_MG_2_FD_84522 | JGI IMG/M metagenome (GOLD analysis project Ga0102963, IMG submission 84522) | Salt pond water microbial communities from South San Francisco under conditions of wetland restoration - Salt Pond MetaG SF2_C_H2O_MG | ecosystem: Environmental > Aquatic > Non-marine... | reverse complement strand
TATTCTAGCATTGATCTTTAAAAATAATGCTATAATTAAGGTACTATGACTACTTCACATGGACTTGTTGCCTTAAGCAACGTAACAGCTACACTTGTCTCTACTCCTGGAACTCATTCAGGTGCCGACATCACGATTCAGAACATTGATGACACAGCAATTGTCTACATTGGTGGTGAAGGCGTTACCGCAGCTAGCTATGGATTTAAGCTAACCCCAGGTGCTGCCTGGAGTGTTGAGCTTGCTGGCAAAGATCACCTTTATGCTATCTCCGATACAGACGCATCAGAGGTTGCCATACTAAAGGTAAGCCTAGAAAGTCAAGACTAGTGGCTAGCTTCAGTGGCGGTGTAGTATCTGGAGGCGGTGGTGGAGGGGCATCTCTTAGCCCAACTGTCGCAACTGTTGGAGACAAAACAATTCTTGTAATGGCCAAAGATTCCGCCAACGTGTCTGAGACAGCACCCTCTTCACCAACAGAAGGTGATTTGTGGTTTGATTCTGCAGATGCAAAACTATATATTTATTACGGAACAGCATGGGTAGGTGTTAACTAATGGCTGCATTATCATTTCCCGCGTCACCAGTAGACGGAGACCTATTCGATACTTTTAAGTACAACGCAACCAAGGGTGTTTGGCAAAGAACAGAGTGGGCAGTGATTTCAGGTGGCACCGAGTCTTCCTACACCCTCGCTGACGGCACAAGCTGGGTTGCTCACACCTTTACCTCAGCTGGCACTCTGACCGTTAATAAAACTGGTTTGCTAGACATGCTTTGTGTTGGAACTGGTGGTGGTGCTCAGGAGCGTTATGGTCGATGGGGCCTTGGTGGAGGCGGAGCAGTAAGATTCGGTATTAGACAGCTTACTCAGACTGGAGAATATTCAATTGCAGTTGGGTCGCCATCTTCTATTGTTGCCCCAGACTCAGTTCCACTCTATGTTTCTGGTCCTGGAGAAGGCGGAAAATCGTGGGAGGGGGCTCTTAACGCAACCAAGCACGGGCCAGGTGGTGGCGGTGCTCCTGGTGGAATTTCTGAAAACTCTGGAACTCGCTATGGTGGCGGGCAGGGTGGAACACAGTGGGGACCAACCTCTGTGAATAATGATGGAATTGTTTTAGATTATACTGGAACTAATTTAGAATATGGTAGCGGTGGTGACAATTCAACTTCTGGTGGTTACGGTCAAGGTTATGGAAACAGTGGAGGCACTTATCAAGCTGGTGCTGGAGGAATTGTGATTGTGAGGTATCGAGTATGAAGCTTTGGGCAAAAATAGACAACAACAACGTTGTTTCATCAGTAATGCAGTATGATGGAACAGATTCTGATTGGCTTGTTGAAAAATTTGGTGGCACATGGATTGAGTCAATACAAAATGTTGGACCAGCAATCCCAGAAATTGGTAAGACTTGGCATTCCGAGTTTCAAGCCTTTCTATGGGAAAAGCCTTTTGCTTCTTGGATATATAGCCCAGACGCACAAGACTGGAGGGCACCAGTAGATCCACCAAATGGTGATGCATCTGGTTTAAGGTGGAGCGAAGATACCCAGTCTTGGAACTCAGTTATTTCTTAATGCTATAATAGTTCTATGAAACATTACATAAAATGGTTCATTAAAGAATTTAAATTAGCATTAAGGAGACACTTTGAAGATTTATAACCCTGCCCCTGGGCGTCCCGTTACAAGCCCCTACGGACCCCGTACGCATCCTGTTACTGGGCAGAAGGGCAAGATGCACCACGGAATTGACTATGGCGGTAGCTTTAATGTTTTAGCAGCCCAGGATGGCAAGGTGGTACATATTGGCTGGTCACCCAAGGGTGGTGGCCATGTTGTAATTATTAAACACGCATCTGATCTTTATACTGTTTATTATCACGGTGCACACAAGACACCTCTTAAAAAGGGTGATCGTGTCCACGCAGGAGACTTTGTATATCGTAGCGGGACAACTGGAGTTAGCACAGGAAATCACCTTCACTTCGAATGCCGAAAGAGTCGTCGTTGGGGAAATACTTTTGATCCCGCCAGCATTATGGTAGATGCTAAAGAGCCAAAGCCAGGGGAGGGGGAGATCTCAGTTCCCAATAACGGTGGCCCAGAAAACTATAGAAACATCTTGCACGTAGACGGACGTCTTGGTCGCAGAACCTGGAAGGCTTGGCAAGAGGTTCTTAAAGAAAAGTATGGATACCGTGGAATCGTTGACGGCAAGCCTGGCAAGTTAACCTGGAGGGCAATCCAAAGATCTGGTGTGCCACACGGATATAATGCAAAGTATATTGATGGCATCCCTGGCCCCAACACCCGCAAAGCTGTACAGCAAAGACTAAAAGATCTTGGACACTATGCTGGGCCTATTGATGGTAAGTGGGGAAAGAACACCATTGCTGGTTTGCAACGAGCACTAAACAAGGGAGAGTACTAATGTTTGCTAATATGTGGAAACTTACTCAAGAAGCATTCAAGGAATTTAGATCTCGTAGTAAGGTTGCTAAAGATCAATCAGACAAAGCAATAGCAGATGGCCCCTCGTGGAGGCATCGTCGTAGACTGATCTATGGTGCTTACTTTATGGCCATGCTTATGATTATCTTTGGTGCCTTTAGCATCATCACAGAGAGCCAGATTGGAGTAGAGATGGTTATTGGTGGTGTTGCACTGCTATCAATTATTGTAACAGCGTACACAACCTCTGCTACATACGAAGATGTTCGCCTCTGGAACCACCAACCCCGCATCCGTTTTGGGGAATCTCAAGAACTTCACGAAGAACTTGACACAGACAACCCTGATGGCCTATAATAGATAAGTCATACAGAAAGGAAATATGTATATGATCATGACAAAAGCGTTCTGGGCTTCTACAGGAGAAGCTGCCATCAAGGCCGCTGCAGCTGCAGCACTTGGTGTTATTGGAACCGCCGAGTTCCTTACCGTAACTGGTGTCGATTGGGCAACAGTCGGTGGCGTTGCAGTACTTGCTGCAATTGTTTCGGTTCTTACTGCTGTTGTGGCACCTAATCCAGACATTAGGGCTGCACGTCGAGAAGCTGCTGCCGTTGCCGCAGCTGCCGCAGAGGCCGCTAACAAGCCTCGTGCACGTCGCGCAAAGAAGTAAGTTATAATTAAATATGGCAATATATGATTATACCTGTGGGGTCTGTGATAAGTCTGTCTCTGTGACAAGATCTATTACAGACCCTGAGGGGTATTATGAGTGCGATGTTTGCAAAGAGCCTCTTAAAAGGGTATACAAGTCAAACATGGCAGTGCAGTTTAACGGTTCTGGATTTTATTCTACTGACAAATAAGGAGGTCTCATGACCGCAACCAAAGTTGAAATTGGAGAGACGAGAGACCTAGATGCTAACGATCGATGTGATCAATGTGTCAGTCAGGCATATGTTAGGGTAGTTGGCCTTACTGGTGAACTATTCTTTTGTTCACATCACTATGCCAAGATTGAAAGTAATCCTGAAGCATACCACAAGCTTCAGTCTTTTTCCTATGCTGTTCAGGATGAGCGACACAAGCTTTCTACAAAGAGAGCTGGCCTATAGTGATTGATCCCAAGGAAATGATTGATGCTTTAATTTTACAAGGGGCCCTCGAGATCGAGGGTATTGATCCAGACAGTGGGCAGATGGTATTCTCTATGACTGACAAGATGCAAGAGATTGCTCCTGATATTTATAGAGAGTTTGAAGAAACTTTGTACAAGACTGTTTTGTCTTTGTGGGAAAAGGGTTTTGTAAACATGAATGTCATGGATGATGAGCCAGTTGTCTCGCCAACAGAGTTTGCTTTAGACCGAAACACCTGGAAGCCGTTGTCTGCAGAAGAACTTAATGTTATGAAGACAATCATGATGCGTTTTGAGGGTGAGATTTAGTTTGGAATATTTTATTGGGGCAGCCATCACACTTATTACAATGCTATTTTCTAATAAGTTTTTGGACAAAAGGGTAAAGAAGGAAGATAAGATTACGACTATCGAGTATAGTCAGAGTCATATCTATGAGCTGATGAAGCCGTATCTTCCTGACATGCCCCCACCAGACATCGGGGTGACGCAGTCAACTAATTACTTAAAACAAACATACATGAGAATTATGGTTGTCAAGGACAAAGCTTATTGGATTAAAAACAATGCGGTATATGTTGCAGAAGTTGTTGATGGGCAAGTAAACAAAGAAAATGCCCGTGTAGTTGACACAATGGCTATGAGTAAGGTAGAATTGGACGAGATGCTTTTTATTATTGAGAAGCTGAGAGAGGATGAAAATGATAGTAGGGGTACAGGGCAGTCGTAACTTTGACGACTACGCGATCTTTTTGCGTGCTATGGGCACAGCCCTTTCGATGCTTGAAGAAGATGACAAAGAGTTCTTAATCTATTCAGTTGGCCCAGCCAAAGTAAATTCTATGGCTATTGAGTTTGCCAACATTACAGAGCGAAGCTTAAAGTCACAGGGTATTAAAGTCAGGGTTCAAAAGGTTCCCTTCTCTTGGGCTAAAGAGAATATGTTTCTCCTGGGCTATTTTGCTTACTTCGGTAAGCCAGGAGATAGACCATCAGAATTAATTGATATAGCTGATCGTAAAAGCGTTGAGGCGGGGGTGTATCGCTACTAATGCTTAGCAGGAGAGAGGAAGCCTTTCTTTCTGTAGCAAGATACTTTGCTGCTAAATCAAAGGCTAGGAAGATGCACGGGGCAGTACTGGTAAGATCTGGAAGGGTCGTTGGTACTGGATATAACAGAGAGCGAAACAGTCCCTTTGTTGTGTCTCCCGAGCACATCAAGCCTCACTGCTCACGTCACGCTGAATTCTTAGCTATCAGAGAAGCTGGTAGCAATGCTAGCGGTGCTGTGCTGTATGTTGCGAGAGTCAACAGACAGGGCAAGGATCGCATAAGCAAGCCTTGCATGTTGTGCCAGGCAGAGATAGAAAAAAATAATATAAAGAAAGTAATCTACACGAGGGATGAGTCATGATTATTACGTCACTTGAAAAGATGGAAAAGCTTGTCGAGAAAGCAAAGTATTTGCGATGGGATGGCTGGACTGTAATTAGTTCCTACCCATCGAAGAAGGCTAGTACTTCACAGTATGGTGCTTTTGTGGATGGTGTGTGGCACATTCAGCGTAGGTTTGAGCCTACAGAAAAAGGGTGGGATATTCCCGAAAGGTTTCTGAAAGGCTAAATGAATAAGCATGAATGGAAAGATGACGCAGATTGTAAGGGATACGACACCAACCTATTCTTTGATAAGTATGAGGATGATCCCTCACTAAGAAAAGCAATAGACAGCCTATGCTCTGGTTGTCCAGTAGCTACACAGTGCTTTGCCGTTGGGGTATCCCAAAAAGAGTGGGGTGTCTGGGGAGGAATCTATCTAGAAAATGGTAAGATTTCTAGAGAGTTTAACAGACATAGAACAAAACCAGACTGGGCAGAGACCTGGCAATATTTGACAATGGATAAGTAATTATGAATGATAGTAAAAAGATAGTAATTGTTGGCGGAGGAACTGCTGGCTGGCTAACAGCGTTGATTGTAAAAAAGGCATTTCCAAATGCCTCCATCGATCTAGTTGAAAGCTCTCAGATTGGCATCCTTGGTGCGGGAGAGGGGGCTACGCCTCACTTTTTGAGTGCATTAGAGTATGCCGACATTACACTAAAAGATCTTATTTCTAATACTTCGTCTACCATTAAAAATGGAATCCTATTCGATGGCTGGAGCAAAAATAGAGAAGCATACATTCACGGATTTGGGGTACACGATGGAAGGTTTAGGCAAGATCTTTTTAACAACAGTGTAACTAACTTTGACTTTACTTCTGCACCCATGCTGCAATATTTGGCAGAGTATAATCAGTCTGCAGAAAGTGACCTTGGGTTTCTAACTAATCTTAGTCTTAAAAATAAAACATTGTTTAGAAAAGAAAACGGTCAGTATGCACAGCACGGTATCTATGCCGTACACTTTGATGCTAAATCTTTGGCCGAATACATGGCCAAGGTAGCCCGTGAGCGTGGTGTAAAAAGAATCGAGGGTAAGGTACAGGACATCTATCGTGAAGAGAATGGCAACATCTCTCACCTGGTTCTAGACAATGGCCGAGAGGTAAGGGGAGAGTTCTTCTTTGATTGCACAGGCTTTGCTAGATTAATTATTGGCAAGATGTTTGAGTCAGAGTGGGTTAGTTTTAAAGACAGCCTACCAGCTAAAAGAGCTATGCCATTTTTCTTAGACCCAGACAAGGATAGTGTTCAGCCCTATACTCATGCCAAGGCAATGGATCGTGGGTGGGTGTGGAAAATACCCCTGCAGCATCGTTATGGATGTGGGTATGTCTACGATCCAGATCAGATCTCTGACGAAGAAGTAAAGCTGGAGATCGACCAGTTTGCTGGGAAAGAAGTAGAGATTCCTAGAATCTTTAACTTTGAGCCTGGATACTACAAGAGGGTATGGATTAAAAACTGTCTTGCCCTAGGACTTTCTAATGGCTTCGTGGAGCCCCTAGAGGCCACCTCTATTATGCAGTTATTGTTTGCTCTACAGACTTTGCTTTCCCAAAGACACAAGATGTTTAGTGATGACGAAGTGTTTAAAGAAAACTATAATAGACAAATCGAGGAAGACCACCTAGATATTGAGTCATTTATCTACTTGCACTACATGACAGATAAAGATAACAATGATTTCTGGGCTAACTTTACCAAGAACTACAAGATGCCAGACAGACTTGTGCCTACCGTCGAGAGAATTAAGCACGGCATTCTTAATATGAGAGACAACACGGGGATCTTTGATATCAATAGCCACCTTGTTGTTGCTAGGGGCAACGGTCTGCTTGAAAGAGAAAACGTAGAGCAGATTTATGAAGCTTCTATTAAGCATCTGGAATTTGATAGGTTCCTGTCAGACATAGCTGAAGACATTCAGTCTCAGGTTGGAACTATGGCAGATCACGCACAGTTCCTGATTGACATGGGCGGCACACTTGGTAAAAGGTAACGAACAGGTAGAGGCATTGTCCACAATGCTTCATAAAGATTATTGGAATGCACCAAACACTATAGAGTTTGTAGCATTTATGATTAAACTAGTTATTATTATTCCAGGATTGTTATGGAACAATAATTGGTGGTGGCTTTATGCCCTCGCCCTAGTGACCAGCGTAATGCTTATCTGGTCCTCTACCAAGAAAACATTGCCTACATTAATTATTTTTAATTTTGTATGGATTTTCTTGTCAATCTTTGCTATTATTAGATACTATTAGGAGAAAAATGTATACAGATGAAATGGCGAGAGCCTTTAGATCCTTGGACCACCATGCCCCGAAGGGGTTTAGTGTGCAGCTCGTCGACAACGAGCACTTCTTGACCGTAAAGGCAGAAGAGTCCGTGTTTATGAAACTAGACGACTACAACAAACGCAAGGCAATTGAGTATATGGTGCTAGTAAAGAAAGCACTAGAAGAGAATGGTGCAATTGTTCTGCTTGTAAGGACTGGGGGAGAAGAGCTTTGATGGATAACATTTTTGAAATTATTATTTTTAGCATTTTTATGGCAGCATTTGCACTGGTAGTTGTTGATAACCTCAGAACAAGGGTTATCAATATTAAGTTAAACAAAGACGTTGCACAAGGCCTACTGGACATGATGGCTTTAAAGAAAAAGCTAGAAGAGGCAAGTAAGAATACTGAAACAAAAAAGATAGAAGAGACAGAGGGCTTCTTAAAGTTTGTTTCTCAGTCTCGTGACTGGGCATTTCAATACATTGAAAGTGTACAGATTAGCATCAGGGATTTCCAGGACGTCTTTCACCCCATTGCTAAAGATTATTATGCAAACAAAAACCAGCCTATCGATCAGGAAACCTTTGGTAGACTAGTGGAGGCATACAAAAAGTTGGTAGATGAATTGCCAGAAGAAGGAAAGAAGAAATAATGTATAAGTATGAAGCACAAGTACTAAGAGTAATTGACGGGGACACACTAGACCTTTTCATTGACCTTGGCTTTAAGGTGGGATTTAATACCAGGATTCGAATGATTGGTATCGATACCCCAGAAAAGTGGCATCCATACGGCAAGGTCGTAAAGGCTTACCTGCAGCAAGAGCTTGAGGGTAAAACGATCTTCCTGGATGTAACCAAGAAAGATAAGTACGGTAGGTATCTTGGAGTTGTTTATTTAAACAATGGTGACGAGCTATCGGTTAACGATCACCTGATCAGTATCAATATGGCAAAGGCTTATCACGGGGCATCTCGAGCAGATATCTGGACCAAAGAAGAGCTTGAGCAGACCACACACCCTTTGTTGACAACCTGAGAATAACCTGGTAGTATTGTAATAAGCAAAGAGAGAGGCTTATAATGCAAACATTCCTACCATACAAAGACTATGCACGGGTAGCAGAAGTCCTTGACTCCAAGAGATTAAACAAGCAGATCTTAGAGTGTTACCAGATTCTTAATGTGTTGTCTAACCCAGATCCTCGTGCTGGTTGGCGTAATCATCCAGCTGTAAAGATGTGGAGGGGACATGAGTTTGCTTTGTGGGATTATGTAAACGTAATGATTATAGAAGCTACCAACAGGGGCATCAAGACTGATAAGAACCTAGATAACATTACACGTCTACGACGACAGAATGGTTTGTCTTGGGGCATGGGGAAGCCCATGTGGATGAGCGTTAAGAATGTTGCCAAGCGTGTTACGACTACGCACAAGGCTAATCTATTTAAGAAGCAGCCAGAAGCCTACCCACAGTTTATTACTGCATTGGATAGCAAGTATAACACTCCATGCTGTGATACTTGCCAGTACTTCTGGGTTACACATTACGACGCAAATCTGGTATAATATTAGTGCCTCGCCTGATGGGGGGCAAATATATTAACTCGCTGAAAAGGAGAACAATATGGTTAATGGAACCTTGGATCTTTTCAAAGATCCTTTTTTTATCGGGGTCGATCGAGAACTGAATCGACTAATGAGAGTACACGGAACTGCTGTTAAGCAGTCCTATCCACCCTACGACATCATCCAATTAGGTGATGATGAGTATGTAATTAAACTAGCTGCTGCTGGATTCTCTAGAGATAATTTAGAGATTACTGTTAAGGACGGCACGCTGGTTATTAGTGGATCACAAACGGAGGCAGACGCGCCTACATATCTTCACAAAGGCATTGCTACGAGAAACTTTACTCGTACCTTTGCTCTCGGTGAATATATGGAAGTGGTTTCGGCTGAGATGGAAAACGGAATCTTAATTGTTAATATTAAGAGGGAACTTCCTGAAGAAAAGAAACCAAAGCAAATCACAATTAAATAGGGTATAATATAATTGGTCCCCCACAGGACCTTAGGATGGATTAGTTACCTATTACGGGCGGCCCATTCGTGCCGAATTTCCCTGTGGGGGGCCTTTTATGCTATACTGCTGTTATGGATAGACACATACAAAAAGCAATGACCCAGGTTTATAAAACCAATTACTGGAAAGACCAGGAGAGTAGATCTGGCAGTGGCTCAAACACCACCAACACCCAGTTCATAGAAAAAGAATTTCCTCCCATCGTCAATGATTTAAATATTAATTCTATTTTAGATATTCCGTGCGGTGACTTTGCTTGGATGCCAAGGTTGCTTAAGAATCTGCCAGAGCATGTTACATATCATGGTGCAGACATTGTAGAGCCAATGATTGCTATCAACAAGCAGTATTCGAACGACAGGATCTCATTCTCCTGTCTTGATATTACTTCTGATGAGCTGCCATATGCAGACATTGTTTTTACCAGGGACTGCTTAAATCATTTGCCCCAAGAAAAGATCTTCCAGGCTTTGAATAACATTAAGTTAAGTGGTATCAAGTACATTGCCGTTACACATTTTAATTGGCGTACTGCTACTAACCATGACATTGACAACACTGGCAGGGTAAAGTGGAGAAAGCTTAACTTAAGACTAGAACCATTTAACTTTGGTCCACCGCTAGACTTTATTGTAGAGGGAAGCTCTGAGCCATTGGGCAAGGATAAGATGATTGGCATCTGGAAAGTGTCTGACTTACCTCTCTAATTGTATGGTAAAATAGTCTTATGCCTTATAGTATTGGAGAACGCGGATCCTACGGTTGTTCAGGATACCCCGTCGTAAAAGATGGAACTAGTGACGTCATGGGATGCCATGAGACTCGAGAAGCTGCTGGTCGTCAGATCGCAGCAATTGAAGCTAACGAAGCTGAAAAGCTCGGCATCAAAGAGCCGCAGGAGTGGCCAGAAGCAGAGAAGACTGACGGTGCAATGGGACAGCCGCATCCAGCATCTACTAAGCCATCCCTATTTGAAAGACCAAAGAAGAAGAGAAAGCGTAGCATTGGTGGTGTCGGTGGAGACTCAGCTGGTGCGGTTGCTACAACTGGAGGGGGCACAGGTATGGGCACAAAGGATTATAACGTAGAGACAGAGAATAACATTAGTGAAGAAATTGGCAAAGAAGAACATGGCAAGATCAAAGAGGGCGATTTTGTTATGGGAGAAACCACAGAAGGTATGGTGCACGGAGTCGTAGAGCATATCATGTGGGAAGGCGGAACACTTGGCACACCAGGATCCGACTACTCTCTTGAGTCTATGCCACCAGAAAACCCAGCAATGTCTGTTAGATTATATGAACAAGACATGGACGAAGACTGGGTTCCTACCGCTTATAGCATTGGAATGATGTACTCTGACGCAATGGTCGTAGACATGGAAGATCATGACATGGACGATGACGACGAGATGGAAGAGATCGAATACATGGCCAAGAAGTCTCCCTGCTGGAAGGGCTACAGGCAAGAGGGAATGAAGCCTGGTCGTAATGGTGGCATGGTGCCAAACTGTGTTCCAGTAAAGAAGTGGCTTGAGGCTATGGAGAAAGCAGAGACTTACGCTCCAACTAGTGGCATGAAGGCTGCAGCACGTCGTGCTCTAAAGTGGAAAGAAGATGGCAAGGCTAAGGGTGCTGGCACCGCAGTTGGCTGGGGCAGAGCTTCAGACATCGTAGCAGGTAGATCAATGTCTCTTAGTGTAGTTAAAAGAATGTACTCATTCTTCTCCCGTCACGAGGTTGACAAGAAGGGTAAGGGCTTCTATGATGGCCCAGACTTCCCCTCTAAGGGTCGTGTGATGTGGGATGCATGGGGTGGCGACGCTGGCTACAGCTGGTCTCGTAAAATTGCTGAAAGAGAAAAGGACAAGGCATTGTTTGCTGATTTTGGAAAAGACTTTACAAGAGTTAATAGATTAACAGAAATCTTTAAAGCTGACTGCACCTGCGGAGGCATGTCTGTTTGCTCAAGCTGCCAAGAGGGATACTCTTACAAGGGATACAAAGAAGAGAAGGCATCCAGCGTTCGCGTAGGACAGATGGTTTCCTGGAACTCTTCTGGTGGCACCGCCAAGGGTAAGGTAAAGAGAATTATTCGTAGCGGATCATACAACGTTCCTGGTACTGAAGTAACCATTAATGGAACAGAAGAAGATCCAGCCGTTGTGATTACACTTTACCGTAACGGTGAGGCCACAGACACCACCGTAGCACACCGTATGAGCACCCTGAGAGCCTCTTAGAGACTGTTTAACAGTTCTTGGGGTACTATCGTATACCCCTGAATTTACTTTAGTGGACGTGGCGGGAATCGAACCCGCGTCCAGACCTTTCTCCGATGAGCTTCTACATGTTTAGATCAAAGATCAAGTATTGCGATATTGCTATTTAGTTGTAGTATTGCTATTTTGTTATAGTCTATGCCGCTAGGGCGAAGTGTGTTTTGTTTGCATTTATTAGTTTGCCACCGATTAAGGCACGGTAGCCCTACCACATGCTTCCTCATCATTGATGCGACCTGTCGAAACCGATCACGCCCAGATATATTATAACACCTAATGGTATAATTGTAAATATGAAAGTTGTAATTGTTTTATTAACATGGCAGCGTTTACATAATTTAAAAAATACTTTAAAATCTTTGAGGGATCAAACATATAAAGACTTTACTATTCATGTAACAAACGCTAACTTAAACAAGGTTAATTCAGTTAGCCAGGTTGTTAAATACTATCAAGAGAATTTTAATTTAGATATTCATTTAACAAACGATGGCAATGAGAAGTTTGCTTGGCGAAGGTTTGACCTGGGCAGAGAGTATGCCCTCAAAGGCTATGATGCAGTGATGTATATAGATGACGATGTGACCTTTGATAAAAGTTATGTGCAGTCTTTGATCACTGGGTTTGAAAAAGAATGCTATGGTTCGAACTACACCTGGAAGTTCACTAGGCACAATCCAAACTATTATACCGACAGGGTAAGGGTCAGAGACAACAGCGAGCCCATCAAGTACTGTGGGACAGGGATGTCTATAGTTGATGCCAAAGTGTTTCTAGAAGACGGCTTGTTCGAGGCACCAGAAACTATGTACAAAATTGAGGACTTGTGGCTATCCTACTATTGCGATCATGTCTTAGGATGGAAGCTAAAATATATAGACATTCCTAATGTTGCATTGGGTGGTGGAGACAGGGTAGCTTTATACAGAGAGATAAGAAGATCTAAGAGTTATACCAAGGCAGACGCCTTAACTGATCTTACAAAGCTTGGTTGGAATCTTCGAGTGACCTGTGGTGGGTGCGGTGTTTGTGGCAGTTAGCACAGACAACATCACACTTCTTAACTTCTTCCCACGCCTTGTCAATGCCGTATTTCTTAAGTACACGATAGACGTTGTCTAACTTCTTGTGCCCTGGCCTGTGATCGAATTCAAGCATGTAGTGTGGGAATCTGTTGCGACAATCGGCACACCCTTTATCCTCTTTATACTTACGCAGCTTGGGCAGGTGTTCAGATACCGTCATCTTGTATCAATTATAACACTATTTTAATAGGCTCCTTCAGGACCCACAGAGCCTAGTGGTGGTAATTTTTGCAGGGTAGCTTTTGTGTGAATCCCGTTTTGATAGAACAGGGGATGCTTGTTAGCATAAATATTAAAGAACTTCATTGTATTAGCTCTAGCCATGTCCTGATTCTTATCAGCATAAAGATTAAACTTAATAGCTTCTGCTATAAAAGCAACGTAGTCTGGATTCAAGTAAAGGATTGCGTGAGCAGCTAGCATGTTATAAATTCTAAACAGATCCTGATCAACTTGCTCAAGCGAAACCCTTCTAGTGCCCTTGCCGTGGTACAGTCCCCAGTAAGAGTTACCTAGATAGTATGCATGTGCATCATCGGGTACGGCAAGATTTTCTATAAAGTTATGTGTCCTAATATCATCTTCAAAAACAATAAAAGGCTTGGTGTGTCCCTTTAGATCATTCATTACTTTTTGGTGTGACTTAGCCACACCTCTTTTCTTAACTGGATCTTCAAAGCCTGCCACCCTATGAACACTTTTAAATCCAAGACGGGATAGCATTTCTTCAATCTGTCGACGCTTGTCTACGTCCTTGTCCATGTTTATAAAGAATACATCAAGCTCTGTTAAGTTAATCTTTGTTTTGCGAATCATTTGTCTCCTGTTGTCCACCAAATCTCCAAAACTGTATTAGCTTAAAGAAATAATCTTTTATCGACTGCAGCAGTCTCCTCCACAACATTCCTGCTGTGCCGATAATGCTTTTGGGTCTTGGTGGAATCCCCTCACGAGAGGCACACAGGCCTCCCCACCTTCGTTGACGAGCCTGTTTAAATCGTCTACAGTCATTTCAGCAATGCCATTGATGCCCCAATCATTACCCCATGAGTTCTGCAAGAAGATTGTCTGCTTGCCATTAAACTTGCTTGAGGATGGGTTGTAGCCAACTGCAAGAATGCAGTGTCCACCAACCTTGTTGCCAAAGATCTCCAGCTTGCCGTCTGGTGCCCTGTACATTCCGTTGTACCAATTAACTCCAAGAACAACGGGTCCGTGGCTCATCAGGGTAGCAATGATGTCGTCTACAGAGAATGCCCAGCGGTACT
>Ga0102963_1000752_pt1 | contig 14079 bp, 12 predicted proteins | sample SalPon2_C_H2O_MG_2_FD_84522 | JGI IMG/M metagenome (GOLD analysis project Ga0102963, IMG submission 84522) | Salt pond water microbial communities from South San Francisco under conditions of wetland restoration - Salt Pond MetaG SF2_C_H2O_MG | ecosystem: Environmental > Aquatic > Non-marine... | reverse complement strand
TGTCAGCCACGCCGACCTCCAATCGTAATCATTATTATTTTTTAATTTTAACTATCTTAGTTAATGTCGAATACGTCTGAATCATTTGTATTGTCAATGATTCTAAACAATTCTGTGTACTGTGCTACAGATTTAGGTCTTAGGACCTTGAACTCTGTTGCTATAACAACCTTCTGAGGTGCTTTTTGATGAGCCATTGAGAAAGCTCCAACGTTTACTGCACGTGGAATTTCTACATGTCTATCAGAACCAGCAGGTCCGTCAACAATTAACAATAATGATTTCTCATCAAAGTCATCTGTTGCAGGCGGTTTAATTGCATTGTAACCTGTCTCATAACCGTTTGAACCGTCACCAGTTGTTATACTTCCGCCACCAAGAGCTACTTGTAAGTTAGCTTGTGAAGCTTGTGCAAGCTCACCAGTTAATCTAACTTCTTGTGCAGTCTTGAATGTAGCGATTGGGTCAATTTCTTCAGCGACCATAATGTCTTCAAATGTTTTATCCATTTCAAGAGTCCAGCCGTCTTCGGAATACCCAACGTCAACCCAGCTAGAAGCAGGGTCAGACCATGCTCCAGCTCCGTCGTCTGTTGGGAATGCTACATAGTCTCCAGATGCATTACCATCGTTAGAGATTGATGCAACATAAAGTACACCAGTACCAACAATAACTTCAGATATTGTACCATTTGTATTTGGCATAATTATCTCCTAATTATTCTTCTTCTACTTCAGTATCTTGCAAGACACTGCCATTTTTGGCAAAGTCTTCAATGTCACTACCCACATAGTCATCTGAAGAATCATTGTCTTCATCTTCAGCGACTTCCTCGTCTGCGACTAATAAAGAATAACTTTTACCACCAAGGGTCCAAGTTTTTTCCTTTAGTCTGTCCCAGTCTTTGGACTCAATTTCCACCCATTCGTTTTGACTAAACACAATGCCAGTCACAACGTCTTTTGCTTTGTTACTTGCGAACAAAGTATTAAGTTTAACTTTGACTTTTTTAATGTCTTTTCCAAACATAAAATCTCCTATACCGCCCTGTACATCATACTCAATGCTATTGAGTACCTACCCAATCCAGTGGCAGTTTCTTCTACTCTGGTAGGCATCTGCATAATTTGAAACCCGTAAATCTTCGCTCTTAAAGGAGTCGAATCATCAGATGTTATATACCCATTACTATAGTTGAAAGCTGACTGAATCACGGCATTTGCAAGCTCATATGCTTTACCATAATCGGGAGTACCAGTATTAGATGACCCTCCCCATTTACCAGCAAAGCAATCCATAGGCATTAAAGCTGCTTGCATATGAACTTCTGACATTGGATTTACTAATTGACCCCCAGCTCTATAAAGAGTTAAAAAAGGTAAACTAGCTTCACGAGGTAGTCTTGTTGCTATATTATTACCAACAATATCAGTAATAGCAGATTGACCAATTGCCCATTTACGTAATATAATTTCTGCGTCAGGTGGTGCTTTTTGTGTTTGGTCTAAATTGTTAGGCATGATTATATCCTAATATATCTTATAAGAAAAACATATCTTTAATTATATCTATCATATGCATTTCTTTACCATAAAGACCTTTACTTGTATTTTTAATTTCAGCTCTCATCCTATTAATATGTGTTATATTTATTTGTCTATTTCCTCCTACAGTCATAAATCTTTCTGCAGCAGATTTACCTTTTCTTTTAGTGACTTGTCCACTAGTTGTCATTCCATAACTTGAGTTTGGGTCAAGTATGTCATATATTTCTTGTATAACATGGTCATTGTTTTCAAATATTAAAATAAAATGCAACATTTTATATTTATCATCACTTGAAAATATTTGGTCTGTTAAGTTAGCAACTGCACCTTTAAAAGCAGGAGAACCTATTCCTTTTTTATCATGTAGAGCTTGAAAACCAGCTCCACCCCCACCACCAATATTTCCAGTCTGTTTATGTGTAGGACCGTGAACATTAATATAACTTCTTAAATTTTTGTATGCCCTAAGAACTTGTCCATCTTCTTGTACAGCATTAAAAGCATCAGTAATATTCTCTGCACTTCCTAAGAAATTACCATTATCTAAACTTTTAATAGCATTACGGTTTCCCCTACCCATTCCTATTACTCCTTTAACTGTTTTTGAATTAGCTAATCCACCTGGTGCTCCGCCTAAAGCTTTTATCCCATCTTGTTGAGTAGGATTACCAAATAAGTTTGTTTTACCCTTATTTACATTACCACCAACACCTCTGACTTCATTTAAACCAGCATTACCAGATATTTCTATGTTTCTTATATCTCTAAAATTATCTATTTTTTCTGGTGGATTTAAAATATCTTCTCTTGAAACAGGTTCTAATGTTGTAACTTCAAGACTTACTCTTCTATATATTGGCTTACCAGAAGCAGATTTACCAATTAACTCCATTTTAAAACCTAGTTGATTTTCAATAGCTCTCATTTTAATTTTTCCATTATTAGTTATTTCAGAAAATAATTCATCAGCTAATCCTTTATTGTCAGCCATAAGGGCATTGTAATATTTGATATATTTAGACTTCATAACTACAGGAGCAAAAGGCATAAGGCTTCTACCTCTGTTACCAGAACCTCTAATAACATTTTCTATTTGATTATTTATACTTTCTAATTTTTCTCTTACGACTGGATGATTTGGACCTAAGTTTCCAAGTACTTGGCTATAAGCTCTTTCTTGTACCTCTGCATACCCTGATTGATACATAGCTTCAATTTCATTTTCTATTTCTATCTTGCGTCTTCTAAGTTCTTCACCCCCAAGTTTTTCTTTTTTAAGAGCAGCCATTTTGGCATCAGTTTGTATAGCTAACCTTTTTTCCAGTTCTGTTTGACCAATACTTAATGCTCTCATATACTCAGGAAATAATTCTTGTTGAGTTTCAGCTAATGCTTGGTCTAATATATCTTCAGGTCTCCATACACCACCCTTAACTCTAAAATCCTGTCTTCTTAACTGAGTTGGGTCTAATTGTCTTCTATTACCAAATTCATTAGTTCCTAAATCGTCACTTAAAAATTGAGTTTGCCTTCTTCTTGCGTCAGACTTAGTAAATGCTCTTGATAAATAATATTCATCTGATAAAGGCATATCTCCTGATATAGGTTTTAAATTATTTTTTAAATCTTCTTTTAATAAATCAAAAGCATTTTTAAATTCTGGTGGATAATCTGATGGGTCTAATTTTCTCCTCACCACATTACCATTTGAATCCATTACATCAATTGCGTTTTGACCTTTAATAAATCTGTTATATGCACCTGCTTGAAATACATTATCTGACACTTTCATATCACCAAAATGAACTTTGTTACCATCACTAAGTCTTGGTTTTCTAGCGTCTTTTAAATCTCTTTTTAATATTTCTCTAACTCTATTGTCAACCATTAATGTGTATCCACCGTTTTTAGCATTATTTTGGTTTTTATCCTTTTGATAATTAGATATAGCTTTTGTTCTTCTTTGTTGGAGAGTGCCCATAACATCTCCTCTTCTCTTAGAAAATTTTAAGTCTGCTTCTATACCAAGTTTATTTGCAGCTGCTTGTGCTGCTTTATGAACAAACATACTTCTAGGGTAAATAAACCTATCACTTCTAGCTGTTAAACCTCTGGCTTTATCAGTTGCAGGACCACCGTATTCTATTTGCTGTATATCTCTGATATTTTTATGAGATGCTAACTCGATACCATAAACTAAAAATCCACCTTTAGGATTTTTCTTATGCATATTTTTAACATCCATTATTCTTAAACCTTTAACTATTTGCGGTCTTGATGCTATGTAGTTATGTTCTTTAATATTATTTGATGAACGTACAGTTCTATAATTATGTTGGTCTATTTGTGAATCAATTTGACTGTATTCACCTGTTTTATCTTTTAAAGTACCACTAGTAACAACTTCAATTTTTTCTGCTCTCTTACCTTTTTGGTCATACAATTGTTCCATCCTTGTTTTTTTAGTTGTTTTACCATATTTCAAAGCATCTGGACCTAACTGTACACTTGAACCACCAAAGTAAGTTTCAAAGATTTGCATTGGACCCTCGTATAAATCAATTCCTAATGCTTCTGATAATACTGATGAAACTTTTTCTTGTTGAGCCATTGTGACATCTTCATCAAATGCTGTGTGTGCTCCCGTACCTTCTGCAGTAAATAAACTACGTTTTTCTGTTTCATAGTATTTCTCCGTAGATTGATAAGCACCAGTAATGTCAGGTTTTACATCTGGGGGATAATATTTTTTTTCTTTTCCTACTTTTTCGTATACGTCCTGTCTACCTGTTTTGACTGTTGAAGTATTCTTATTAAACTTTTCATGTTTATTTAAAGCACTAAAAATACTTTCATTTAAATCTTGATACTTACCCATAATATCATCAGGGTCTCCACCTTGTTCCATAGCTTTTATTAAGTATGTCATCTCAGGAGCACTCATACCAGATTGAGACATTTTTTGTAAAACATCAGTTCTTTTACTTAAATAAGCTTCTGTTTTACCTGTTTCACCATCAGCAAACCCTGCTGCTTTATTAGTAGTACTCATTCTTCCATCTTTCATAACTTTATTTGCTTGTGTAGAAAAAGGGTCTGGTGCTCCTGTAATAGCTTCAGAGAGTGCCATACCTGCCCATGTAGGACCAGTACTATCTGCTGCCTGCAATTGTTTTAATATATTCCTTTGTGTTTTTACAACATTTTCAAACTTCATTTCAGTAGAAGTAAAATAATTCATAAAATCACCTAAAACTTTTCTTGAAAATTGTCCACCTTTAACACGCATAAACCTACCAAAAGGACCCCCACCTTGAGGTAAAAGTTTACCCTGAACTTTACCAAATGCTCTACCTGCAACAACCCAACCATAACGAGCAGCAATAGAACGCATTAGACTATCAGAAGTTACAAATGCAGATATATTGTTTAATGTTTGAAGCGTGCTGTAAGTACCGTCAGATAGTTTATTTAAAAAATCTGTCTTCATACCAAAAGATTTAGACCAGTTGTAATACCTAAGAGTTTTAAATGCTGTAGCTTCAGTTTGACTAGATATAATAATATCTTTACGACCTTCTGAAACACGCATAGTCGTAGTTGTTACGCTAGTTTCCCCAAACTGACTAGCAACTTTTTTTGTACTAGAATTAGCCATTATTCGAAATAAGTTAAATCAGCTGTTACGGAGAATAATCTTCCTACTCTGTTGTGACTTTTTCTTAAACTGGTAATTTCAAAATATTTATTTTCTGAATTCCAATAAAGTCTATCAGAAGCTTTTAAGTCGACAGTACCAGTAAAGTAACCTGTCCAATTTTCAATAACTGTATTCCTACCATCTCTATTTTCTGTCTCACTAAGAAACATTAACCTACAAGGTATATTAGTACTCGCATCTGTCCATATATCTGAATCTAAACCACGAGTATCTATATTTGAACCTGTAGTTCTTTGAATAGTAACTCTATGTATTAATAAACGTTCGGGATATGAGCCTGCCATACTATAAATCTAGCATCAACATTATTAGATTATGTTATTTAGTCTTCTCTTGGTTCTACGTTCTTTTGATTGACAGTTCTTACAAAACAAAGAATATCCATCTTTCATAGCTCTATTTTTATTAAAGCCTTTAGTAGAGAGTGATTTCTTACACATAAAACAAGTTTTTCTTTTAATATCTTCAGTCTCATCAATAACTTTTGACTGACAATCTTTACAATATCTGTTATATCCATCATTATATTTTTGACTTTTGTTAAAATTATTAACATTTAATACTAACTCACACTTGTAACATTTCTTTTCAGTTTTGTCAGATGACAAGTATTCTTCTCTAGCTAAGTCACATTCCTCTTTTATGCTTGGGTCTTTTATCATCCAACTTCTAAATCTGTCATATCCAATAGGTAGTCCAGAATATAAAGCTCTATTGGTCAGAGTTGATTCACCATTTTTTATTCTTTGAACAATTGTATTTACAATACGTGTATCTATTTCAGACATAGGGACTATACCTGCTTGTTCTTTGATTTGCCTTACTCTTTCTATTGAGACACCCCACTCCTTAGCCCAGTCTTTTAATTTATAATGAGGATTATCTTTAAAGAGTTGTTTTGCTTCTTCTATGGTAGGAGTAACCTTGTTTGGCATTATACAAAATAAGACTTTCTATAGGGGGCTAGCAAATTCATATCTGCATTGGTTAGAGGTGCTAAAGACAGTGCTTCAGTTCCTACTCCATAATCTGCTGAATAATCCCCTATTCTTTCTGACATTGCTAAATTAAAATTACCAGCAGTCGAAGAACCTTGTGCGGATATTTCTCCAGGTTCTTGTTGTGATGATACTGATAAAGTGTTTTCTAGTATTCTTGCAGCAGCTCTTGAAGAAACCATTTTTATTTGTATTGGTAAATCAGTTGATACTCCACCATTAAATGCTGTGTACCCAGATACATAAGTTACTACAATGTTCTGTTCTTTAGCATAAGACCATCTCTTACCTAATCTTCTTAATCTACCACTACTGTAAAAGACAAAATCACTCTCGTTACCTTCTGTCAAAGTAATACCATCTTCTACTACAGAAGTAATTGAATGAACTGGTAAGTGTCTTAAGAAAATTTCTTTAGTTTGGTCTCCCGTAAAAGTTTCTGTTTTTGTACCATGTGTTAGTGTATATCCAACATATTGTTCAATAGCTGCATCTACAAATGGTATTAAATTGTTTGTTAAATGCGTCTCTATACTAGAGTCAAAATTTATCTGAGTATATGACTCAACATCAGCTGCTGTCGAGAAAGCCATTTAGACCTCCTATTTGTCTTCGACGTCTTTTTTAACTGATTTATCTTCTACGTCTGATTTTTTAACTGCTTTTTCTTCAGCTGGCTCTTTGGAAGCTTCTTTTTTAGCTGGAGCTTTTTTCTCCTCAGCTTTAGCTTTCTTACCCCAACCTTGCTCTTTGAGCCAATCAGTAGGGTATTCTTTACCAGCTTTAGCAATTAGGTCTGCTTGAGAATATGGCACATCAACTGGGTCACCTTCCCATAGCTTTCCATCAGGTAGCTTATAGATATTCTTTTCTGGAATTGTATACATAATGATTAATCCTAACTTATAAAGATAATTTGCTTGGTATTATCTATTGCAAAAAATATAGGGGCTCCGAAGAACCCCTATATACACTATCTATCTTTTCAAACTTTAGAAGTTTGTAATAGAACAGAAAGCTGTTGGTCTGTAGATTGCAAAACCCATTCTCATGGTTAATCTGATTGCAAGTTGATTCTTCGCAAAGAAGTCACTATGACTATCAGAAATAGCAAGGTCAACCCCGCTCCTCATGATTATTTGTGCTGCATCTCCTCCGCCGAATTTACCGACTAATGCGGTACCTTCTGCGATAGCAGATGACGGAACAACATTCAATCCCCATAGTTTAGCTGTAACATCGTTGCCGAAGCCTCCAGCTGCTACTATTAATGGATTTCTTGATGCTGCACCACTTGAGGTTGTTGTAATGTCAGCTACAGATGTGACTACTTGATACCAGTCAGATGGATGCATAATTACAGCATCAGGTTCGACGAAAGCGTCTTTTCTGATTTCTGTAATTGCTTGATAAACTTGTCCAAGTCTATTCAATTCTCCACCGTATGAAGAGTAGTCAAAAGTGTTTATACCAGATTTTGATAATACACCAGTTAAGTTTGGAGCAGAACCATTACCGTTAAGTAATTGATTGTCCATTCTTAATTTCATCATTGTTTGTAGTCTTGAGTTCACGTATCCTTGGATACCAGAAACATCTTGTAACAACTCATCAGTTACAGGTAAGAACGTAGCAATCTTTCTGACTGATTCTGTTCTTTCTGTAAATGCAAGTGCTGATTCGTTGGCAGAAGAAATATCCCCTGCTTCAGCGATTTCACCAGCATTGTTTGTGAAAGTTGTCTCTTCAAGATACACATAAGCATTTTGGTCTGTTTGAATTTGGTCAAACAATCCAATAACGCTGTTAGGGTCTCTTAAAGCTGTCTCCAATATTCCAGGTGCTCTTAAAGACTCTGGTGGATAACCTGTGGTATTTAAAGTTGTTTTAAATTCTGCTTGAGAATCTACGCCTTTAACACCATTGCTCATATATTGTGCGTACGCATCTGTATCTGTGAATTTCTCACCGATTGATTTGATACCAGCTGGAGCTGATTCAACTACAGGAAGTTCATTAACAACTTCTTCTGCAATTTCCATAGCTTTTTTATTAGCAGCTTTTGATTCTTCAATCTTTAGCTCTTCTAATGAATCAGAAAGTTCTGTGTTTAGACCTTTAATTTTTTCTTTTTGGTCTGCAGAATACTTTCCATCTTCAGCTGGAGTCTCAAAAACGGACTTGAGTTCTTCACGAGATTTAGCGATTTGCTCTTTAAGCTCGTTAACTTTATTCACGTTAATTATCTCCTATTAGATATTCTTATACTTGTTCGTCGTCAGAAGCCTCAGCAACTACAGCATCTGCTATTAGTCTTTGAGATTCTGCCCACACTTCGTCATCAAGGTCTTCTGACTCAACTGATTCAGTTTTATCTACTGGAACTTCTTCAGTAACTTCAGCTTCATCAGATTCTTCAGCAGATTCCTCTACTTCATCCTCTGGTTCGACGGTTACTTCTTCAGTATCTACTGAATCTGTTGGTTCTTCTACAACATCTTCAGTAGCTTCAGCTTGTTCTTCTTCTAAGTCAAGTTCTAAAGCACCTTCGGTTCCTACTTGTTCGATGAATTGGTCAATTTCTGTCCATGCATCTGACAAGTCTTCTTGAACTGCCCTTAGTGCTTCAGTAGCCTTAACGCCTATTTTCCTACCATCTTTGGCACGTAACATCGCAATGGCGTTAGTTCGTGTCATCAAGTCATGTAACGCAGCAAGCACGTCTTTGACTTCATCTGAAAAAGTTTTAGAAACTTTCTCTGAATCCTCTATATCATCAGACTTTTTCATATCTTTGGCACATTTGCCTGATTTGTCATAATCACAGTGACCATAACCTTTTTCGTCTGATACATTATCTGCTAAAGGTGTTGAACAGTTGCAATCGCAACCTGATTTTTCTTCTTCGACTTCTTCAACTTCCTCTGCTGATTCTTCGTTATCATAAAATGTAGAGTGACCAAGTACACCTTTTTCAGAAGCCATTTCTTCTAATAGTTCTTTATTAGATTTAATAGCCATTGTGTATGTATCTTGATTAGCACCTACTAGAACAGGAGACACTTCGTAGACTGATAGGTCTTTTAAGTATCTTGCGTCAACATCCTTATCACCGCTCTTGAATTTACCTCTTTCTGAATCGTTAACTCTATAACCAAAAGACCATTGTTGCAGGTCTCCCATAGCTTTAACTAAATTGTATGCTTCTTTACCAGATTCTGTATCCATAAAGAATGAACCTTCAAATGTAGCTTTATCGCCATCTTGTACAATTTGACCTTTACCGATTGGCATATCCCATTTATGAGCCCATACCATTGGAACTGAACCTGACTTAAATCCTGATTTGATAGCTTCTGGTGTAACTACATCTCCATCGCTATCTAATGTATTGAAGACTGAGAATACAGCAGAGACTTTTCCTTCACCGTCTGCTTTAAATTCTAAGTCAATATTTTTAATTTCACTCACGAGTGCATCTCCTATATAAACTGTTAACAGATTTATTTAGGTGCATATAGTAAAAATAATAACAAATAGTTATAAAGTGTGTGGTATTTACTTAGTGATATCTTTTATAACAGTCAATTTAGAGATTGGCATAGTAACTTTTCTATCAGTCTTTTTATGACTACCATCTTCCATAATAGCCCAGACTAACATGGTGGCTTCTTTGTCTTCTGAATTTACACTTGTTACAACACCATGAACTGTTGAAGGTGGGTCGGGGTCCTTATTGATTGACCAGCTTACAGATTGACCTATACGAACAAAACTTGCTTTCATTTCATCATTACCCTTTTTAGATGAGAGTGGGTGTGACGAAGGAAGTAAATCTTGGTCATAAGGCTTTCTCTTAAATCTTCCTGTTCTCAATGCATGAAGGAACCCGTTAACTCTGGCTACTCCCCACTGGTCAGGTCCTGAAACATTTCCACGAACTGAACCAGGGTTTGTACGATAAGCACCAACACCTCTGTTAAACACAGAAATTAATGTTCTAAGATTAGTTCTATGTTTTGGATTTTTAGAGTTGTGTTCTTCAACTTTGTTTGTTAAAGTTTTTCTGATTCCACTAGATACTGCCTTAGCAGCATTTTCGTCAGCTATTTTACTAGCAAGCTCAAAAGCTTCTTTTCTTCTAGCTCTAACAACTTTTATTTGGTCAGAAATTACTTTTTTCATAGCAGGAACACCCATGTTCAAAACACCACCCCACTTAATAGCAGCAACAACACCAGCTAATCTGTTATTGTTTTGATGTCTTCCCATAAAGCGTTCTCTTCTACGTACCCAGTTAAGTACTGATTCACTTCTATCTCCAGATTGATATTTAGTCCATCTGTTAAAAGCATCATTACCTGTAAATGAGGTAGGAGGGTTTCCACCATTTCCACCTCGTCTCCATATTTCTGGGTAATTCTCTTTTAGGTTTTTTGCGTAACCATAAGGAAATTGTTTGTATTTAGAATTGGAGATTCTTACAGCCATGTCATCTCCAGGACTTGGAAAATTTGTTCTATCTTTTTTAGGTTTTTCTTTTATGTTCTCTGGTTCCATCTCGAAAACTTTCTCTATAACTACTTCTGCTTCTTCTGTTGAAACTTTCAACTCTTCGACTATACCTTCAATGAAAGACTTTTTAGTTCTTTCAAATGATTCGTGAGAACTACAAGGCATATAGTAGGTCATGTCTTCAATTTTATGAGTATGAAAACCAGAGCAACCTATTTGTCTAGCTCTTTCTTCAGCAGCTTCTCTAGTTGTAAACATCCACATATTTCTTGAAGGCTTTGGTGCTATTGCTTGTCTTGTTGTCTCTGGTGCGGCATCTACACTATCCATTTTTAAATCAAATATTTGTCTTAACATTTTAGCTTCGTAACTTGCTTCTGATGAAGCAGCTTCTAACATTGGTTCCTCGTCTGGTTCTTCTTTTGGTTCTTCTACTATTGGTTTAGAGCCATCAGCAGGTACTTGTAACATGTTTAATGGTCGTAAATATACTTCGTGCTTTTCATCGACATCTAAACCAACTACTTTTCTAGCTTCACCGATTGTTATCCAACCACCTGAAACACCCATGTTTACTCTTTTATAAAGAGCATCCATGTCAGTTTGTAAGGCACGTACATTCATAACATCATAATCACACATTAAACTTGGGTCATTAAAGTCTGGTATTAATAATTGATGTGTCAATTCATTAGCAACTGTTTTCCATAAAGGAACTAGTTTCTGTTCTGTAAAAAATTCTCTAAGTTCAGCAGTATTGTTGTAAGTAGCCGCGTCCAAACCAGCTCCGAGTCCAGCGAGTATTGCTGGGACACCTAAAACAGCAGAAACTCTTTCTTCTGGTAATCTTCTAAGTTCTTGTAATTTCATTTGGTCTGGTGAAAAAGAAACAACTTCTACAGCCATTGAGCCAGATAAAACCATTGGAGAACCTCTATTAGCTCCACCAAACTTTTGTTTGTATGATTGAGCGATAGCTTCAGCTTCTTCTCTAGTAGGACCACCCATTGCATCATTTCTTGGAGATAGAACAACACCAGGTACTGCTAAATTAGTTAACAGAGCAGACGCATACTGACCAGCGGCTTCATCACCAATTAATTCTCTTAATATAGATTTAAGTGGTGCGTGACCTCGTCTATGGTCATTCGGGTCAATGCCTTGTCTAATATGGATAACATCTTCATTTTTAATCTTCATTGGTTCACCTGAATTGGAACCGTGAGCAAAATATTCATAATGAGTAATTAACTTGTTTTCATTACCTCTAACAGATACAAGTTCAGGCATTAATGGAACTAATCCAACTACTTTACCCTGACTGTTTCTATTTTTATAAATAAAAGCATCACCATGAGCACTTATTGAAATAACTATGTAATGAGACAAAAGACTTGCAGACATGAATTCATTAGGTCTTCTATACAATTCAGTAACAGGGTGTTTATAATCTACTTCCCTATCACCAAACTTTTGGTCTCTTTTAACAACCTGTAACATTGGCTCAGCAAATGAAGTTGCAAGAACATTTAAACAGGCGACAACTGCGGAGTTAGCTGTACCGTCACCTATCTCTTTTAAATCTGCTGTTTCCCAAAAACCTGCAGATGAATTGTAACCAAAAATAGATGTGTCTCTACTAGACGATGCACTTTGATTGTAACCAGCCATTTTTCTAAGTGAAGCTTCACTTGGTTTATTTAAATATTCTGTTGCTCTTTGTAAAAAACTTTTATTCTCTGCCATTTAATATGCTACCCAGCTTCTCCTCTGTACTAAGCTCTGTGCACCTAATACTAATGCGTCAACAATGTCATCATGTCGACCAACGGGAAAGGTCATTAATTCTCTCTCTAGTTCTTCTAACCACGATGCATTACGACGAAATAGCACATCGCCTGACTCCATCCTAGCTGATAAAGGCAAAGCCTGTGTTATTTTATCCTTAGAAGTATCCATTTCTCTAACTCTCATTCCAGTACGTTGTGCTAGTTGTGTAAAGTTTTTAGTAAAGTTTTGTTTTTCTAAACATACATGAGCCCATTTGTATTTGTTATATAATTGTTGAATGGTTGGAACAATATCTGGACCTTCTATCTTGACTCTTATCATATCTTCAACAAACAATTTCATGTCTGGTGAAATAGCACAAGATAAAATTACTGTATAATCTGATTCGGTTTTAGTAGTAACAGCTAAGTCAGCAGTTCCAAAGTGAAGCATTTCTGCTGGATTCCACTGAGAACCTCCACCAATGTACATTCTGTCTCTAATATCAAAATAAGACATCCATTCTGGTTTTAACATGCCTTGACCAGCATCAACAAACTCTGCTAAATATTCTTGAGCAAAAACAATAGAGCCTACTTCATCTTTAGCAGAATCAATTTCTTCATCGTCTATCATTGGATTGTCATATGTAGAAAATCTAAATCTTTCCCAGTTAGGTGCTTTTTCAGCAGTTATCCACAAATCGTAAAACCAGTTATCCATACCCATTGGTGTACTAATAAATAAAGCAGAACCTTTTCTTTCAGTAAGTGTAGGTCTTAATACTTCTTGCCAAACATCTGGCTTAATAAAAGCAGCTTCGTCCATTACTAAAAAGTCCAAACCTTCACCACGTAATCTTTGAGGGTTGTCAGCAGATTTGCAAGCAATAGAACCACCATTAGGAAATATGACTTCCATATTAGCTAATGATACTTTAGGTCTAATTTCTTCAGGGAAAGAATAAGCAGCGTTTTCTAATGCTCTCCAACCAACTCTAGCAATTGCAAATGTAGGTGCTACCCACCATGCTCTACCACCATTTAAAGCTCTTTCCATACACATGTGGATTCCAAGTCTTGTTTTACCAAAACGTCTACCAGCACAAAGTATTTTCCACCTTGAATCTGAACTAGCTACTTCTTTTTGATTTTCATGAAGTCCTGGAAGTTCTGGTACGTATACAGGCATTTTATGGTTTAAATTTATATTTCATATTAAGGTAGCCAACTAACAATTCTCTATAAGCTCTTTTACTACCTTTAGTATCTCTACCATCATAAATATCGTGATGATATTTACATAGTATGCAAACATTATCTAAATCATATTTCTTATCTGCACTTCTTCCACCCATTCCTATATCGAGTATATGTGCAAGTTCTAACCATTGTTTACTACCACAGTCTTCCCATTCACATGCATATCTAGCTCTTTGTAAAGCTTTTTCTCTTATTTTAGATAAACCACCTTCAGGTTTTTCTGCATTTTTCTTTTTACCTACACCACCACGCATACCTTTACCTTT